>Ga0066871_100095_pt1 | contig 75475 bp, 83 predicted proteins | sample CeladaPassage60B_FD_62209 | JGI IMG/M metagenome (GOLD analysis project Ga0066871, IMG submission 62209) | Cellulose-adapted microbial communities from the Joint BioEnergy Institute, USA - Passage3 60B | ecosystem: Engineered > Bioreactor > Continuous culture > Unclassified | place: USA...
CGTTGTGGGGGTAAGGCCCCGGGGAGATGACCCGGTAGCGAGGCGGCAGGTGGACAGCGGGTAACCGACTGGAGCCGAGCCGTCCTCATGGCCGAGGCCAGTCCTTGCTCCTTCTGCTCGCAGGTGAGCGGGTACAGCAGAGCTTACCTGGTCGATCGGAATCACCGCGCCATCAGCGAGACCTTTCCCGTCAGGTGTGCGCGTGGCCGAGAGCGGTGTGGCAACACCCCGAACCATTCCGAACCGGGTCGTGCCCCGCACCAGCGCCGGAGAGTACTGCGCGGGCAACCGCGTGGGAGGCGAGGCCGCTGCGCGCACACCCGACGGGAAACTGCCGATGACGCATCCGCTCGCCACGACGCGGGGTGGAGCAGTGGCAGCTCGCTGGGCTCATAACCCAGAGGTCGTGGGTTCGAATCCCACCCCCGCTACCATCGAGGAGCCCCCGGGAAGAGACCCGGGGGTTCCGGCGTTCTTGCCATGAGGTCGTCAGTGGACAGCATCCAAGTATCCGCTCGGCTACTCGGAAGACTCCTGAGGATCGGCGAACGGATACTCGGAGTTGTCTTCTTCATCGCTATTCTGTTCTTCCTTTTGCGGCATCATCGCGAGTTGGAAGCGTTACGCCACCTTCGCCTCGTTGCGCCGGGGTGGTTAGCCGTCGCCCTGCTGGCACAAATCCTGGTTCTGCTCGCAATCGCTCGGCAGCTCCAAATCCTCGCGCATCTCTTTGGATACCGCGTACCCCTCGCCAGGCTGCTCCGCGCCGATCTCCATCGTGTCGCTATCAGTACCGTGACGCCGGCCGGCGCAGCGGTCGGTGCGGCGGTCTTTGCCCGCGACCTGGAACCCCATGGTGTCCCTCTGGACACCGGGCTCACGATCACGCTGCTCTACGGTGTGATCGGTTTTCTTTCTTTCGTCCTTCTCCTTCCCGTTTCCCTGCTATCCGCGGTAACCCTTTCCTCATCGATTCGAGGAGATTTATGGTCCCTTCTTCCGAATCCCCACATGCTCGGCGCCCTGGCCATCACTCTCGCTGTGCTCCTCATGGGGCTGCTCGTGTGGGGCCGCCGACGTCGAGCCCTTCCTCGTCCCCTGCGTGTCCTTCTCACTGTCGATAAGCGGAAACTGCTGCCGGTCCTGCTCTTGGCTCTCACGGTCGACCTCTTCAATGTGGTCCTCCTTTTCGCTGCGTTCGCTGCGTTGGGGCGACCGCTTCCCTTGCCAGAAGTGCTGATCGGTTACCAGGTTGGCTATCTATTCGCCTTCATCGTGCCCTTTGCCCAGGGGAGCGGCGCAGTCGAGCTGGCAGGGGTCGCAGCGTTCCGCGCTTTTGGGGTACCGCCACCGATCGCGGTCGCTGCTGTCCTGCTCTGGCGAGCGTACGAGCTTTGGTTTCCATTTACGCTCGGCAGTCTGCTCTGGTTGCAGCGCGAACCGCTCATCCGCCGCGGATTCGGGCGTCTGCCTGCCTTGCTTCTGCTGTGGTCGGGTTTCGTCAGCATTTTCGGCCTTCTCGAACCGCAGCGGCATCGAGTTCTGGTGCGCGGGCTGGAGCGGGTAGGGCTCCTGGAACCTTGGGAGGTGTCTCGAAACCTGGAATTGTTGCTCGGCTTCCTCTCGATCGTCATTGCATTCCATTTATGGCGCTGGAAGCGTGCGGGATGGCTCGCAGCAGTGGGATTACTTCTTGTCTCCGTCACCCAGCAGGTGGTCGGTCGACGCGATCCAGTCGTCCTCACTCTTTCTCTGCTCGCTCTCGTGCTCCTCGTGCTCAACTGGCGCGAGTTCCGCGTTCGCTCCGATACGCCAACCGTGCTCCGTGGGTTCGGCACCGCTGTGGCGGGAATCGTTGTTGCAGTCTCTTACGGTGCGGTCGGTCTGGTCATCCTCAGTCGCCATGCACTCGCGCCCGGACCGCTGAGCTGGGAGCAGGCGATTCAGCTTCTTGTCGCTTCAGGTTTCGGTTTCGGGAATTGGGAAGTCGTCCCTCTCTCTCGCTACGGCGCCTGGTTTCTGGACTCGATCCCGCTCATCATCGGTGGAGCTTTGCTCAATGCTGCCTGGAGTTTGGGTCAACCCGTGGTCTGGCGGGCGATCACCCACGAGCGCGAGCGGCAACGAGCACGCTCGATCATCGAACGCTGCGGCAACTCCTCACTGGACTTCTTCAAGTGGTGGCCCGACAAGTGGTTCTACTTCTTACGAGAGGGTGATGGCGTCGTAGCCTATCTGGTATACGGTCGTGTCGCCCTGGTCCTGGGCGATCCGAACGCATGCAGCCAGCACGAGTTTCACCAGCTCCTCGACGAGTTTCTCGATGTCTGTGCACTGAACGACTGGGAACCGGCATTCCATCAAGTCACAGAGGCGTATCTGGACAGCTATCGTAAGCGTGGTCTCCGCTGGTTGAAGATCGGTGAGGAGGCAATCGTCGATCTCGGCAACTGGTCACTCCATCGTCCTGGATTCAAGGACTTCCGGTACCTCGTCCGTCGTTTCCAGCGCGAAGGGTACGTCTTCGAACTGGTTCAGCCACCACTGAGCCAAGCACTGCTCGACGAACTCGAAGCAGTATCCAAGGAATGGCTGACGGTACTGGGAAGACGGGAACGATTCTCTACGCAGGGACAGTTCTCCAAGGCGTACCTGCGCAATACACCAGTGGCGCTGCTCCGTCACCCGCGGATCGGAGTGGTCGCCTTTGCGAATCTGGTGCCGAGTGGTGTTCCAGGAGAGGCAACGATCGACCTCATGCGGCGACGCCACGAGCCGTACGGGGCGATGGATGTCTTACTCGTCCATCTCCTGGAGTGGTGCCGTGAACACGGCTACCAGCGATTCTCACTCGGGCTGGCACCAGTGGCGGGTGTCAAAATTCCCGGGCTCGCCACGGATAGCCTACGCCAGCGTTTCTACAGCTTGCTCGATGGCTTCTTTTCGGTCGAGGGTTTGCGTCATTACAAAGCGAAATTCCAACCTCATTGGGAGCCGCGCTTTCTCGTCTACCGCTCGACGGTCGCTCTCCCGGCGATCGGACTCGCATTGCTCCGTGCCACGGCTGGCAGCACTGCTGGCAGCACTGGAGGTGAGCCACTCCCGTCCACGAGTGAAGCCATGTCGCAGTGAGCTGTACCGTCGTTCCTGGACGCGTCCCACCCGAATGGGCTAGGTCTCCCGTACGGTGACCCCTTTCAGAAACGCCGAGGACAAGCCGTTCTGATTCCGGTGGAGATAAGGTCGCATGAGACTGGGGGGTGCATGCTCCGTGGCGGACGGCTGTACGTCGTAACAGGTCTCCTCTTGGCTGGGCTGGCACTGATTCTGGCCTTCGTTGCCCTCCAGCGGCAACGCGCGCCTGCTCCGGTCGCGCCGACCGCCACCCCGGCCGTCCCCGTTGTCGTGGCAGCGCGGGATATCCGCGCGGGCACCGTCTTGACCTTGGACGACGTTCAGGTGGTCGACGCAGATCCTGAATCAGTTGCTCCAGGTACCGCACGGCAACCCGATCAGGTGGTCGGCTTGGTCGTCGCTGGTGACCTGGTCGCGGGACAACGGATTCTTATGGCGAACCTCGTCCTTCCCTCGGTCTCGAATCTGTTGCAACCCGGAAAACGTGCGGTTGCGATTCCGGTGGATCGGATCAATGCGGTTGGAGGACTCATCCAACCGAATGATCTGATCGATCTCGTGTATGCAGGTCGCATCGATCTCCTGCGAATCTTGCCGACCGAGCCTTTGGAAATGCCCGATGCTGGACAAGGCTATAGCCCAGCCCCGGAGTCGATCACGTTGCCCCAGCCTGGTTCGCAGACGACTTCTTACTCGTATGCAGGAGCGCCGGGATCCCGTGTGGTCATAACGGACACGGGTGAGGGGCAACCGGTGGCCAAAATCGTGCTCCAAAACTTGCGCGTGCTCCAAGTCATTGCTGGAACGACTGTTGTCGGGGGGATGCCTGGTGAGCGATCCCAAGCCGAGGTCAGTGCTGCGGCGAGTGTCACACCGACAGTAGAGAGCGAAGGCAGTTTGCCGCCGGTGGATCTGCTGGTCGTCGAAGCGGATCCGAAGCAGGCCGAGCTGATCACGTTCCTGCTCGATCAAAACATCCGTTATCAGGTGCTCCTGCGTGCTCGCAGCGACACCACGGAGGTGGAGACAGACGGTATCACCTACGATCGGCTCGTGAGTGAGTACGGCCTACCAGTGCCGGGACCTGTGCAGGTCGGTGGAGGGCCACGGTAATGGGCAACACGACTATCCGGATTCTCGTCGTCGATGATGTCCCCGAGAGTCGGGATAACATCGAGCGTCTCCTCAATTTCGAGCCTGACTTCCGCGTGGTCGGCAAAGCTGCCCGCGGTGAGGAAGGGATCGAGCAGGCCCTTCGCTTGCAGCCGCACGTCGTGCTACTGGACCAGACGCTCCCGGATCGGGACGGGCTCGAGGTTGCAGCAGCGATCACAGCTCGCGCCCCTGGTATCGGAGTCATCCTTTTGGGCCTTGATGCCGATCCCGCTATGCTCCGTCGTGCAATGGCGGCCGGTGCTCGCGAGTACCTCACGAAGCCGTTCAATTACGAGGAGCTAGTTGAGGCCGTTCGCCGAGTGGGGCGTCTGGCGAATCCGCATATCGCAGCTGCCAACGGAGCGGTTCCCACTCACCACGCTGTGGCCATGAGCAGTCCCCCGTCGCCAGGACGTTCCGGCGAAGTCGTGACAGTACTTGGTAGTAAAGGGGGGATCGGTCGCACGTTTCTGGCGACCAACTTGGCGATCGTTCTGCGCTCTCGCCTGGAACGCGAAGTGGTACTCGTTGATGCCGACCTCATGCGTGGGGACGTCGCAGTTCTGCTGAATTTAACACCGCAGCGTACCTGGACGGATGTGGCGCGTTTACCCGTCGGCATGGCCGACAGTGAGGTCATCCGCGATCTCCTGACCCGCCATGTGAGTGGCATTCGGGTGCTCTTGGCACCGGCAAGCCTCGAGGAAGCAGAGCATATTCAAGCCGCTCGTGTTCAGGAAACCTTGCAGGAGTTGCGTCGCATCGCCGATTTCGTCGTGGTTGACACCCGGGGCGGCTACGATGACATAACAATGGCCTGTGCTGATGTGGCGACGACACTCGTGTGGGTGCTCTCGCTCGAGATGACCGCCATCAAAGATACGAAACTGTTTCTCGACCTAGCGACACGGTTAGGGTATCAGGAGAAGCGACAATTCTTCGTCTTGAATCACGTCAGTCCGGCGAGCGGACTGACACCGGATGAGGTCGAGGAAACGCTGCGCGTGCCGATTCCCGTTCGCATTCCTTCCGATCCGACAGCAGTCATGCGCAGCATTAACGAAGGCAGCCCCTTGGCATGGAACAGTCGACAACACCGCATCGTGGCGGAACTCGAGCGGCTCGCACAGCTCATGGCCGAAGACCGTGAGGAGCTTCCCCAGGAACCGATTCGTCGGCGACGCTTTGCGTTGCCGCGTTTCCGCAACAGTACAGCGCGGTGATTACGAAGGGGGGTGGTGAGGCGTGTCGCTTCTCCGCCGACTCGGCTCGACGGGTGAGACTGGTCCGCTCGGATCCGACCCAACTCCATCACCAGCAGACGGAAAGACTGAGGGTGGCGGTCAGGTTGGGAGTCCACAGCTCGCACAGACGCTGAAGCGTCCGTCTCTCCGGGGAACGGCCACGCCGACGCCGGACGATGCCTTCCATCAGCTCAAGAGTCGCGTGCAAAACCGTGTGATCGCCGAACTCGATCCGCGGATGGACTTGAGCGATGCGGAACGTGTCCGCCGCACGTTGGAGGAAACGTTTCTCTCGGTTCTCGAGTCGGAAGGTATCGTTCTCAGTCGCATCGAGCGGCATCGCCTGTTCGAGGCGATCGTCGCGGAGATTCTCGGTTACGGTCCGATCGAACCACTCCTGAAAGATGACACCGTCACCGAAATCATGGTGAACGGTCCGAAACAGGTCTGGGTAGAGCGGAACGGGAAACTCGAGAAGACGACCATCCAGTTCGACGACGATGACCACGTGATGCGGATCATCGACCGCATCGTCTCACCGCTCGGCCGACGGATCGACGAGAGTTCTCCGATGGTGGATGCCCGTCTACCGGATGGTTCGCGCATCAATGCAGTCATCCCACCGATTTCGCTTGTCGGACCCTGCTTGACGATCCGCAAATTCAGCCGGGACCCGCTGACCGTCGATGATCTCATCCGTTTCGGAACGATGACGCCGGAGATCGCACAGTTCCTCGAGGCCTGCGTTCAAGCACGCCTGAACATCGTGGTTTCGGGCGGCACTGGCTCGGGGAAGACGACGCTGCTCAATGTCCTCTCCTCCTTCATTCCTGGCGACGAGCGAATCGTGACGATCGAGAATGCAGCAGAGCTCCAGTTGCGCCAGGAGCACGTGGTCACGCTCGAATCGCGTCCCCCCAATATCGAGGGCAAGGGTGAGGTCACGATCCGCGATCTCGTCATCAATGCGTTGCGGATGCGGCCGGATCGTATCGTCGTGGGTGAGTGCCGTGGCGGTGAGGCACTCGACATGCTGCAGGCGATGAACACCGGTCACGATGGCTCGATGACGACCGTGCACTCCAACAGCCCCCGCGACACACTCCATCGCCTCGAGACGATGGTGTTGATGGCCGGAATGGATCTACCGGTGCGCGCGATTCGTGAGCAGATCGCTTCAGCCCTCGTCTTGATCGTCCACATGGCACGTCTCAAGGACGGGTCGCGTAAGATCGTCGCCATTACCGAAGTTCAAGGTATGGAAGGGGACGTCATCGTTCTGCAGGATATCTTCGTCTTCGAGCAGACAGGCTACGAGAACGGCAAGGTGCTCGGTCGCATCAAGCCGACCGGAGTTCGCCCGAAGTTCGTCGAGAAGTTCGAAGTGGCCAACATCTACCTACCGCCCCAGATCTTCGGCGTGACCTATACCCGTGCGCTCGGGAGGTAGCGCGTGCTGCAGGATCCGCTCCTCTTCATGGCAGTCGTGCTCGGCGGTGCAGCGGCGATCTTATTGCTCGCCAGCCTGCGTGCCCGCACGAGCGATGCGGCCGTCGGACGACGGCTCGAGCGTTACGCGGGTGAAGAACGCCTGGATCTCGAAGCTACTGCGGGAACGAACCTGGTGGTGCACCGGGTCGATCGGGCGGTGCGCGGGCGGCCATTTGCCGAGACGATCCGAACCAATCTTTCGCGTGCGGATCTCCGCTTGACGGTTGGTGAGTTCCTGCTCCTGCGGTTCGGTACGACGGCAGCAGGGTTTGCGCTCGGTTTCCTGGCTGGGCGTGGCTTCACGAGGCCGATACTCGGCCTTTTTGTCGGGCTGGTGTTCGCCATTGGAGGCTGGTTAGTGCCCCACTATTACGTCCTGTGGCGTGGCCGCCGTCGCCTGCACCAGTTCGTCAATCAGTTGGGGGATACGATCGGTCTGATGGCGAACTCGCTGCGAGCTGGCTACAGTTTGCTTCAAACCATGGATCTGGTCGCACGAGAGTCGTCTCCACCGATCGCGGACGAATTCCGGCGGGTGGTTCGGGAAGTCGGGCTCGGGGTGCTGCTCCAAGAGGCACTCGAGCACATGCTGCGGCGTGTACCGAGCGATGATCTGGATCTGCTGGTTACGGCGATCGCGATCAACCACGAAGTTGGCGGAAACCTGGCGCAGATACTCGATGTTATCGGCGAAACGATTCGCGAGCGCGTGCGTATTAAGGGCGAGATTCGCGTGCTGACGGCGCAGCAGAGCCTCTCTGGTTACGTGCTATCACTCCTGCCGGTCGGATTGGCGGTCGTGATCTTTCTCTTGAATCCGGATTACCTGACGAGCTTGTTCACCTGGCCCTGGATCTGCATGCCGATCGGTGCAGTGATCGCAATGGTCGTCGGCTTCTTCGTCATGCGTCGGATTGTGGCAATCGAGGTTTAGGGGCGCGAGGAATGGTCGTCTGGGGCAGCGTCCTCCTGGCTCTTGTCAGCGCAGTATCGATCCTCCTGGGGCTACGGGCACAGCGACGCGAGATGGTGCTCGAGGAACGGTTGGCACGCTTCGGTCAGCGGCCGCCATCGCTCGACGACCTCGAATTGCAGCTTCCCTTTCGCCAGCGGGTGCTCTATCCGTTTCTCGAGCGTGTGGCGCACCATATCGTCCGGTTCACCCCTGGTGCCTCTCTGGAACGGCTTCAGCAGCGACTGACCGAAGCTGGTCTGGCCGGATCGATGCGACCGGGGACCTTTATCGGTATCCAGCTCGTGCTGATGCTCGGTTTGGGCATGCTGGGTGCCCTTCCGTTCCTCGCTGGAAGTGGGCCGGCGCTGTACCGGCTCGGCTTGCCCTTGGTCATGGGAGCGCTCGGCTGGTTCCTGCCCCGTACCTGGTTGAGTCGCCGCATTGCCCAGCACAAGCGGGCGATCCAGCGTGCATTGCCGGATGCGATCGATCTCCTCGTCATCAGCGTGGAGGCCGGGCTCGGATTCGACCAGGCGATACTGCGGGTTGTCGAGAAGTGGGATAACGAGCTCACCAAGGAATTCGCGCAGACGCTTTCCGAAATGCGCATGGGCGTGCCGCGTCGGCAAGCTTTACGTGACTTGGCGCGGCGCGTCAATGTCGATGATCTCACCGTGTTCATCGCCTCGCTGGTTCAGGCCGATCAGCTCGGAGTCAGTGTCAGCCAGGTACTCCGTGCGCAGGCGAATCAGATGCGGCTCCGTCGGCGCCAACGCGCACAGGAGCTTGCGCACAAGGCACCCATTAAGATGATCTTTCCAATGGTCTTCCTGCTCTTTCCAGCGCTGTTCGTCGTCATCCTCGGACCTGCCGTTCCGCGCATCATGGAGGCGTTCCGCTAACGGAGCGCTGTGTCTCTGCGGGTAGGTGGCGGTGTGATGACAATGGTCGGATCGTCGAACCGAGCGAACTCCCCGGTCATGTAGTGGCCAGTCGCCATCATCTCATAGCGACGGATACGGAGGTCCGTCACGCTGACCCACAGCCGGAAGAACGTGTTCGTCGCCGCATCGCGAAATGAGAGCTGGTAACACGGGGTACCGTCAATCGTTTCGATACCGAGGATGCGTACCTCTTCGGCAGTGTCTGCATAGCGATAGCTGGGCCAGCGGAATGGCTGGCTTCCTGGCCAGGGCTGTTCGGTCCAGGATTCCATGCCAGCGCGGTCGTAGCGTGTCCGGTCGATGATGATCGTCTCCCTCGTCGGTCGCCCGGGTGTGGTGACGGTGTAGGCGGCACGATCGGGAGCGCGGTACTGGACAATCGTCTCGACGATAGGACCGCCGCTGGTCAGGCGGGTGCGTTCTTCCACAGTCTGGAGTGCGTTCATGGCGCTGTCGACCGCGCGCAGGAGTGCCAATCCATCAGGAACGGGAATCGGGACGACGAAACGAGCTGGCGGTGGCGCGTCTTCGCCCGGTCGAGTGACGTACACTGACAAGTCCCATGTGTCGGCACTGAGGGCAAGCGAGGCGTGGTAGGTGGCGGAACGCCGTTCGAGGCGAACGAGTTGCGGTCCTTCGGCAGTCTGTAGTGCGACGGTGACCTCGGCGTCATCGATGGGTTGACCGTTCGGTGCCGAGACGGTTGCAGCGATCCGGTTGAGTCCGGGGCGGGCTGGGCTGATCGTCAATGTGACGAGATACGGTCCTGCATTTTGCGCCAACTGTAGGCCGGTCGCGTCCGTCCGCGCTGGAGCTGGTGCCCGCGCTGGAGCGAGCAAGCTGAGCGAACCAGCCAGAACGAGCGCGAGCGAGGCTGGAAGGCCTGTCAGGCGCAGGGCTGACCAGGGAAATGTCCTGCTGCGAAACCAGCGAGGGAGACTGAGGAGCAACGGTACTGTTAGGATCGCCAGGAGGAGCAGCTTCCCGAACAAGAGTCGGCCGTACCAGGTCGTGCCGAGCGCAATCGGTGAGTGCACGTTCACCCACAAGACATACGCCCCGCTCAGAAGCGCTGGCTCACTTATCAACAGAACAGTCACTAACCAGCGACGCAGGAGCCGCGTGCCCACCGCCAGCGCGCGATCAGAACCGTGAAGCGTCGTACGGAGAACGACGGGAAGGAGTATCGAGCTCCCGAGGAGGGCGGTGCCTGTCGCCGTGTGGAACGCTGCGATGGCAATACTCAGCGGAGCCAGCGGTGCGGTGACGGCATGCCCCTCGAGCGCGCGGACGAGCGCCAGGGCTCCAGCCCCGATCGCCCAACCGAGTTGTTTCCCGCGGGGTGGCACCGGTAGTGCCGGGGTCGCGAGCAAACCGAGTGCAAGGGCGAGGTTCGCGAACCAGAGGATCCCCGAACGGGAGAGCGCAACCACTCGTATGTTCTGGGCCAGACTCCCATCGCCGGCTAGGATGACGAGGGCAGCCAGCATGACGAGGGAGGCGGTCGCGACGAAGAGCGCACCGACTGAACAAGAGCGACGTATCGACCTCGAGAGGCCTGCCGATGCTGTACCACGTGCCGTCACCCCAAGGAGCAACCCCCCACCGAGCGCGGTGAGGCCGAGAAGCTGGAGGAAGCGCGTGAGAGCTTGAAGGAGCGTCAATGCACCGATGGCGGGAAGCGCATCCGCCGGACGCGAGGGATAGCCGACCGAAAAGGTGTACGATCCGGTCACCAGGTGCCCATCGAGCCCGATCACCGAGTAGCGTACCCGGTAGGTGCCCAGCTCATCGTGACTCGAAAGTGGCAACACCACTGTCGTGCGATCGTCATCGAAGCGCAGCGCGCCGTTGGGCTGGACGATCCGACCGCTCGGCGCGAGAATGACGATACCGTCGCCGAGGACGTCGACTGGTTCAGAGAAGGTGAGCACGAGTGCGGAGGGCAGGTGCTCGACGATCGTATCCGGTGGCGGATCTGCGCTGACGAGTTCCGCATGGGCGGACACCTCGCGCGGAAGAGCGAAAATGCCGATCGATACTATGAGGAGGGCTAACCCGAGAAAGAGTCGCACTCTGGAGGGTGGATTCGGTCGTGTCATCGTCCATTCCATCTCCCCGAATCAGCAATGGTAACAGTCGGGCCCGGGGTGTACGGTGGCCAGCTCGACCTGGTCGCCTGGTGCTCTGCGAACGATTTTCCGGTGCTGTCGTCGCCGAGCACGTCGAGATCGCAGAAACTTGGTGGCGTCGTTTGCGCGGTCTGCTCGGGCGCTCAGCATTCGCTGAGGGAGAAGCGCTCGTCCTCGCACCGTGCTCCGCTATTCATACGCTCGGCATGCGCTTCCCGATCGATGTGGTGTTCCTCGATGCAGACTGGTCTATTCGCTGTCTGGCCGGGTCGGTGAAACCGTGGCGTATCGGGCCAATTTGTCCGGGAGCAGCCTTCGCCATCGAGTTGCCGGCTGGTACGATCGCACGGTACCGGCTCGAGCGCGGGCAGCAGTTCGAACTCGTTGTCGAAGATGAGGAATCTCTCGACGCTAACCCCCGCGTCTCCTGAGTCGAGGTCGCGAGCCGTGTTCAAGCTGGTACGACAACAGATCGAACGTTTGCTCTTCGTGCCCACCTGTGGTGGGTGCGGCTGGCCTGGTTCGTGGTGGTGTCCGAGGTGCCGCGCATCCTTGGCGAGTGTCCAGCTCGGGGGCCTGCGCTGCTGGCGGTGCGATCTTCCACTCGACACGGAGCACCGCTGTCGCGATTGTTCGACCTGGCCTTCTGTTATCGGTGCCGTGCGGGCTCTTTACGCGTATGACGGCGTGATACGCTCTGCGCTTCATCGCGTGAAGTATCGTGCTGAGCGACGGCGTGGGGAGGTGCTCGCTGCGGAACTCGCCGCTGTCGCGCCTCACTTGCTCGCTCGCTGGCGGGATGATGTCCGTTGCGTCGTGCCCGTGCCCCTGCACCCATCCCGGCTACATGAACGTGGCTTCAATCAGAGTTCGTTACTGGCACGCGCGGTCGGCGAGGCACTCGAACGACCAGTCCGCGAGGAGCTGGTCCGTGTACGCGTGACTCCCGCGCAAGTTGGGCGTTCGCGCAGTGAGCGCTGGCAAAACGTCGACGGGGCGTTTCGGTGGGTCGGAGCACCGATCGATGGCACCGTCGTGCTGGTCGATGACGTCGTGACGACCGGGGCGACGATCAGCGCTGCTGCGCAGGCACTCGCGGAGGCCGGGGCGCAATCGGTGGTGGTGTGTGCCCTGGCACGAGCTCGCCTGGACTAGCGTCGGTCGGCTCGACGCGCGATTTCTCGCTCGGTGACCTGGCGCGCCCACTGGTCTGCTTCCAGGATGGCATCGAGCGTGAGCGGGCCGCAGAGTGGCCGATGCAGCTCGACGACGTGTTGGACGAGCGGTACGATCTCGGTGAAACGGATCCGTCCTTCCAGAAATGCCTGCACTGCAACCTCGTCGGAAGCGCTCAGAACGGTCGGGTAGGTACTGCCGGCCAATCCGACCTGACGCGCGAGTTCGAGCGCAGGAAAACGGAGTGGGTCCGGTGGGAAGAACTCCAGTGTGCCGAGGGCAGCGAAATCGAGCGGCCGAACTACCCCAGACGGCCGCTCCGGGTACAAGAGCGCGTACTGGATGGGAACGCGCATGTCCGGATACGCTGCATGGGCGATCGTGCAGCCGTCACGAAAGCCGACCAGAGCATGCACGATGCTCTGGGGATGAATGACGACATCGATGAGATGGAAGGGGAGATCGAAGAGCCAGTGTGCTTCGATGATTTCGAGTCCCTTGTTCATCAAGGTAGCTGAATCCACGGTCACTTTCGGACCCATCCGCCAGGTCGGATGAGCCAGTGCCTCTGCAGGCGTCACGGTCTCCAGGCGCTCGAGCGGTGCCGTGCGGAATGGACCGCCGGACGCGGTAATGATCACATGATCCAGTTCTTCGCGGCGGTGCGGGAGTTCCAGCAACTGCCAGAGCGCACTATGCTCGCTATCGATGGGGCGGATCGTCGCTCCGTTCTCGGAAGCCACGCGCATGAGAAGTTCCCCGGCGCACACGACGCTTTCCTTGTTGGCGAGCGCGATGCATTTCCCAGCTGCTGCGGCGGCGAGTGTCGGGCGTACGCCAGCCTGGCCCGCCAGGGCGATAACAACGATATCTGCCTCGTCCAGCGTTGCGGCGGTGAGGAGGCCGTCAGGTCCGGTCAAAACCTTGGGGGCCCACTCTCCTGGGCGCTCCGTCGGATCAGCCAAGACCACGAGACGTGGGCGATAGCGGGCGGCCTGTCTTGCCAGGAGGTCGCTGTTGCTCCGTGCGCAGAGCGCGACGACCTCGAAACGATCCGGATGTGCGTCCACGACCTCCAGCGTTTGTCGGCCGATGGAACCGGTTGAACCGAGAATGCTGAGCCGGATCCGCATCACTGTCCTCCGGCGAGGAGTGTAGCAAGGATCAAGGTGGCCGGAACGGTCAGGAGGAGCGCGTCGATCCGATCGACGATGCCGCCGTGTCCGGGGAGGAGCGTGCCGAAATCCTTGATGCCGAGTGCACGTTTCATGTACGACTCGGCCAAATCGCCCAGTTCAGCGAGGATTGCCATCCCGCCGCCGAAGACCGTGGTTGCCCAGGGGGAAAGCGGAAGTCCAAACAGGAGCCCACCGGCCAAACCGGTGAGAAGCCCGGTTACGAGGCCTGCGACCGCACCTTCCCAGGTTTTACCCGGACTGACACGTGGTGCGAGCTTGCGGGTGCCGATACGGTTGCCGATCAGATACGCTGCCATATCGGTAAACCAGGTGACCGAGAGAACCCAGGCCAGCCAGGACAAGCCGAGTGCGGTGGTCGTGCTACCGGTTACGCTCGCAATGGTTTGAATCCACTCGGCACGGGGCTGACCTTCTAGGGTTCGGAGAAGCAGACTGGCGGCTAGTGGCATACCTATGTATGCGGAGGCGAATGCGGCGAGCGTTCCACGCTGCAAACCCTGTCGGAAGTCGGTTCCGCGTGCGTGCCAAGCGAACGGAAGGAGAACGGCGACGCTTGCTGCGACAGGAAAGAGCGACAGGGGAAGCGGCGAGGCAACGAGAAAGAGCGGTACGCTGCCTGCCACGGCGATACTGGCTGTGGAGAGGCTCGAGTCGGTGAGCCGCCCGAAGCCGCGAGCCAACTCGCGGGCACTGAGCAGGAGAACCAGCACTGCCAGGGCGAACCATCCATACGGCCCCAAGAGGAGCGGCACGACGGTGACGATGAAGACGATCGTCGCGCTTATGGTGCGCTGGCGCACGGTTCCGAGGCCCTGTTCGATCGCTGTCTATCCAACAGGCCCCCGAAACGGCGCTCACGCCGTTGATAGTCACGGATCGCAGCTTCGAATTCTTCGGGGGTGAAATCCGGCCAGAGCGTTGGGGTGAAGTAGTACTCCGCGTAGGCTGCCTGCCAGATGAGGAAGTTGCTCGTCCGCAGTTCCCCAGACGTGCGAATGATGAGGTCGGGATCCGGCATTCCTGCAGTGTAAAGGTACCGTTCCACGGTCGCCTCGTCGATCGCCTCTGCGGGGATGCCGTCGGCGATGATTCGCTGGATCGCTCGCACGATTTCAGCACGACCGCCGTAGTTGAAGGCGATGGTCAGGACGATCCGGTCGTTGTCCTTGGTGCGCTCGATGGCATCCCGGATCTGCTTCTGGAGTTCGGGAGAGAGTCCATCGAGGCTTCCGATGTGACGGAGTTGGGCTCCATGGCGGTGCAGTTCCTCCGTTTCTCGCTCGATGACCTCGCTGAGGATCTGCATCAAGCCCTCGACTTCCTCACGAGGACGACGCCAGTTTTCCGTGGAGAACGCCCATAGTGTCAAGTAGCGAATACCGAGTTCGGCCGCCTTGAAGGTGATCGGACGGATATTCTCGGTACCGGCGCGGTGACCAGCTAAGCGTGGCAAACCCCGGCGTGTTGCCCACCGACCGTTGCCGTCCATGATGATGGCGACATGTGTCGGGACGGGGCCGCAGAGCGAGTCGTGCGGACGGTGATCAGACTTCGAGTATGTCATGTTCTTTTTGCTTTCCAAGCTTGTCGGCTTCGGCAATGTAACGGTTTGTCAGATCCTGAAGCCGTTGCTCGGCGCGCCGCTCATCATCCTCGCTGATCTGCTTCTCCTTGAGGAGCTTCTTGATATCGGCGAGCGCATCGCGCCGGATATTGCGGATCGCCACCTTTGCTTCCTCGACGTGCTGGTGGACCAGTTTCACCAACTGCTTGCGGCGCTCTTCGGTCAGCGGTGGCAAGAGGATGCGCAACGTCTGACCATCGACGGAGGGATTGAGCCCGAGTTCAGACTGCCGCAGCGCCTTCTCCACCGCGCTGACCGCGCTGCTATCCCAGACCTGAACAACGAGCATGCGTGGTTCAGGGGCGGTGATACTGGCGAGCTGGTTGAGCGGCATGGGCGTGCCATAATAGTTGACTTCCAGGTGTTCGATCAGGCTCGGTGATGCGCGACCAGCACGGATGCCGGAGAGTTCATTGCGGAGGAGTTCCAGACTTTTCTTCATGCGCTGTTCGGCATCGCGCAGAATGTCGTCGATCATCGCTCGTACCCCCTTCGATGACCGACCGCTCGATCAGGCGTACGCTGTTGCACCGGAGCAGACCAGCGTACCGACTTCGTGGCCGAGTGCTGCTTTTTCAATATTACCTGGCACGAGCAGGTCGAAGACGATAACCGGGAGGTCGTTCTCGCGGCACAAAGCGAGAGCAGACTGATCCATCACGCGGAGATTCTTCTCGAGTGCTTCCTGATGGGACACGACGCGATACTTTCGAGCGCGTGGATTGCGACGCGGGTCGTCGTCGTACACGCCGTCGACGCGATACTTGCCCATCAGGAGTACGTCACAGTTGAGTTCGACAGCGCGCAATGCGGCGGCGGTATCGGTAGTGAAGTAGGGATTCCCCGTCCCGCCGGCGAGGATGACGATGCGCCCCTTTTCCATATGACGGATTGCACGCCGTCGGATGTAGGGCTCAGCTACTTGGTGCATTTCGATAGCGGTTTGCACCCGGGTCGGAACGCCCTGGCGTTCCAGCGCGTCCTGCAGTGCGAGTGCGTTGATCACGGTCGCGAGCATGCCCATGTAGTCAGCCGTTGCCCGGTCCATCCCGCGGGCACTCGCGGCCAGCCCGCGCCAGATATTGCCGCCACCGACGACGATCGCGATCTGAATACCACGCGCGGCAACCCGGGCGATCTCCTCGGCGAGGCGAGTGACGACGACCGGGTCGATGCCATAACCAGCCTCACCCATCATCGCCTCGCCGGAGATCTTCAAAAGAACCCGGCGGTATTGTCCGCGGGCGCTGGCATCATTCGCTCGCATCATGCCTAGTCGTTACCGAGTTCGAAGCGTGCAAAGCGGCGGACGCGAATGTTCTCGCCGAGGCGCGCGATCGCCTCCTTGATGACCTCTTCGACCGTGCGCGAAGGGTCCTTGATGAACGGCTGGGCGAGCAGGACGGCCTGCTCGATGAACTTTTCGGCGGATCCAGCCTCGCGTGCGCCCTCCTCGAGAACGTCAGCGGGAACATCCTCGACAGAGACATAGCGCGGCGCCGTGGCCGCCACTTGCATCGCGAGATCGTGCACCAACTGCTTGAACTCGTCGGTGCGCGCGACGAAATCGGTTTCGCAGTTCACTTCGATCAGCGCCCCGATGCGGCCGCCACCGTGGATGTAGGCGTGCACGAGCCCTTGGCTGGTCTCCCGACCCGCCTTGCGGGCTGCCCGAGCAAGGCCCTGCTGACGGAGAATCTCGGCAGCGCGTTCCATATCGCCGCCGGCCTCTTCCAGTGCGCGCTTAGCGTCCATGATGCCGGCGCCAGTGCGCTCACGCAGTTCTTTGATCATTTCGGTTGTAATCGTCACCCTCAACCTCCTCGTCGCCCTCATCCTTCGGACACAAAGTGGCCGGCTGATCGATGCCGGCCGAAACAGCGGAGCGGTCTTAGTACTTGTGCTTCGGCAAACGGGATTCGAGTGAACTCTGTTCCTCTTCTTCGAGTTCTTCGTCGAGCTCTTCCTGCAATTCCACATACTCCTCGTCGAAGAACTCGTAAGTCGGTACTGCACCTTCCTCGAGTTCCTCGCGCAAGCCTTCGACGCTTTCGTATTGCGTTCGACCCGCAATGATGGCATCAGCGATCCGACTGGTAATCAGGCGAATGGATCGGATGGCGTCGTCGTTTGCGGGGATCACATAGTCGACGACGTCGGGGTCGCAGTTCGTGTCGACCATCGCGATGATCGGAATACCCAGACGACGAGCTTCCGCCACAGCGATCGCTTCGCGGCGCGGGTCGACTACGTAGAGCGCGTCAGGCAGACGGGTGAGCCCGCGGAGGCCTCCCAGCGTCCGCTGGAGCTTCAGCAGTTCGCGGAGCTTCCGCATCTGCTCCTTCTTCGGGAGAAGCGGGAAATTCGCGCTGTGCACTTCCTCTTCGAGTTGCACGAGATAGCGCAAGCGCTGGCGGATGGTGACGAAGTTGGTCAGCGTCCCACCGAGCCAGCGCTCGATGACGTAGTATTGGCCACAGCGTTCTGCTTCGGTGCGGATGATCTCCTGCGCCTGCTTTTTCGTCCCGACGAAAATGAAGATGCCACCGCGCGCAGCGACATCGCGAGCGAAGGCCTCGGCTTCGGTCAGCAGACGGGCTGTTTGACGCAGGTCAATGATATGGATTCCGTTACGTTCGCCGAAGATGTACGGGCGCATCTTCGGGTTCCAGCGCTTCGTCTGGTGCCCGAAGTGCACACCAGCTTCCAGGAGGGCCTTGAGAGGAAGCTGTTCCGTTTCGTGTTCGGTGATCGACACGGCACCTTCTCCCCACTACTGTCTACCGGTGTTCGACTACCGTGCCCTTCACCCCGCGTCTCGACCGCACCGGGCGATGGTGCGGCACACCGAACGCAGTCCAGGCACGTGTTGGTTCCGGCACCAGGGCCGGCGGCACGAGTATAACACGTGAGATCCGCTCGCTTACCGGACGAGTTCCAGGTAATCGGCGACCACGTAGCCGTTCTGGTCGCCGTACTTGACCGGCCACCAGACATAGCCGTCCGCGGAGACCGACTCACCGATGACCGTGAGTTCGGTCCCTTCAGGCAGTTGCTCCACGATATCGGCACTCGTACTCGGTGCCGCGCGGAGATTGACCCCCGCTCCATCGGTATTCGCGACCACGACCGTTGCGCCAGGGCCAATCGTGGTGCGCGCGGTTGCTGTCGCAGCGGCGGTCGGTGTCGTCGCCCCGGCTGGAGGAGTCACGATCACCAGACCCGATGGCGTACCGGCCGGTGTCGGCGTTGGGCCAGTGATGACTTGCGTAGTCGCGGTCGGAATCACGTCTTTCCCTTGACCGCCACCGAAGAGTTGGTTGAGCCAAAACCAGGCGAGTCCTAGCATCAAGATGACACCGAGCACGGGTGCGGCGATGCGCAGGTAGTCAGTCCAGTAACGATCGTCGGTCTGATAGGTGAAGGATCGCTCGCTCCCGAAGGGTGTCCCGCCAGTTGGTCGACTGCTGTACGGTGGGATAGTGGGTTCCTCATGCTCGGGTTCGTGGTCCGTCGGAGGCTGGTCACGGAAGAAGCTCATCGGTATCCCTCGCTCTCGTTCTGCATCCGACCGGCCACCTCTCCCGATCCCCCCTGTCGCTGCTCGGTCGCGCACGACCTGGAACTCGTGCGTCGCTTCTTCGGTTCGTTCGCGCGGCGGCTGTTCAGCTGGTTCCCAGTAATTAGTCATCCCGCGATCGCAATCGAGATCGTCTTCGCTGACGAGGTGGCTCTGATGCGGCGCATACAGGAGTGGGTGCCGACACCAGCCCTTCCGCCAAAGCGGCGCCGGCTCGAAGTATTTGCATGTTCCGCACTTGCGCTCCATCGTCATCGTGCTACCGTCTTCCAAGTCGGCTGCGTCGGCTTCCCGTCCTCGGCGAACCAGTATAACGCAGTGAACGCAGCTGCTTTACGACTCCAGTGATTCGGTCTCCAGTACGCGCTCGCTCGTGGGACGTGTATCGAAGGGCAGCCGGGCCGTGGTGACCAGGTCCGTGTTGACCGTCATGGACAACTCGCCTTCGCAGCGGCCGCCCTCTTCGATGACGAGTAAGCGGGTGGTGATCGTTCCTGCTACGAAGCCCGTTTTCAGGATGTGGAGCTTGCCACGGCAGTCGATCGTCCCGCGCAGCGTGCCGGCGACGGTGATGGCGCCCGCTTCGACGGTCGCATCGACGCGCGCTCCTTCAGCGATCTGTACCGATCCCTCGCAGCGAAGCGTGCCGCGTAACTCGCCTTCGATACGAATGTCGCGATTTGAGGACAAGGTGCCGTCGACCGACGTGTAACGGTCGATCAGTGTCAAGCTCTCGACGGTACGGGAAACCGGGCCGGTCATCGGCTCATAGGACATTGCCGACCTCCCGTCTAGCGATCGCCTTCATCCGCTGCACTCATCTTCAGCTTTCCAGAAAGTCGTGCTCCCTCGTGGACGACGAGTGAAGGCGCTTGCACTTCACCGACGACCTGTCCGCTCGGGTGAATTTCGAGGCGTCCCCGCGCCTCGATTCGTCCCTGAACTGTGCCATGCACCGCGACATTCTGGGCAATGATTTCCGCATCGACTGACGCACCTTCAGCGATCGTCACATCGTGTGCAGCGCGAATCGTTCCCTTTATCTGACCATGGATGACGAGAGAGCCGTCGGTTTGCAGTGTTCCTTCCCACCGTGCGTTCGCGGCAATGACGCTGATCGCTCGATCGATCGTTGCGAGTTCCGGAGCCCGGGGGACCGCCGTTGTTTGCTGCAACGTTGACGGGCGCTGATAGGCAGGAGAGGTCGCTTCCGGTGAAGCTGGCGTCGCGAGTTCCTCGTCAGGTGCGATTTCTTCATCCAGAGAGGCGTGTTCCAGATGTTGCCGGAACTGCGAGAGAGGCCGCTCGATCGGATCGCGTGGCTCGCGTCGGAACATGACAGTGCTCCTTTCGTTGCTTGCGTCCGGGCACTGGGAAGGCCAGTACGGCGTTCAGTGTACACTCACCAGCTGAAGGGTACGGTTCGGGTTGGCCTTCCCCGTGACGCAGGCAGTATAGCAGGGATGTACGGACACTGTCAGCGCAGCTCGGTGCCAGGAGGCTGGTCGGATGCAGAAAGGCAGCATCGCCGAGTACACTGGTGTCATGGAGGAGCGCAGCGATTTCCGGCGTATCGCGATCTGGTTCGGGGGGATCGTCGTCGGCTTCAAGCTGTGGACGGCCCTGCTCGTGGTCGTGTTTTCAGTGAATTGGCCGACAGCCTGGTACCTGATCTTGAATCATGTGGCCTGGCTCATCGGTTTGGTGTTGTTGGGTTCTGGCCCCTTAGTGTTCTGGTATCGCTTGCTGCGGGTGCGCCGACGCCGCGCGCAGCTACTCCGCGCAGAATGGGAGATTTCCGAACCGACGGAAGGGCAACGAGCTCGTTTCTGATTCGCGTGGTGCGCCCGGCAGGACTCGAACCTGCAACCTTTTGCTCCGGAGGCAAACGCTCTATCCATTGAGCTACGGGCGCTCGTGCCTGCTGCATACTATAGCACAAGGCGAAGCGCGTGGACAAGGGACGGGGTACCCGCGGTATCGGCAAGGGGAATCGGTTCGGCCCACGCGCAGTGTGTCTTACCGGCGCGCGCCCGACAGGAACGAGAGACCGCCGGCGAGCGGTGTCCCGCAGCCGCTTGAACCGCTCTCCTCTCCCGGCGGGTTTGCCGGTGGGTCAGTTGTTCTCTCTGGGGTACTTGACATCGGCCCACCTGCGTGGTAAGCTGGCGATTTGCGAAGAGGTGACGCACGCGCATGCGGCGGCGTGACACACAGCGAAGCGAACGGTGGGGCGAGCCGAGCGGCTTGTGGCTGCTCGGGTTCTGGTTTTTCGAGGAACCGCACTCTGTTTTCGGGTGGGACGATCCCGCCCGTGTTTCGTGATCTCGCTGCGTGCACCCCATCAGCCCGACAGGACATCGGCAATCCGTTGCAGCGAAGGGAGTGAAATGGCCGTGACGACAGGGTCGACCACGACGGTATCGCCCGGAATCCGTCAAGTGCGGTCGAATCTCGGTATCGGCCGAGTCTCGTTCTCGCGCATCCCAACCGTGCTGGAGATGCCGAATCTCATCGAACTCCAGCTCAAGTCGTTCGAGTGGTTCAAGACCGAAGGGATGCGTGAGCTTCTGGAAGAAATTTCGCCGATCGTCGATTACAACGGTAAGCTCGAGCTGCATTTTCTCCGGCACTGGTTCGAGAAGCCGCGCTACACACCCGAAATTTGTCGTGAGCGCGATATGACCTATGCGGCTCCGTTGTATTTCCGTGTTCGGCTCGTTGTTCGGGATACGGGTGAGGTCAAGGAAAGCGATATCTATATCGATGACTTCCCGATGATGACCGAGACAGGCGCGTTCGTCATCAATGGTGCTGAGCGTGTCGTCGTCTCCCAGCTGGTTCGTTCACCGGGAGCCTACTTCGAGCTCGAGACGGACCCGGCGACCGGGCGGCAGCTCTGCATGGCCAAGTTGATTCCCACGCGTGGCGCCTGGCTCGAGTTCGAAACGTCGAACCGCGATGTCCTCTCGGTGAAGATCGACCGGAAGCGCAAGTTGCCGGTAACCGTACTGTTGCGGGCAGTCGGGTACGGCACTGACGAGCAACTCTATGACTTGTTCGCTGACGTCGATACGGATCCTGACCACCGGTACATCGCGGCCACGATCGAGCGCGACCGAACGAAGAGCCGCGAAGAGGCGCAAATGGAGATCTACAAGACATTGCGCCCGGGTGATCCACCCTCGCGCGAGAACGCGGCTGCGCTCATCGAGCGGCTCTTCTTCAACCCGCGCACCTACGACCTGGGCAAGGTCGGCCGCTACAAGATGAACAAGCGGTTGGGCCTTTCGGTCGCGCCGGATGTGCGGATTCTCACGCCGGAAGACCTGGCGGCGGTGGTCCGCACGATGATTCTCGTCAACCGTGGCCTCGACCGGCCGGACGATATCGATCACCTTGGCAATCGACGTGTGCGGACTGTCGGTGAGCTCATTCAGATGCATCTCCGGACGGGACTGCAGCGCCTGGAGCGTGGGATCCGTGAGCGGATGACGATCGTCGATATCGAGACAGTCACACCGAACAATCTGATCAGCAGTATACGGCCGTTGAAGGCAGCGATCAAAGAGTTCTTCGCTGGCAGTCAGCTGTCGCAGTTCATGGATCAGACGAATCCGCTCGCGGAGCTCACGCACAAGCGGCGTGTCTCGGCGCTGGGGCCGGGTGGGCTGAATCGTGAACGAGCCGGGTTCGAAGTGCGGGACGTGCACGACTCGCACTACGGTCGCATCTGCCCGATCGAGACACCGGAAGGGCCGAATATCGGGCTGATCACCTCGCTGGCGACCTACGCGAAGGTGAACGAATACGGCTTCATCACGACGCCGTATCGGCGCGTCTACCGATCCCTCGAGCTGCCAGCGCAGGCCGATCTCCTGGTCGGGCAGGTGATCCGCACCGATGTCGTGGACCCAACGACGAGGGAGGTCCTCGCTACCCGCGGGACGACGGTGGATGCAGCATTGCGCGACCGCTTGCTCGCCGCCGGTGTGCTGCGCGTCGACATTGTGCCCTTCGTCAGCGACGAGGTCGAGTATCTGACTGCCGACCAAGAAGAGTACTACACGATCGCCCAGGCCAACACGCCGCTCGATGAAGGGATGCGGTTCGTTGCGCAGCGCGTCGAGGCGCGCCGAGCTGGGAAGTTCGTCCTCGAGGTCCCGGAGAAGATCGACTACATGGACGTCTCGCCGAAACAGGTTGTCTCGGTTTCGGCGTCGCTCATCCCCTTCCTCGAGCACGACGATGCCAACCGGGCACTGATGGGTGCCAACATGCAGCGGCAAGCGGTGCCACTGTTGCGACCGCGTGCGCCGATCGTGGGTACCGGCGTGGAATACCAGGCAGCACGCGACTCCGGCCAAGTGGTCGTGGCGCAGAAGGGTGGCATCGTCAAGTCCGTCACCGCACGGCGCATCGTGGTGCTCGAGGACGATGGGAACGAGCGTGTGTACGAACTCCGGAAGTTCGTGCGCTCGAACCAGGATACCTGCATCAACCAGCGCCCGATCGTGCAGAAGGGGCAGCGCGTCGAGGCGGGTGACGTGATCGCCGACAGCTCGAGCACCGAAAATGGCGAGCTGGCGCTGGGACAGAATGTCCTCGTCGCGTTCATGTCCTGGGAGGGCGGAAACTTCGAGGATGCGATTCTCATCAGCGAGCGTCTCGTGCGGGACGACGTCTACACGTCGATTCACATCGAGAAGTATGAGTGCGAGGCGCGTGATACCAAGCTCGGACCGGAGGAGATTACCCGGGACATCCCGAACGTGGGCGAAGACAGCCTGCGCAATCTCGATGCCGATGGGATCATCCGTATCGGGGCCGAAGTCCGTCCCAATGACATCCTGGTCGGGAAAGTCACGCCGCGCGGTGAAACCGAACTTTCAGCGGAGGAGCGTTTGCTGCGCGCGATCTTCGGCGAACGTGCCCGCGACGTGAAGGATACGAGCCTCCGCGTCCCGCACGGTGTGCACGGCATCGTGATCGACGTCAAGCGCTTCCGGCGGGACGATGAGAACGGTGTCGAGCTACCGGCGGGCGTTAACGAGATGGTGCGCGTGCTGATCGCGCAGAAGCGGAAGATCTCCGAGGGCGACAAGATGGCTGGTCGGCACGGCAACAAGGGAGTAGTCTCCCGAATCGTGCCGATCGAGGACATGCCCTACCTGCCGGACGGCACACCGGTAGACATTATCCTGAATCCAATCGGCGTTCCGTCGCGCATGAATCTCGGGCAGATTCTGGAGACGCACCTCGGCTGGGCGGCGCATACGCTCGGTATCAAAGTCGCCAGTCCAGTGTTCGACGGCGCGAAGGAAGAGGAAATTCGCGAACTGCTCCGCAAGGCTGGTCTGCCCGAGGACGGGAAGGTCGAGCTCTATGACGGTCGGACGGGCGAGAAGTTCGACCGGCCGGTAACGGTGGGCATCATCTACATGATGAAGCTGGTGCATCTGGTCGAGGACAAGATCCATGCCCGCTCGACCGGCCCGTACTCGCTGGTGACGCAGCAGCCGCTCGGCGGGAAGGCGCAGTTCGGTGGGCAGCGCTTCGGCGAGATGGAGGTGTGGGCGCTCGAAGCGTATGGCGCTGCCCATACGTTGCAGGAGATGCTGACGGTGAAGTCGGATGACGTCGTCGGGCGCGTCAAGACCTACGAGGCGATCGTCAAGGGTGAGCCGATCGTCGAGGCAGGCGTTCCGGAGTCGTTCAAGGTCCTCGTCAAGGAGCTCCGGAGCCTCGGACTCTCGGTCGAGGTCCTCAACGAGGACGAGGAGCCCATCGAGTTCGGGGAGGACCACGGTCGGGAGCGCGAGATCCTCTCGCACCTCGATCGCATCAATTTGAGCGGCTTCGAGCGCACGGAAGACTGACGAGCAGGGGTGAGAGCGCATGAGCACTGTCGCACGACAGCGGGACACGCGGAAGACCGTCGACGTCAACAACTTCGAGGCGATCCGTATCGGTTTGGCCTCACCGGAAGCGATTCGAAGTTGGTCGTACGGTGAGGTTACCAAGCCGGAAACGATCAATTACCGGACGCTGAAGCCCGAGCACGGCGGTCTCTTCTGCGAGCGCATCTTCGGGCCGACCAAGGACTTCGAATGCTACTGTGGTAAGTACAAGCGGCAGCGCTATGCCGGAACGATCTGCGACAAGTGCGGTGTCGAGGTGACGCGTTCGAAGGTCCGCCGCGAGCGGATGGGGCATATCGAGCTGGCTGCGCCGGTCGCTCATATCTGGTACGTGAAGGGAACGCCGAGCCGGCTCGGCCTGTTGCTCGACATCACGCCGCGGAATCTCGAGCGCGTGCTCTACTTCGCCTCGTATCTCGTCACGCGGGTCGACGAGGCGAAGCGCCAGGAGCTCATCGAGAACATTCGACAGGAACTGGAAGCGGAACTCGAGGAACTCGATCGCCAGCTGGAGGCGAAGCGTCGCGAGCTGGAAGAGGCGCAGTCGGCCGAACTTACGGCGCTGCGTGAGCGCCGTGTCGGGCTCGAGCGTGAGGCGCGCGAGCGCGCCATGACCGAAGTGGAGCGGGTGCGCCGACTGGCGGCCGAGGTACGCGAACGTCTGCAGCAGGCGCTCGGGGATGTCGCCGAGCGTGACATCGAGTTCGCTGGCCGGCTGATCGTCGCGCAGGGTGAGCGGATCGAAGAGCGCCATTTGCTCCTGTTGGATGAGGCAGAACAGGAGGCGGTCAGCGAGGCCGAACGGCTCGGGCGCAGTGCGGTGAGCAGCGAGCAGGCGCTCGTCGAGGCTGAGCAGGAGTTGCTCGCGGCGCGCCTTACCGATCAGCTCGCCACCTACCAAGCAGAGATCGAGCGCCAGAAGCAGGATCTGCGAGCCGAGGCTGACGAGCTGATTCGGCAAGTCCAGGAGATTCATGAACTCCAAGTTCTGACCGAGCAGCAGTATCGTGATCTCCAGGAGATCGCGCCTGGCGTCTTCGAAGCCAAGATGGGGGCTGAGGCGGTCTATGAGGTCGTTTCCCGCATGGACCTCGACCAGCTGTCGGCCCAGCTCCGCGCTGAACTCGCTCAGGCGACCGGTCAGCGGCAGAAGCGGATCGCCAAGCGCTTGCGCCTGGTCGAAGCGCTGCGGAAGAGCGGGAACCGTCCGGAGTGGATGCTTCTGACGGTCCTGCCCGTCATTCCGCCGGACTTGCGACCGATGGTTCAGCTCGACGGTGGGCGTTTCGCGACGTCCGACCTCAACGATCTCTATCGTCGGGTCATCAACCGGAACAATCGGCTGAAGCGACTCATCGAGCTGGGGGCGCCGGACATCATCATCCGCAACGAAAAGCGGATGTTGCAGGAGGCGGTCGACGCACTCATCGACAACGGTCGTCGCGGTCGGGTCGTCTCCGGGACGAGCAAGCACAAGCTCAAGAGCCTGTCCGACATGCTCAAGGGGAAGCAGGGGCGCTTCCGCCAGAACCTCTTGGGCAAGCGGGTCGACTACTCCGGCCGCTCGGTCATCGTGGTCGGGCCAGACCTCAAGCTCCACCAGTGCGGTCTGCCGAAGCGGATGGCGCTGGAGCTGTTCAAGCCGTTCGTTATGCAACGCCTGGTGGTACACGGGCATGCACACAACATCAAGGCAGCCAAGCGCCTCGTCGAGCGGATGGATCCCCGAGTGTGGGACGTGCTCGAAGAGGTCACGCAAAACTATCTCGTGCTGCTGAACCGCGCGCCGACGCTGCACCGGCTCGGTATCCAGGCCTTCGAGGTGAAGCTGATCGAGGGGTCGGCGATCCAGCTCCATCCGCTGGTGTGCGCGGCTTTCAACGCCGACTTCGATGGCGACCAGATGGCGGTCCATGTGCCGCTGTCGGCAGAGGCGCAGCGCGAGGCGCGCGAGCGCATGCTGTCGACGCGCAATCTGCTCGATCCGTCGGACGGCGAGCCCGTTATCGCGCCGACGCTCGATATCGTGCTCGGCTGCTACGTCATGACGTTGCCTGACCCGAATGCCCGCGGTGCGGGCAAGACGTTCGCCAGCCGCGACGAGGTCGTGCTCGCCTACCAGAGCGGGATGGTCGATCTGCAAGCGCCGATCCGCGTGCGCATGGACGTCGATGGCAGCGGGCCCCAGCTCGTCGAAACGACGGTCGGGCGCGTCCTCTTCAACGAGATCTTGCCGAAGGAACTGGGCTTCTGGAACGAGCTCATGGACCGGAAGGCGCTGCGGCGCCTCATCGCCGAGAGTTACCAGAAGCTCGGTCCGGACGAGACGGCGCGGCTTGCCGACCGGATCAAGGATCTCGGCTTCCATTATGCGACCAAGAGCGGCATCACCATCGGTGTGACCGACGTGCATATTCCGCCGGAGAAGGCGGAGATCATCGCGCGTGCCGACGCGCGGGTCGCGGAGGTCGAGCGGCAGTATCGCCGCGGACTCATCACCGATGCGGAGCGGCATCGCGAGATCGTGGCGATCTGGAACGAAGCGCGAGACGAGCTGGCGCAAGTGGTCGAGCGCAGCCTGGGCGAGCAGAACAGCCTGTACATGATGAGTAAGTCGGGTGCGAAGGGGAACATCAACCAGATCAACCAGATGGCCGGTATGCGTGGGCTGATGCTCGACCCGAAGGGGCAGATCATCGAGCTGCCGATCCGCTCGAACTTCCGTGAGGGGCTGTCCGTCCTCGAGTACTTCATCTCGACGCACGGTGCACGCAAGGGGCTTGCCGATACCGCCTTGCGAACGGCGGACTCCGGGTACCTGACCCGGCGCCTGGTGGACGTGGCCCAGGACGTCATCGTCACGATCGATGACTGCGGCACCGAAGACGGGATGTGGGTGCGCCTCGAGGACGTACCCGACCGTGAGACATACGCTGACCGCATTCTCGGCCGGGTCGCAGCACGAGACCTCGTCGACCCGGCGACCGGCGAGGTGCTCGTCCGGCGCAACGAGGAGATCACCGAGCCGATCGTTGCCCAGATCGTGGCCTCGCTGGAGCGTGCCGAGCCGGCGCACCGCATCACAGCCGTCATGATCCGGACGCCGCTCTATTGCGCAGCCGATTACGGCGTTTGCCGGCTCTGCTACGGCCGGAACTTGGCGACGCGGCAGATCGTGGAACTCGGTGAGGCGGTGGGTATCATCGCTGCCCAGAGCATCGGTGAGCCGGGTACGCAGCTTACGATGCGGACCTTCCACACCGGTGGTGTCGCGGGTGAAGACATCACGACCGGTCTTCCACGTGTCGAGGAGCTGTTCGAGGCCCGCGAGCCAAAGGGGAAGGCGATCCTGGCCAAGATCGACGGTATCGTCCAGGTCGTCGAAGACGAGTTCGGCCGGAAGGTCGTCGTGCACGACGATCGGATCGAGACCGAAACGTACCGTGTCCCGCAGGGGTACGTCGTGCTGGTCGGAACGGGCGAGCCGGTAGTTGCTGGGCAGGTACTGGCGCGTCCAGCGGAGGGCGAAGGGGAGCCGATCGTCGCGACGATGGACGGCGAGGTCTTCGTTGACGGCGATGAGCTGATCGTTCGGCGGGAAGAGCAGCGTCGCGAGGAGTACCCGCTCCCGGCTGCGGCGCATCTGCTGGTGAGCGACGGCGAGCGAGTCAAGGCAGGGCAGCCGCTCACCGACGGGAATGCCAGCCCAGAGGAGCTGCTCTCGACGCTGGGACGCGACGTGGTGCAGCGCTACATCCTGGACGAAGTGCAGAAGGTGTACAAGTCGCAGGGTGTGGTCACCAACGACCGCCATATCGAAATCATCATCCGCCAGATGCTGCGCAAGGTCGCGGTCACCGACCCAGGCGACACCGACTTGCTGGTCGGTGAGATGTTGGATCGCGCACAGCTGATGCGGATCAACGAAGAGGTGATTGCGCAGGGCGGTGTGCCGGCGACTGCGCAGCAGGTGCTGCTCGGAATTACCAAGGCATCGCTCGCCACCGAGAGCTGGCTGTCGGCAGCCTCCTTCCAGGAGACGACGCGCGTGCTCACGGAGGCGGCGATCCAGGGGAAGGTCGACTACCTGCGTGGTTTGAAGGAGAACGTCATCATCGGGAAGCTGATTCCGGCTGGTTCGGGCTTCTGGGAACGGAAGCGCCGGCGCGAGGCCGCGCTGAGTGCGCTCGACGAGGTCACACTGGCCGGGCTGGCGGCGGTAGGGCTTGGTCCGAGCGGGGAGCCGCTGGCTGAACTTGGCCAGGGTGAGGCATCGGCCGGAGAAGTGCAAGACAGCGAGCGCTCGCAGGCCGCCGGTAGCGGCGAGCCGGCCTGATCGAAGCGGAAATGGCCCCCGAACGGGTGGTCGTTTCCTGACAATGCGAGCGTTGGTTGACTTTACGGGCAGATTCCTGTACACTACACCTTCGTGACCCGGGTTCGGGTCACGAAGGTGTGTTATTGTCCTGTGTCGTGGTCGAGCAGGTTTGCTAGTCGTTCTGGGAGAGTGAGGCCCGACGGTGCCGACGATCAATCAGCTGGTGCGCAAAGGGCGCGAAAAGCGGCGCAAGAAGTCGAAGGCGCCGGCGCTCCAGTTCGTGTACAGCCGAGTAGGCCGGAACGCGGGCAAGCTGCGACAGGTTCCAAAAGGGAACCCGCAGAAGCGCGGCGTGTGCATCGCGGTGCGTACGATGACGCCGAAGAAGCCCAATTCGGCGTTGCGGAAGATCGCCCGTGTCCGGCTGACGAACGGTATCGAAGTGACTGCCTATATCCCGGGTGAGGGGCACAACCTGCAGGAGCACTCGGTGGTGCTCGTCCGGGGTGGGCGCGTGAAGGATTTGCCTGGCGTGCGCTATCACATCGTGCGCGGTGCGCTGGACGCGAAGGGTGTCGAGAATCGGCGCCAGGGGCGCTCCAAGTACGGAACGAAGAAGCCGAAGGAGTAGCGCCGCGCGCTGGTCGGTATGCGTCAGGCGGAGTGATTGCCGACAGACGAAGTGCGGCATCGGGGCGTGTCTCCAGGGTTGCCGCCTTCGTCTGTCTCATGCCGAGAAGCAGAACGGGTGAAGGGGGCGGCGAGAGATGCCGAGGCGACCGAAGTACGAGCGGCGAACGATTCCGCCGGATCCGAAGTACGGGAGCGAGCTCGTCCAGCGCTTCATTAACAAGGTGATGCGCAACGGCAAGAAGTCGCTGGCCGAGCGGATCGTGTACAAGGCTTTCGACATCGTTGCCGAGCGGACGAGGCAACATCCGCTCGAGGTGTTCCAGCGAGCCATTCATAACGCCTCGCCGCTCTTGGAAGTGAAGCCGCGACGTGTCGGCGGTGCGACCTACCAGGTGCCGGTTCAGGTCGAACCGCACCGCCGCGTCTCGCTGGCGATGCGCTGGTTGATTCAGTCGGCACGGAATCGGAGCGGGTACAACTTCGTGGATAAGTTGGCTGCCGAGATCATCGACGCAGCCAACAACACCGGTGCGACGATCAAGAAGCGCGACGACACGCACCGGATGGCGGAAGCGAACCGAGCTTTCGCGCATTATCGCTGGTAGGACGAGACAAGAACGCACACGCGACAGGGGTCGAGATCGATGAGTACCGTCCAACCTCAGATGACGGAAGAACGCAAACTCTTGCTGCAGCGAACGCGCAACATCGGTATCATCGCACACATCGACGCGGGGAAGACGACGACCACCGAGCGCATCCTCTTCTACACCGGAAAGGTCCATCGCATCGGGGAGGTGCACGAAGGTACCGCGACGATGGACTGGATGGTGCAGGAGCGGGAGCGTGGCATCACGATCACGGCTGCGGCCACGACCTGCTTCTGGCGTGACCACCGTATCAACATCATCGACACGCCGGGTCACGTCGACTTCACTGTCGAGGTCGAGCGCTCGCTGCGCGTCCTCGACGGTGGTGTCGTCGTCTTCGACGGCGTGCATGGGGTCGAGCCCCAGTCGGAGACGGTGTGGCGCCAGGCTGACAAGTACCGTGTGCCGCGCATTTGCTTCATCAATAAGCTCGACCGGGTGGGAGCCAATTTCGTCCGCGCTATCGAGATGATTCGTGATCGGCTGCGGGCGAATCCGGTTGCGATCCAGTGGCCGATCGGTCTCGAGTCGGAGTTCCGCGGCATCATCGACCTCATCGAGTTCCGCGCCCGTATCTATCACGACGATCTGGGGCAGCACATCGAGGACATGGATGTGCCGGCCGATTACGTCGAGGTAGCGCAGGAGTGGCGGCACAAGCTGATCGAACAGATCGTCGAGACTGACGAAGAACTGATGATGCGCTACCTCGAGGGGGAAGAAATCGCTCCGGAGGACTTGCGTCGCGCGCTGCGTGCCGCGACCATCCGGGGGCAGCTGGTGCCGGTGCTGTGTGGTTCGGCCTTGAAGAACAAGGGTGTCCAGTTCCTGCTGGACGCGATCGTCGACTACTTGCCCTCGCCGCTCGACATTCCGCCGGTGAAGGGGACGCATCCCGTTACTGGCGAGGAGATCACGCGCGAAGCGGATGACGATGCACCGTTCGCTGCACTGGCGTTCAAGATCCAGTCGGACCCGCACGTCGGTCGGCTGACGTACGTGCGTGTCTACTCCGGCCGGTTGCACAGCAGCTCCTACGTCTACAACTCCACGAAGGGCGAGCGGGAGCGGATTTCGCGTCTCCTACGGATACATGCGAATCACCGTGAGGAGGTCGAGTGGATCGGTGCCGGTGACATCTGTGCGGTCATCGGCCTGAAGAAGACGTTCACCGGTGATACGCTGTGCGATCCGGACAATCCGATCCTGCTCGAGCCGATCCAGTTCCCCGAGCCGGTCATCTCGGTAGCGGTCGAACCGAAGACGCGGGCGGACCAGGACAAGCTGTCGCTCGCCTTGCAGCGACTGGCCGAAGAAGACCCGACGTTCCAGGTGCGCATCGATCCGGAGAGCGGTCAGACGATCATCTCTGGCATGGGCGAGTTGCACCTCGAGGTGATCGTCGACCGCATGCAGCGCGAATTCAAGGTCGCCGCCAATATCGGTCGACCACAGGTGGCTTACAAGGAGACGATTACGCGCCCGGTGCGGGTCGAGGGCCGCTTCGTGCGCCAGACCGGTGGTCGCGGTCAGTACGGGCATGTCTGGCTGGATCTTGAACCGCTGCCGCGCGGGAGCGGGTTCGTCTTCGAGGATCGCATCGTCGGTGGCGTCATTCCCAAGGAGTACATACCAGCGGTCGAGGCCGGTATCCGCGAGGCGATGCAGAGCGGCGGCGTCTTCGGCTATCCGGTCGTCGATATCAAGGCCATTCTCTTCGACGGGTCCTATCATGAAGTCGACTCGTCGGAGATGGCGTTCAAGATTGCCGCATCGATGGCACTCAAAGAGGGTGTGCGCCGGGGCAATCCAGTGATTCTGGAACCGATCATGCGGGTCGAGGTCGTCGTGCCCGAAGAGTTCACCGGTGATGTCATCGGCGACCTCAATGCCCGTCGTGGTCGGATCGAGGGTATGGAATTGCGAGCCGGTGCACAGGTCATTCGCGCGATGGTGCCGCTGGCGACGATGTTCGGGTACGCGACCGATCTGCGCTCGATGACGCAGGGGCGCGGCACTTACACCATGGAGTTCGACCATTACGCGCCGGTGCCCGAGAGCATTGCGCAGGAACTCATGGCCAAGGCTGGTAAGGCTGGCTGAGTGAATTGTACGTGCAGGTAGGGTCGAAGCGACAGCACAGAAAGGGGTTGAGCGATGAGCAAGCCGCGGTTTGAGCGGACGAAGCCGCATGTGAACGTGGGGACGATTGGGCATGTGGATCATGGGAAGACGACGCTGACGGCGGCGATCACGAAGGTGTTGAGCTTCAAGGGGTGGGCGAACTTCAAGCCGTACGAGCAGATCGACAAGGCGCCGGAGGAGCGGGCGCGGGGGATCACGATAGCGATCAGCCACGTGGAGTATGAGACGGAGAAGCGGCACTATGCGCATGTGGATTGTCCGGGGCATGCGGACTACATCAAGAACATGATCACGGGTGCGGCGCAGATGGACGGGGCGATTTTGGTGGTGAGTGCGCCGGATGGGCCGATGCCGCAGACGCGGGAGCACATTTTGCTGGCGCGGCAGGTGGAGGTACCGGCGATTGTGGTGTTTTTGAACAAGGTGGACATGCTGGATGACCCGGAGTTGTTGGAGCTGGTGGAGCTGGAGGTGCGGGAGCTGCTGAGCCAGTATGGGTATCCGGGGGAGAGCGTGCCGGTGGTGCGGGGGTCGGCGCTGCGGGCGCTGGAGTCGAGCGCGACGGATCCGGAGGCGCCGGAGTATGCGCCGATCTGGGAGCTGTTGCGGGTGGTGGACGAGTACATTCCGACGCCGGTGCGGGCGGTGGACAAGCCGTTCCTGATGCCGATCGAGGATGTGTTTGGGATCAAAGGGCGTGGGACGGTGGTGACGGGTCGGGTGGAGCGCGGGCGGCTGCGGCCTGGGGAGACGGTGGAGATTGTGGGGCTGGGGCCGACGCGGCAGACGGTGGTGACGTCGATCGAGATGTTCCAGAAGGTGTTGGACGAGGCGGTGGCGGGGGACAACATCGGGTGCTTGTTGCGGGGGATCGAGCGGGACGAGGTAGAGCGGGGGATGGTGCTGGCGGCGCCGGGGTCGATCACGCCGCACACGGAGTTCGAGGCGGAGGTGTACGTGCTGTCGAAGGAGGAGGGTGGGCGGCACACGCCGTTCTTTGCGGGGTATCGGCCGCAGTTTTACATTCGGACGACGGACGTGACGGGGGAGGTTGCGGGGTTGCCGGAGGGGGTGGAGATGGTGATGCCGGGGGACAACGTGCGGCTGCGGGTGGCGTTGGACAAGCCGGTGGCGCTGGAGGAAGGGTCGCGCTTTGCCATCCGCGAAGGGGGCCGCACGGTCGGGGCCGGCGTCGTCACCAAGATCATCAAGTAGGCTGAGGGGTGAGCGACGATGTCGCGCAGACCGGCACAACGCATTCGAATCCGGCTAAAATCGCATGACCACCGGATCCTCGATCAGTCGGCTCGACAGATCGTCGAGACGGCTGAGAGCACCGGTGCAAAGGTTGCAGGGCCGATACCCCTGCCGACGCGGATCGAGCGGTTCACGGTCATCCGTTCACCGTTCATCGACAAGGACTCGCAAGAGCACTTCGAAATCCGCACGCACAAGCGGCTGATCGACGTGCTCGAGCCGAGTCCCTCGACGATCCGCGCGCTCATGCGCTTGACCCTGCCGGCAGGGGTGGACATCGAGATCAAGCTCTGAACGCGGGAGACCGCGTTCCTGATCATGCTCGTGGTGTGGTGAGGGCACGCCAGAGTGCCTGGTGCCACCAGAGAGTGGAGAGAGCCAATGATCGAGGGATTGTTGGGCCGAAAACTCGGCATGACACAGATTTTCGATGAGGAGGGACGGGCCGTTCCCGTCACGGTACTCGAAGTCGGTCCGTGTGTCGTGACCCAGGTGAAAACGAAGGAGCGGGACGGCTACGAAGCCGTCCAGCTCGGTTTTGGCCACCGCAAGCGCCAGAACAAGCCGATGCAAGGGCACCTACGGGCCTCCGGGGCATCCCCACGGTATCTCAAGGAGGTTCGTGTGGATGACCCGAGCCAGTTCCAAGTCGGACAAGTCGTCGATTGCAGCATCTTTCAGCCCGGTCAGCTGGTCGACGTGATCGGCTGGCGGAAGGGCCGTGGCTTTCAGGGTGGCGTGAAGCGGCACGGCTTTGCCGGGGGACCGAAGACGCACGGCCAGTCGGATCGGCATCGCGCACCGGGATCGATCGGACCCACGACCGACCCCGGGCGCGTCCATAAGGGAAAGCGGATGGCCGGCCGGATGGGCCCAGTGCGGGTCACGGTGCAGAACCTCAAAGTCATGCAGGTCGATCCGCAGCGGAATCTCGTACTGGTACGTGGTGCAGTTCCTGGGCATCCGAATGGGCTCGTCATCGTCCGCCATGCGATCAAGCAGCGGCGGACGAAGGCGACGGCGTGATGGGAGGAGCGAGTCATGCTGGTTCCGGTCTACGACCTCGAGGGACGAGCAGTCGACAACATCGAGTTGGCTGACTCCGTCTTCAACATCACGCCGAACATTCCGGTCATGCACCAGGCTCTCGTTCGCCAGCTCGCCAATGCGCGGGCTGGTACGCACGACACGAAGACCCGCGGTGAGGTGCGCGGCGGTGGTCGCAAGCCGTGGCGGCAGAAGGGTACCGGGCGCGCACGGCAGGGAAGCATCCGCGCACCGCACTGGAAGGGCGGCGGTGTCGTCTGGGGACCGCATCCGCGCTCGTATCGCCAGAAAATGCCGCGGAAGATGCGGCGCTTGGCGATCCGCTCGCTCTTGTCGGTCAAGCAGCGGGAGAACCAGATTGTCGTGGTGCGGGGGCTCAACGAGATCGAGCCGAAGACGAAGGCCATGAAGAACGTCCTCCAGCGCTTGCCGTTGGCTGATGCGCGCTCGACGCTGATCGTCGTCGATCAGCGGCGAGAGAATGTGCGCCGAGCGGCCGGCAACCTGGAAGACGTGAAGGTGCTGGTCGCCCATAACATGAACATCCGTGACGGACTCAAGTACGAGCGCATGATTCTCACCCCTGAGGCGATCGACGTCATCCATCGTCTCTGGGCGCAGGAGGGGGTGTGAGCGATGGAACTCACCTATCAGGAGATCATCCGGCGCCCATTGATCACGGAAAAGAACACGCGGCTGATGCAAATGAATCAGTACATGTTCGAAGTACATCCAGCCGCGAACAAGATTCAAATCAAGGAAGCGATCGAGCGGACCTTCAATGTCAAGGTCAAGAAGGTCAATACGATGAACGTACGCGGCAAGGTGCGCCGTCGCTTCCGCAAGCGTGGGGCGCCGATTATCGGTCGCGAGCGGTCGTGGAAGAAGGCGATCGTGACGCTCGAGCCCGGGTACACGATCGATCTCTTCAGTCAGCTCTGATGTGGCTGAGATGAGGTGTCACGATGCCGATCAAGGTCTATAAACCGACGACGCCTGGGCGCCGCAATATGTCGGTGCTCACGTACGAGGAAATCACGAAGGAAGAGCCGGAAAAGTCGCTGATCGAGCCGCTCAAGAAGCATGCCGGGCGGAATAACCGGGGCGTCATCACGACCCGTCACCGGGGCGGTGGGAACAAGCGCTTCTACCGGATCATCGACTTCCGGCGTGACAAGTGGGGCATTCCGGCGAAAGTCGCGGCGATCGAGTACGACCCCAATCGCACCGCGTTCATCGCTCTGTTGCACTATGCCGATGGGGAGAAGCGGTACATTCTCGCCCCGCTCGGGCTCAAAGTCGGTGACATCGTGCAATCCGGGCCTGGATCACCGATCCGCGTCGGGAATGCGCTGCCCTTGCGCGATATCCCGCTCGGTACGCTTGTCCACAATGTGGAGTTGTATCCGGGCCGGGGCGGCCAGCTCGCCCGAGCGGCGGGGGCGGTCGCGCAGGTCGTGGCCAAGGTGGATAATTATGTACACCTGCGCCTGCCCTCCGGGGAGATCCGGATGGTGCACGCCGACTGCATGGCCACCATCGGGCAGGTCGGGAACCTCGATCATCAGAATGTGAGTATCGGTAAGGCTGGTCGGAAGCGCCACATGGGCTGGCGCCCGGCGGTGCGTGGTTCGGCCATGACGCCACGCGATCACCCGCACGGTGGTGGTGAAGGAAAGGCACCGCGCGGGATGCCACCCAAGACTCCGTGGGGGAAGCCGGCGCTCGGGAAGCGCACGCGCCGGAACAAGCGGTCAGATCGATTCATCATCCGGCGGCGCTACGAGGCCTAGCCGGTGAGGAGGTAGCGACATGGGACGTTCGTCGAAAAAGGGTCCGTACATCGATCCGAAACTGAAGAAGAAAATCGACGAACTGAACCGAACGGGTGAGCGTCGGGTCATCCGCACCTGGGCGCGCGATTGCACGATCTTTCCTGAAATGGTCGGCCACACAATTGCCGTCCACGATGGGCGACGGCATGTGCCGATTTACATCACGGAACAGATGGTCGGCCATAAGCTCGGGGAGTTCGCGCCCACCCGGACGTATCGTGGCCATGGTAAGGACGCTGAGCGGACGACCCGGCGTCGCTGAGCGGTAGGTGGAAGAAGGAGTGATTCGCCATGGAGGTCCGTGCCAAGGTACGCGAGGTCCGGGTGTCGCCCAAAAAGGCGCGGATGGTGATCGACGTCATTCGCGGCAAGCCGCTCCGGGAGGCGATGGCGATTCTCCAGGTCCTGCCGCAGAAGACGGCACCGATCGCTCTCAAACTCTTGCGGTCCGCTGCGGCGAACGCCGAGCACAATTACGACCTCGATCCGGAGCGGCTGTACGTCAAGCGCATCTTCGTCGATGAGGGGCCGCGGTACAAGCGTTGGCAGCCCCACGCGCGCGGACGGGTCGGTCGCAAGTGGCGCCGGACCTCGCACATTACCGTGATTCTCGATGAGCTGCCGGAGAAGGGAGCGCCGCGTGGGTAGGAAAGTCAATCCGATCGGCTTTCGTCTCGGGATCGTTCACGACTGGGAATCGAAGTGGTTCGCTGAGAAGGATCGACAATATCGCGAGCAGCTGCACGAGGATCTCGATATTCGCGAGATTATCCAGCGCGAGCTGCCGCGAGCCGGAATCTCGCGTATCGAGATCCAGCGGGCAGTCAATCGCGTCGATGTTACGATCCATACTGCGAAGCCCGGTGTGGTCATTGGAAAGCAAGGCGCCAATGTCGAACGACTGCGACAGTTGCTCGAGGCGCGCATCGGGAAGAAGGTGCATCTGAATATCCAGGAAGTGCGCAAGCCGGAGCTCGATGCGCGTCTGGTCGCCGAAAGTATCGCGGAGCAGATCACGCGACGTGTTTCGTACCGCCGGGCGATGAAGCATGCTGCAGCTGCTGCGATGCGGGCCGGTGCGAAAGGGATCAAGATCCGCGTCAAGGGGCGTCTCGGTGGCGCCGAGATGAAGCGTATGGTGTGGGAAATGGTGGGCCGCGTGCCCCTGAGTACCATCCGTGCGAACATCGATTATGCGGTGGTGCACGCGCCGACGATCTACGGACAGATCGGCGTCAAGGTTTGGATCTATCACGGCGACGTGCTACCCGAGGCGAAGCCGACAGTGGCCTCTGCCGGGGTCACGGCCGAGTGAGGGAATGAGGTGCGGCGATGTTGATGCCACGACGCGTACAACACCGGAAGCAACATCGGTATCGCACGAAAGGGATTGCCTGGCGGGGTAGCACGCTGGCCTTCGGTGAGTATGGCATTCAAGCGCTCGAGCCGGCGTGGGTCACCGCGCAACAGATCGAGGCCGCCCGTCGTGCGATCACCAATGCCGTCCGGCGTGGTGGAAAAGTCTGGATCCGCGTCTTCCCGGACAAGCCGGTAACCAAGAAGCCGGCTGAGACGCGGATGGGTAGCGGCAAAGGCAATCCCGACTACTGGATGGACGTTGTCAAGCCGGGGCGCATTCTCTTCGAGCTCGCCGGTGTGCGCGAAGAACTCGCCATAGAAGCGCTCACGCGCGCGATTCACAAACTTCCGTGCAAGTGCCGGATCGTCAAGCGCGAGCGACTCGGCGAGACCGCCGAGGAGGAGGAGACATGAAACCGGATGAACTGCGCGCGATGACGGACGAACAGCTGCGGCAGAAGCTCGAAGAGCTCCGCAACCAAGTGCGAGACTTGCGTTTCGCTGCCGCGCTCGGTCAGCTGAAGGACACCTCGGCCATTCGCAAGGCGCGCAAGGATATCGCACGCATCCTGACGATCCTCACCGAGCGCGAGCGTGCGCGTCTCGCACAGGAAGGTAAGCTTCCGCCACCGAAGTTGACTCGTCGAGAGCGGAAGCGTCGCAAGCAGCTGGAACTCCAGAGCCGGAAGGGGTGATAGAGCGTGGAGGAGCGCAGCACACCGCAGCAGGGGTCGACCCCAGCTCCACAACAGCGGCCGAAACGGCGGATGACCAAGGTTGGTCGCGTCGTTTCGGATAAAATGGATAAGACTGTCGTCGTCGCGGTCGACTACTGGCGTCGCCATCCGCTTTACAAGAAGACGATCCGTCGCACGAGTAAGTTCTACGCGCACGACGAATACAATCTCTGCCGGATTGGCGATCTGGTTCTGATCGAAGAGACGCGTCCGCTCAGCAAAACCAAGCGATGGATCGTCCGCAAGATCCTCGAGCGGGCGACGCCGGAGGTCCAAGCTGAGATCATCGAGGAGACCGAGGGCGAGGGTGAGGGCGAGCAATGATCCAGCCGTTGTCCAAGCTGGTGGTTGCAGACAATACCGGCGCGAAAGAAATCATGTGTATCCGTGTCCTCGGTGGCTCCAAGCGCCGCTACGGGTCGGTGGGTGACCTGATCGTCGCCTCGGTGAAGAAGGCGGAGCCGAATGCGGCGGTGAAAAAGGGCGATGTTGTGTACGCCGTGATCGTTCGCACCAAGAAGGAATACCGGCGCAAGGACGGCTCCTACATCAAGTTCGACGATAATGCGGCAGTGCTCGTCACACCACAGGGGCAGCCGCGGGGTACCCGAATCTTCGGCCCAGTGGCGCGGGAGCTGCGAGAACGGCAGTACATGCGTATCGTCTCGCTGGCACCGGAAGTGCTTTGAGGGGTGCCGACCATGGCGGAAAAAATCGTGACAGGCGATGAGGTCATCGTCATCCGTGGTAAGGACAAAGGGGCGCGTGGTCGGGTACGTCGCAACTTTCCGCGTGAAGATCGGGTGATCGTCGAAGGGGTGAACATCGTCAAGAAGCACCAGCGCGCGATCCCCGGTGTGCGCCAGGCGGGCATCATCGAGATGGAGGCCCCGATTCACGTTTCGAAGGTGATGCTGATCTGCCCGCACTGCGGCAAACCGACACGCGTCGGTTTCCGTTTCACGGATGACGGTGAGAAGGTGCGCTATTGCAAAAAGTGCGGCCAAACGATCGAGAAGCCGACTGCACGACGTCGAGCGAAGTGAGGCGAGTGAGCGATGGCGACGGAAGTGCATGAGCGAGTCGAGCCGCGATTGAAGCGACGGTACCGTGAAGAGGTGGTTCCGAAGCTGATGCAAGAGTTCGGATACCCACACCGATTCGCGGTACCGCGGCTCGAGAAGATCGTGCTCAATATCGGGTTGGGCGAAGCGGTTTCCAACCCGAAAGCGATCGACTACGCGATGAACGACCTAGCGGCGATTACCGGTCAACGGCCGGTGGTGCGACGTGCTCGCAAATCGATCGCCGGTTTCAAGCTGCGCAAGGGCATGCCGATCGGCGTGATGGTGACGCTGCGCGGCAATCGTATGTGGGACTTTTTAGATCGGCTCATCGCGATCGCGCTGCCGCGTATCCGCGATTTCCGGGGTGTATCGGCCCGCTCCTTCGATGGCCGCGGGAATTACACCTTGGGGTTGCGGGAGCAAATCGTCTTTCCTGAAGTGGATTACGATAAGATCGACAAAGTTCGGGGGCTGGAGGTCACGATCGTGACGACAGCCCGGACCGATGTCGAGGCGAAGCGGCTGCTGGAACTGCTCGGCATGCCGTTCCGTGACTGAGCACGTGGAGGCGAGTGGACGGTATGGCACGAAAGGCGAAGATCGTTGCATCTCTGAAACCGCCGAAGTACGCGGTTCGCCATCGAAACCGATGCAAGCTCTGCGGGCGACCGCGTGCGTACATGCGGAAGTTCGGCTTGTGTCGTATTTGCTTCCGGCAACTCGCTTCGATGGGTAAGTTGCCGGGGGTCAAGAAGGCGAGCTGGTGAGGGATGGTGGAACAGTCGAGTAGGACGTGGAGAGCGATGACGGTCAACGATCCGATTGGCGACATGCTCACGCGGATTCGGAACGCCGGAATGGGGCGAAAGGCGGAAACCTCGGTTCCGGCGTCGAAGATTCTCGTGGAAATCGCTCGTATTCTCAAGGAAGAAGGATACATCGCTGACTACGTGGTCGAGCCGGCCGAGCCACGGCCCATTTTGCGGATCCGGCTGAAATACACGCCGGATAAGCGTCCTGCGATCCGTGAGATCAAGCGCGTCTCCAAGCCAGGCCTGCGTATCTACGTTGGCAAAGACGAGATCCCACGCGTAAAGGGCGGGCTGGGAATCGCGATTCTCACGACGTCGCAGGGAGTGATGACGGATGCCGAGGCGCGTCGTCGTGGCATCGGCGGCGAAGTCATTTGCACAGTGTTCTAAGGTGGGGGGCCACAGATGTCGCGCATCGGCAAGCGACCGATTCCGATTCCACCAGGTGTCGACGTTCAGATCTCCGATGGGTTGGTTCGGGTGAGCGGACCGAAGGGCCAGCTGGAACTGAAGGTTCACCCGAAGATGATCATCCAGCGTGTGGATGGGATGATTCAGGTTCAGCGCCCTTCGGACGAGCGCTTCTTCAAGCAATTGCATGGTTTGTATCGCACCCTGATCGCCAATATGGTGCAGGGTGTGACTGAGGGGTTCCGTAAGGATCTGGAGATTCATGGGGTCGGATACCGGGCGGCACTCGAGGGCAAGACGCTGGTGCTCAACGTCGGGTATTCCCACCCGGTCCGTATCGAACCGCCACCGGGTATCAGTTTTCTCGTCGAATCTCCGACCCGGATCGCGGTTTTGGGTATCGATAAGCAGTTGGTCGGAGAAGTAGCCGCTCAGATCCGGCGAGTGCGACCTCCGGAGCCCTACCAGGGGAAGGGTATTCGCTACGCCGGTGAGGTGATTCGCCGCAAGGCAGGGAAAGCCGGCAAGGCACGCAAGTAGACAGTAAGCCTCTGGATAGCCGCTCGGAAACGCCGGCGAGGCGGGGATCGAGCGGCTCGCGTGATGACGGAGGGAACAGCATGCGATACCAATACAAGCGGCGACTCTCGCCACGTAAGCGTCGCCACTTACGAGTTCGGGCGCGGGTTTTTGGTACGCCCGAGCGTCCGCGTCTCAACGTCTTTCGCAGTAACAAGCATATCTACGCGCAGATTATCGACGATACGCGCGGACACACCTTGGTGGCAGCCTCGACCGTGGAGCAGGAGGTCCGTGAGCGGTTCCCGAACCCACACCCTAAGGTCGAGGAGGCACGCGTGGTGGGTCAGGTCATCGGCGAGCGAGCGCTGGCGAAGGGAATCACCAAAGTCGTCTTCGATCGTGGTGGCTACAAGTACCACGGACGGGTGAAGGCGCTCGCGGATGGTGCCCGAGCTGCTGGGTTGCAGTTCTAGTGTAAGGCGAGGGCGACAATGGCAGTACTGAAGGAACATCGACGAGTCGATCCGAGCCGCGTCGGCGAGTTGCGGGAACGTGTCATCCAGATCGCGCGCGTCGCCAAGGTCGTGCAGGGTGGTCGGCGGTTTCACTTCCGGAGCGTGGTCGTCGTCGGTGACGGCCAGGGGCACGTCGGGGTAGGAATCGGCAAGGCGACTGAGGTGCCGGATTCGATCCGCAAAGCGGTCGAGAATGCGAAGAAGAATCTCATCGAAGTGCCGCTCGACCGGACGACCATTCCGCATGAAGTGGAAGTCAAGTTCAAGGCGACGCGGGTGCTGATGAAGCCGGCTGCTCCGGGTACCGGCGTCATCGCTGGTGCAGGGGTACGGGCAGTTGCCGAAGCCGCCGGAATCCGTGATTTGATAGCGAAGACACACGGTAGTAACAATCCGGTGAACGTGACGCAGGCCGCGCTACTCGCTCTCAGTCAGCTGGAGTCGCCGGAGGAGGTCGCGGCCCGGCGAGGCCTGCCGGTGGAACGCGTGTTGCGTGGTCGACGGAAGCGGGTGGAAGGCGATGGCGAATAAGCGATTGCGCATCACGTACGTGAAAAGTGCGATCGGCTATCGAGAGGAACAGCGGGCGACCCTCCGATCGTTGGGACTGCGGCGACTGCGCCAGGTGGTCGAGCATCCAGATACGCCAACGATCCGGGGGATGATCGCGAAGGTGCAGCATCTCGTCCGCGTCGAGGAAATCGACCAGAATGGCAGGCAGTAGAGCGGGAGGATCGGCATGAAGCTGCACGAACTGAAACCAGCCCCTGGATCCCGACGGCCGAAGACGCGTGTGGGACGTGGGATCGCAGCCGGGAAAGGAAAGACTGCCGGACGGGGAACGAAGGGCCAGTGGGCACGGAACCGCGTCCGTCCTGGATTCGAGGGCGGGCAGAATCCGCTTTACTTGCGGTTGGGCCGGAAGCGTGGCTTCAAGAATCCGTTCAAGATCGTGTTCGAAGTCGTCAACGTGGGGCGGTTGAACGAGCTTCCGGTCGAAGGCGTCATCACGCCGGAGGTGCTGCGAGCGTATCGTCTCGTACGGGAAGAGGGAGCCCCAGTCAAGATTCTGGGAGATGGTGAGGTGACCCGCCCGCTTCACGTGCAGGCGCATGCCTTCTCCGAAAGCGCGCGCCAGAAGATTCTGGCGGCGGGTGGTACCGCGGAGGTCATTCGCTGATGCTGGAAGCTGTCGTCAGTGCCTTCAAACTGCCGGATCTCCGTCGCAAGTTATTGTTCACCCTCGGCATCTTGATCATCTTCCGTTTCGTGGCCACAATACCGGTGCCGGGTGTCGATCAGCAGGCGCTCCAGCGGCTGCTGGAAACCAACCAGTTTCTCGGCGTGCTCAATTTGTTTTCCGGTAGCACGTTGACGAACTTTTCGATCGTCGCGCTGGGCGTCTACCCATACATCACCGCGTCGATCGTGATGCAGCTCCTCACACCGGTCATCCCGCGGTTGACCGAACTGTCCAAAGAGGGGAACATTGGGCGGGCCAAGATCAACCAGTATACGCACTGGCTGACCGTCCCGCTGGCCTTCTTGCAGGCGTACGGCCACGCCGCACTGATGAGTAGTGCGGGTGTCTTACGAGATTTCGGGCTCTTCCACGGTGACACCTGGTTGCGGAGCCTGGCGCTGTTGCTCACCCTCACTGCCGGTACCGTCTTTCTCGTGTGGCTCGGCGAGCTCATTACCGAAAACGGAATCGGCAACGGGGTGTCCATCATTATTCTTGGTGGTATCGTCGCGCAGCTCCCGAGCGCCGTTGCGCGTCTCGTCGCTGGGGGTACCCTCTCGCAGAACTTGATTGGAACCGTTGCTTTCTTGGCGATCGGTCTCCTCATTATCGTTACCATCGTGTTGATTACCGAAGGCCAGCGTCGTATTCCAGTGCAACATGCCCGACGGGTGCGGCGAGGGCGCGTGTACGGTGGCGGGATGACCTATATCCCGCTCAAGGTGAACTCCGCCGGGATGATTCCGTTGATTTTCGCGATTTCGATTCTGCTCCTGCCCGGCATGATTGCCAACTTCCTGGCGACCTCGGAGATCGGATGGTTGCGCGATGCCGCCAACTGGTTGGCCCGAGTCTTCGATCCGAACAGTTTCCCGTACCAGATTGCCTATTTCGTCATGGTGGTTGCCTTTACCTACTTCTACACTTTGATTCTGTTCCAGCAACAGAATATCGCTGAAACCTTGCAGCGTCAGGGAGCCTTCATTCCGGGCATTCGCCCTGGCCGGGCGACCGACGAGTATCTGACGAAGGTCTTGATGCGTATCACGCTCATCGGCGCGCTCTTCCTCGGTGTGATCGCCGTGATGCCGTACATTGTCGCGAAGATCACCGGTGTGACGGTTCTGTTCCTGAGTTCGACCTCGCTGTTGATCGTCGTCGGGGTGGCGATCGACACGATGCGACAGCTCGAGGCCCAGCTGCTCATGCGGAATTACGAGGGCTTCATCCGGTAGGGGGACGTGTGGCAAGACGGTGTCACGTTATACTCATCGGGCCGCAGGGATCCGGTAAGGGAACCCAGGCGACGCGTATTGCTGCGCCTTTAGGACTCGTCCATGTCGCGACTGGGGATCTCTTCCGGCAGTTGATGACACGGGACGATCCCCTCGCACGTGAAGTTCGGAGCTACTACGATCGGGGCGAATTGGTCCCGGACGACGTGACACTGCGGGTTCTCCTCGAGCGGCTCGATGAACTCGAGCGGGAGCTGCCGAGCTATCGTGGGGCGCTCTTGGACGGGTACCCGCGCAATCGCGCACAGGCGGAGGCGCTCGATCGCGTGCTGCGGGACCGAAACGACACCATTGCTGCTGTCGTACATTTGGCGGTACCGCGTGCCGTGTTGATCGAGCGTCTCAGCGGACGCTTGATCTGTCCGCAGTGTGGGGCGACTTATCACCGTACGTTCGCGCCACCGCGCGTCGAAGGTCAGTGCGATCAGTGTGGGGCGCCACTGGTCCAACGCAGTGACGATACGCCGGAAGCGATTGCGCGTCGTCTCGACACGTACGAGCAGCATACTGCACCGCTCCTGGAATACTATCGCGAGCGCGGCCTCGTGATCGATATCGATGGTAACCGTCCGATCGACGAGGTCACGCGCACGATCGTGTCGGCACTCGAACCGGTGCTCGCCGATCCTTCCCGATGTCGATCGTCCTGAAGTCACCGAGCGAGATCGAGCGGATGCGGCGGGCGGGGAAGATCGTAGCGCGCGTCCTGGAGGAGTTGCGCTCGCTGGTTCGTCCGGGTTTGACGACGGCGATGCTCGACATTCGGGCACGGGAGATTATCGCGAGCGAAGGCGGTGCGCCCTCCTTCCTCGGCTACCGTGGATTTCCGGCCGCGATCTGCACGTCAGTGAACGATGAGGTTTTGCACGGAATCCCGAGCCAGCGGCGACTGCGTGAAGGTGATCTCTTGAAGATCGATGTGGGGGTCGAATGGGGTGGTCTGCATGCAGATGCGGCGATCAGCGTCATCGTCGGTCGCGGCAGTGTGCTCGCCCAACGCCTCGTACGAGCCACAGAAGAGGCGTTTTGGGCGGCGTTCTCCGTGGCTCGGGTCGGTGCGCATATCGGTGACATCGGCGCGACGATCGAGGCAGTTGTGCGACAGCACGGCTTTACGGTCGTTGAGGGGTACACGGGGCACGGCGTCGGTAGAACGTTGCACGAGGAGCCGTCCGTGCCCAACTGGGGTGTGCCTGGTCGTGGTGTGCGCCTGCGCGAGGGCATGACGCTCGCCATCGAACCGATGGTGAGCGCCGGAAGCGGAGCGACGCGCGTGAAACGCGACGGTTGGACCGTCGTCACCGAGGATGGTAGCCTCGCGGCGCATTACGAGCATACACTCTGGATCTCCCCCGATGGGCCGGTGGTACTCACATGCGCTTGAGGGCATGGTATACTGCACATTTGTGATGCGTGCGAGTCGATCGCGCGTGAGCGGGGTGGTGTGTGCCGAAGAAGGACGTCATCGAAGTAGAAGGCACGGTGACCGAGGCGTTGCCGAACGCGATGTTTCGCGTCCAGCTCGACAACGGGTACGAGGTCCTTGCCCACGTTGCTGGACGCCTGCGCATGCACTTCATTCGTATCTTGCCTGGTGACCGTGTCCGGGTGGAGCTGTCGCCGTATGATCTCACGCGTGGGCGAATTACCTACCGGTTGCGTGGTCCGACGCGTGAGGAAGAGTGAGTGTCGAGGGGGTGAGGACGATGAAGGTTTCGGCGTCGGTCAAGCGTCGCTGTGCCAAGTGCCGGATCATTCGACGTCACGGGGTGGTCCGGGTGATTTGCGAGAATCCCAAGCACAAGCAGCGCCAAGGATGAGGGGGAGCAATGGCCCGTATCGCGGGTGTCGACTTGCCGCGTGACAAGCGCATCGAGTACGCGTTGACCCTGATTTACGGCATCGGCTGGTCCACTGCGCGCAAGATCCTCGAGCGAACCGGGATCGATCCGTGGACCAAGGTGCGTGATCTGACGGACGATGAAGTACAACGACTGCGTGACATCATCGAGAAAGAAATGGTCGTCGAAGGAGATCTGCGGCGCCAAGTCGCGATGAACATCAAGCGGCTCATCGACATCGGCTGCTATCGCGGCTTGCGCCATCGTATGGGCTTGCCAGTACGCGGGCAGCGAACGCGGACGAATGCCCGCACGCGCAAAGGGCCGCGTCCGCGCATCGGTGTCAAGAAGAAGGCCAAGCAACAGCAGGCGTGAGGGCGTGTTGCGCCGTTGATGAGGGAGAGCGACGAGGATGGCTGACCGAAGGCGGGCACAACGTGGAGCGCGACCGCGGCGGCGAGAACGAAAGAATGTGCCGCGCGGGCGTGCGTATATCCACGCAACGTTCAACAACACGATCGTCACCATGACCGATCCCAATGGGAATGTGATCTGCTGGGCGAGCGCGGGCTCGAGCGGGTTCAAGGGAACACGCAAGAGCACGCCGTACGCTGCCCAAGTGGCCGCCGAAAACGCGGCGCGCAAGGCGATGGAGCACGGTATGCGCCAGGTCGACGTCTTCGTCAAAGGAGCTGGCGCTGGGCGGGAGATGGCGATCCGCGCGCTCGCTGCAGCAGGCTTGCAGGTCATGTCGATCACGGACATTACGCCGGTGCCGCACAACGGGTGCCGGCCACCGAAGCGTCGACGAACATAACGAACAGCATGAGGAATGGCACGAAGGAGGTTCGATGGGTAGGTACATCGGCCCTGTCTGTCGGCTCTGCCGGCGGGAGGGGGTAAAGCTGTATCTGAAAGGTGAGCGGTGCTTCGGGCCGAAGTGTCCGATCGTCAAGCGCCACCCCAATAAGAATTACCCGCCGGGGCAACATGGACCGACGCAGCGCACTGCGCGGCGCCCGTCCGAGTACGCGCTGCAGTTACGGGAAAAGCAGAAGCTCAAGCGGATCTACGGAATTCTCGAGCGGCAGTTCCGGCGGCACTACAACGAGGCTGCACGCCGTCCGGGGCTGACCGGTGATAACCTGTTGCAAATTCTCGAATCGAGATTAGACAACGTCGTGTATCGGCTCGGGTTCGCGGACTCGCGGCGTCAGGCGCGTCAGTTGGTTCGGCATGGTCATTTCCTCGTGAACGGACGGAAGACGGACATTCCGTCGTATCTGGTGCGTCCTGGCGACATCATTGCCGTGCGGCCGGAGAGTCGGCGGCGCGAGTACTTCAAGATGCTCGACGAGACTGCAAAGAATAAGTCCGTTCCGGACTGGTTGAGTCGTGATCTAGAAACGATGAGTGGGCGCGTCTTACGATTGCCAACGCGCGACGAAATCGATATCCCGCCGGTCAATACGCAGCTTATCGTCGAGTACTACAGCCGGCGGTAATGGACACCGAAAGAGCGGGGAGGCGAGATTCGTGCTCGACTTTGCACGACCGCGAGTGATCCAGACGCATGCTGCACCGACCTATGGGCGGTTCGTCGTCGAGCCACTCGATCCAGGGTACGGAACGACGCTCGGGAATGCTTTGCGGCGGATCCTTCTGCGCTCGCTGCCGGGCGCAGCGATCACGCGTATCCGCATAGCTGACGTCTGGCACGAGTTCTCGACCATCGAGGGTGTGCGCGAGGATGTCACCGAGATCGTTCTCAACCTGAAAGGTGTGCGCCTGCGGGCATTGACCGACTTCCGGGAGGCGCGTGCCACGCTCTTCGCGCAAGGTGAGGGCGTGGTACGGGCCGGTGACATCGATTGGCCGGCGGAAGTCGAGGTCGTGAATCCAGATCATGTCATCGCGACGCTCGATAACGACGAGGCTCGACTGGAAATGGATCTCTGGATCGGTCGAGGCCGCGGCTATTTGCCTGCCGAGGCGCAAGAGATCCGCTCGATCGGAGAGATTCCGATCGATGCGATCTTTACGCCGATTCTCAAAGTCAACTACGTGGTGGAGCACACCCGGGTTGGGGGAGCGACGGACTACGACCGGCTCATCCTGGAGATCGTGACCGACGGGACGGTCGAGCCAAAGAAGGCGCTGGTCGAGGCGGCACGGATTCTCGTGCAGCATGCCAAGTGGATCGCCGAATTCGAGAGTGAGGCTGCCGAGGAGCCGGCGGAGGAGTGGGCACCGGCGCAAGTAGATGACTCCCGGCTCCTCTCCGAGATCGGCCTGTCGCAGCGCGTGCTCAACGCATTGCGCGCGCGGGGCATCGAGCGAGTCAGCCAAGTGCTGGCCATGCGTCCCGATCAGCTGCTCGGTATTCGAAACTTCGGCCCGCGTGCGCTGCAGGAGTTGCGTGAGCGGTTGCAGGAGTATGGCTACACCGAGGGGCCGCTCTTCACCGGAGCGATTCCCGAGGTCGGTGTCGGTGCCGGTGAGAGCGAGGAGGAGTGACCGTGCGGCATCGGAAGGCGGGACGGAAATTCGGTCGTCGAACCAACGCGCGGAAGAATCTCTTTCGCAATCTCGCTGTGTCGTTGATTCTGCATGAGCGGATGACGACGACACTGGCCAAGGCCAAGGCAGTCCAGCCGATCGTGGAGAAGCTCGTGACACTGGCTCGGGAGGATACCGACTATCATCGGCGACTGGCTCGGGCACGCCTCGGCGACGAGCGGGCTGTCGCCAAGCTTTTCGAGGTCATCGCGCCGCGGTTCGTTGGGCAGCCCGGGGGGTATACCCGCATCTATCGCATCGGTCAGCGGCGTGGGGACGGTGCGCCGCTCGCGTTGATCGAGTTCATCGCCTGACGGTACCGGCGATGATGCGAGCATGGAAGTCAAACGCTATCGCATCGACTTCGGCTACGAGGGAACGGCTTTCAGCGGTTCCCAACGACAGCCAGGGCTGCGGACTGTCCAGGGAGTTTTGGAAGAGGCACTGGCGCAGCTTGCCGGTGAGCCGGTCCGAGCGACACTCGCTGGACGGACCGATGCCGGTGTCCATGCGGTTGGCCAGGTGGCGAGCTGCGATTTGCCGTGGCGGCATGGAGAATCGACGCTCGCCCGTGCACTGCGTGCCTGGCTTCCCGAAGATGTGGTGGTCTTTCGAACGACCGTTGCAGCCCCCAACTTCCATGCTCGTCGCTGGGCTGTCGATCGGGAATATCGGTACCGTATCTGGCTGGGAAGGCGTCCGCCGCTTCTCCTGCGACGGTTCGTTTGGACCTATCCGGGCGAGTTGGACATCGGGCTCCTGCAGCGTGCGGCCAGGTTGTTTCTGGGCGAGCACGACTTTCGCTCGTTCGCCGGACACGGTTTGGGGGGACCGAAAGCGACGGCCCCGCGTGTACGGACGATCTCCGTTTCCGAATGGCATATTCTGGAGCCCGAGGTGGAGCGGCACGAGCGCGAGGCCGTTCTCCTCGAATACCGGGTCAGGGCGAACGGTTTTCTTCCCCAGATGGTACGCACGATGGTGGCGGCGCTCGTGCGGGTGGGGAGCGGTATGGTGTCGCCAGACTGGATCTCCGAACTCCTCGCGAGGCATGACCGGCGTCTCGCACCACCGCCGGCACCACCGAGCGGATTAGTGCTGTGGCGGGTTCGGTATCCGGAGGATCTCCTCGAGCACCGTGCCCGTGAAGGAAGTAGCCAGCCGAATGAGAAAAACGAGGTTGGATCGGGGAGCGAGCAGCGATGACAGTCAAAGCAAAGAAGCGGAAGTACTTGCAGCGAACGTACATGGCCAAGCCGGGCGAGGTGGAGCGCAAGTGGTGGGTCGTCGATGCGGAAGGCAAGCGGCTTGGTCGCCTGGCGAGCCAGATCGCGGCGATTCTCCGCGGGAAGCACAAGCCGCACTACACGCCGCATGTCGATGTCGGTGATTTCGTGATCGTGATCAACGCGGAAAAGGTGCGCCTGGCCGGGACAAAGGAGCGGGACAAGATCTACTGGCGTCACTCGCAGTATCCTGGCGGTCTGCGACTCATGACCTTCCGGGAACTGATTCAGAAGCATCCCACTCGTCCGATCGAACTGGCAGTCCGACGCATGTTGCCCAAGGGGCCGATGGGGCGGAAGCTGTTCAAAAAGCTCAAGGTATATGCTGGGCCGAATCATCCGCATGCAGCGCAAAAGCCTGAGGTGCTGAACCTCGAGGCCTGAGAGCAGAGGGGAGTGTGAGCGACGTGGTCGAAGCGGCGCGAACGCAACGGGCAGAGCAGACCAAACCAATGTATTACTACGGGCTTGGGCGCCGCAAGACGGCGGTAGCACGTGTCCGCCTCTATCCTGGTAGCGGGCAGGTGATCATCAACGGCCGGCCCGCCGAGCAGTATTTCGGAAACCGGTTGCTCTATCATGTCATGGTCACGGAGCCCCTGCGCTTGACCGGGTTGCAGGATCACTTCGACATCCGGGCGCGCGTTGTGGGCGGTGGGCTGTCTGGTCAGGCGGGCGCGGTTCGCCATGGTGTCGCGCGAGCCTTGCTGCGCTACAATCCCGAGTTGCGACCGGTGCTTAAGCGAGCTGGGTTGCTGACGCGCGATCCGCGCATGAAGGAACGGAAGAAGCCAGGGCTCAAGCGTGCCCGCAAGGCACCGCAGTACACCAAGCGCTGAACGTGTACTCTCGCATGTGGTGATCCTTCGGATAAGCATTGTTGCTGTCGTCACTGAGGCGCGACGAAGCGCCTCAGTTCGTTTCTGGCGTACTACCCGGAATAGAGGAGGGAGCGCGATCTCGTGGATCGTCGAGCGATCGTCGGACGGCCGCGAGGGCTCGCTCGAGGCGTTGCACCGTGGACCGGAGGCGAAGCGCGAAGAGCGGGATCGGGCTCAGCTCGAGCGTGACATATCCCTGGTAGGTCGACTGGCGGAGCGCACGGAGAAACGTGTCGAGTGGCAGACAACCTGTCCCCGGTAGACGGTGGTCACGAAGGAGCGCGTTCGCGAGCGCCAAGCCAAAATTCTGGTCTGTCGCGTCACTCAAGTGGACATGTGCGAGGCGTGGTAAGCAGCGACGGAGAAATCCCAGGAGATCCCAACCGAGACTGGCGATGTGAGCGGTATCGGCCGTGATCGCCAGGTCCCACTCCTCGACGAACCGAAGGAAGAATTCACCATCGTCGTATGGTACCGGTCGGTCTTGCGCGGTGTGCTGGCCGGGCGTTTCCACGGCGATTCTCAGTGGTGCACCCGTTTCCATCCGGGCAGCCTGGAGCGCCTGTACCCAGCGGTGCGTCTGTGTGACCGGTTGGGGTGGATGGATGACGAGCACGGTACAGTCGGGCAGCGCCTGTGCAAAACGCACGGACGCTTGCAACTCAGAGATCGTGCAATCCCGCCACAACCGCAGGACAGCGTGCACAGCGCGAACCGGGACCCCCAATTGTCGTGCCTGTTGTGCCAGCGCAGTGGGGTCATGATGTAACAGGTGAGGTGTCAAAAGCAACTCCAGGCCATCAGCGCCAGCAGCAGCGATCGCGCAGATGCGTTTGTCCAACGGCAACCAGGGAAGCGAGCCGGTGGAGATCAAAATGTCCATGACGATGACCTCTGCGAGTCCTGTGCCTGTCCAGCGACAGTCTAACACGACGGAGAGAACGCATGAGGAGTTCATTCCGCGGTGAGGGCGCTGGCGAGAAGCGCGCGTTCGACCGCTATTTCGGTTGCAGCGGCAATCTTCATGATACGCGCTGCCGGCGTCGGAGTCTCGTCTACTGCGAGAACGAAGACCGTGTCACCGTCGAGGATCGTATGGGCGGGCCGGATGACCCGCGCCAGCGCATCGTGGGCCGCGATTGCCATGCGTGTGAGCGCGTGATAGTCGAGCGCCAAATCGGTCATGACGGCGATGAGCGTGGTGTTCGTGCCCGCCGCCGACTCCGGTTCGCTAAGATTGAGGATCGCTTCTCGACTGTCGATCCAGCCACCGTCGTCGGCCCGAATACCTGCCACGATCTGCCCGGTCGCAGGATCGACGATATTTCCGACCGCATTGACGACGGCGACCACACCAAGATGACCGTCCTCGATGGCCAGAACGTGTGTCCCGATACCGGTCGGTGTCGCACGCTGGTGGCCGAGGAGCTTCCCAACCGTGGTCGCTGTGCCCGCACCGAAACGACCGCCCCGCCATTGGTCTGGTCGCGCCGCTCGACACGCGGCATAACCTGCCTCGGCATCCGGAAAGACGAGATCGGGCCCATTCAAGTCATAGACGACTGCAGCCGCGACGATGGGAACAGGGAGAAACGGCGTCGGAAAACCTCGGCCGTGCTCGCGTAACCAACGGACCACGCCGTCCGCTGCCGCCAGACCGAAGGCGCTACCGCCCGTCAAGAGTACGGCATCGACACGTCGTACGAGAGATCCGGCGGTCATAAGGTTCGTCTCGCGCGTTCCCGGGGCTCCACCACGCACCTCGTACACAGCCACGGCAGGCCGGTCAGTGAGGATCACCGTGCAACCGGTTCGTCCGGTCGGATGCGTCCAGTGTCCGATAGCAAAGCCGGGAATAGCGGAATTCGTCATCACGCTGTCCTTCCAGGAACCTCCAGTACCAGTCCTGGCCGCGCGATTTCCAACGGTTTTCCGAACTCCCGTGCAGCGGCCGAAAGCTGTCTTATGAAATCGTCGCTTGCCCAATAGTGTGTGATGACGACCTGTCGGACGCCGGCGAGGGCGGCCAGGCGACCCGCTTCGCTGACGGTGAGATGCCCTTCGCGCTCGGCTGCGGCTGCATCGTCTGGTAAGGTCGCCTCGATAATCAACACGTCGGCATCGCGGAGGAAGGGGATGAGGGCTTCGTCCCAGCCCGTATCGGCGGTGTATGCCAGCGTTCCCTCTGGCATCTCGATCCGTAACGCCCAACACGGGATCCAGTGTCGTGTGCGATGGAAGCGTATCCGACACTGCTCCACCAGTAGAGGCTCGGCTGGTTCGTATTCGCGGAAGTCGTATGTTTCCTCGAAAAAGGAAGCGCCTGTTTCACTCCCTTGTGCCAACGCTCGCCCGAGCGTTGCGAAAAACTCCTGTCCTCCGGGTGGAATCCAAACGGGAAGGCGTCGGATCCGTGTCGCGGGGCCGTACTTCAAACCGTAGCGGAGTGGAATCAGGTCGAGCATGTGGTCCTGGTGGAGGTGCGAAAGCACGATTCCGTAAAGGTCGTCGAGCCGGACATGGGCCAGCAGTTCGGGAACGATCCCCGGTCCACAGTCGAGCAGGAGGTTGAAACCACCATCGGATATCAAGTAACCGCTGCATCCTTGGCGCGGGTTCGGACAGGCTGCGCTTCCGCCGAGGACGATCAGGTGCATCCGAGACTTCCCTTCGCGTTTGCGGCTGTATGTCGCACCGTTCGCGAGGTCTCGCAGCAGCGTTCCCGCAGAAGCGAGTCGTGGAATCGTGGTCGAACAAGGATACCAGCGAAGCTGCACGCTCCATGATACTGTACGAGTGCACAGTTCGAGGAGGTGTGCTGATGGTGCTGCCGTTGACTGAATCAGCACGAGCGCTACTCCGTATGCGCTACTTACGGCGTGACGAAGAGGGTCGCGTCATCGAATCCGAGGAGGAGTTGTTCTGGCGCGTCGCCCGAGCGGTGGCGGCGGCGGAGGATGCCTTTCCGAAGGGGCGCCGGAGCGATGAAGTGGCAGAGGAGTTTTACCAGCTCATGACCACCCTGCGCTTTTTGCCCAACACCCCTGCACTGATCAATGCCGGAACGGAGCTGGGACAGCTGTTTGCCTGTTTCGTCCTGCCAGTCCCAGACTCGCTGGACGGAATCTTCGGTGCGGTTCGCGATGCCGCGAAGATTCAGCAGACTGGTGGGGGTACAGGATTCTCGTTCTCGCACCTGCGCCCGCGGGGTGACCTCGTGCGCTCGACGCGCCGGCCGTCTTCCGGTGCGGTCTCGTTCATTCGGGTCTTCGATACGACGAGCGATGTGATCGCTACCGAGAGCGTGCGCGGTGGAGCGAACATGGCGGTCCTCCGGTGCGATCATCCGGATATTCGTGAGTTCATCAATGCCAAGCGCAATCCAGCATTGTTCGCGCGCTTCAATTTCTCGGTTCTGGTCACCGATTCCTTTTTGGATGCGGCACGCGCTCGGCAGGAGATCGATCTGCTCAACCCCCGAACAGGGAAGCCGTTCAGCCGAGCGAATGCCGGTGACCTGTTCGACGAAATGGTGGATGCTGCCTGGGAGGTCGGTGATCCCGGCCTGTTGTTCTTCGACCGGATCCAGCGTGACAATCCGCTTCCCGCCCTCGGACCGCTCGAGGCGACCAACCCGTGCGGAGAGGTCCCGTTGCTTCCGTGGGAGGCCTGCGTTCTCGGTTCGCTCAATCTGAAAGCGTTCGTCGTCGAACAGAACGATCGGGCGTATTTGGATGAAGAAGGCCTGCGAAAGGCTGCCCGACTCGCTTTACGGTTGCTCGATGATATGGTCGAGGTGTCGCGCTATCCGAAACGGGAGATCGAAGCGATCTGCCGGGCGAACCGGAAGGTTGGGCTCGGTATCATGGGTTTCGCCGACCTGTTGCTGTTTCTCCGGATTCCGTACGGATCGGACGAATCGATCGCTGTCGCAGATCGGGTGATGCGCATCGTCCAGGAAGCGGCAGTGGAGGCGAGTCGTGAACTCGCCCAGGAGCGTGGCCCATTTCCGAACTTTCCTCTCAGTCGGTATGCTGCGCGCGGTGAGCCACCGCGACGCAACGCAACCGTGACGACTGTGGCACCGACCGGCAGTATCTCGATCATCGCTGGGTGCAGCAGCGGAATCGAGCCGCTCTACGCACTGGCCTATCAGCATATCGGTGAATTCGTGGGCGTCGTCGAGCCGCATCCCCTCTTGCTGCGGGAGCTCTCGCGGCTCGGCATCCATGATCCCGGGCTTCTCCGAGAGATCGAGTTGACTGGGCGTATTGGACATCGAACCGATTTGCCCGAAGGTCTTCGCCGCGTGTTTCGGGTTGCGACCGAGATTCCGCCCGAAGAGCATGTCCGCGTCCAAGCGGCCATCCAGCGACATGTCGAGAATGCGGTCAGCAAGACGATCAATTTGCCGTACGAAGCGACACGGGAAGAGGTCCGACGGGCTTTCTTGCTCGCCCACGAACTTCAGTGCAAGGGGGTGACGGTTTACCGGGAAGGATCACCACGCGGGCAGGTGCTGCAGGTCCTCGGGCACTGCTTGAGCTGCATGGGTGAAGACGTGGTGCCGGAATCGCGCGCAACCATGTGAGGAAGTAAGCCCGGGAGAAGGGATGTTCCCCGCTCTCCCGGGCATTCTTTCGTCTGTATCCGCGTCAGGAACGAACTTGAACGGGGATGCGTCGCCGTTCTGCAGACTCAGCCTTGGGAATGCGAATTTCCAGCACACCGTGTTGGTAGGTTGCCTGGGCTTCGTCCTCGCGTACCGGTACCGGTAGCGTGATGGCCCGGTACGCGCTCCCGACGCGCCGCTCGCGGACATGCCACTTGCCCCTGGTCTCCTCACGTTCCTCGCGGCTTTCGGCGCGGATCGTCAGAACGCCCTGGCGGATCTCCACCGAAATATCTTCGGGCTTCACGCCAGGCACGGATGCGCGCACGATGATCGCATCGTCGGTTTCCTGAAGGTCGATGGGGATACCGAGTTCCTCTTCACCGCGCCAGCGGGCCAGCTCACCGAAGAGTCGATCGATACGCTCGCGCATTGTCTCCAGCTCGCGCCACGGATTCCAGGCGGTGATACTCATGGGCTGCACTCCCTCCCATAGAACTAGAACGTGAACCCCGACATGACCAAGGATACCGTTCCGTGACCGGGATGGGAAGATCGGCAGTTGCGGATGGACATTGTATCCTCAAGGCACGACGCCGGCTATTACCGGTGGGGGAATGAAGACGGAGGGACAGACGATGCGAATTCGCTACCATGATCTCGGTGTCAGTCAAGACAAGGTTGCGCATATCGTCGAGCGGGAGATTCGCATTCTCGAGAAGAAGCTGGCTGATTTGGACGACGATCTGAAGATGCTCGACATTACGCTGGAGCATCTCCAGCGGAGTGGCACCTACGTTGCGAAACTGCATTTGCGCATTCCGGGGCCCGATATCGTGTCCCGAGGCGAGGGACAGAATCCCGCGCAGGCGCTGCGTGACGCGTTCGCCGACCTCTACGATGAGGTCGAACGACAGGTGGCGAAGTGGCGTCAAGAACCGTTCATTCGGCGTGCTCGACAACATCCAAGCCTGGCCAAACCGCCAGTGGCTCCGCCAGAGGAGGTCGAATCGAGTGAATCCGGTGAGTCGACAGCCGGGGGCGAGGGATGAGTGTGTCGGGGCCGATGGAAAGCGAACGCGAGCGGTTACTGGCGCGTATCCAGGAGCATCTTCGCCGTCTCGAAGAGGAGGGCGCGGAAGCACGCACGCGCCGGGAGTGGTTGGTGCAACAGTTTCTCGACCACTACCGGCCCTTGCGCCGCTTCGTGCGTCGGGAAATCGGGCGCTACGTTGCCTTCGGTGTGATCCCGTCCGGCGTTTTGAACGATGAAGATGTCACCGACACGGTTCTGGTCCGTGCGCTCCAACACTGGCGCGAGGCCCCGGAGCGCGGTCTTTTCCGCTGGCTGCGGCGAACTGCCCGTCGAACGGTCCGGCAGCTGGTTGAGCAAGAACGGCGACGAATCGAGCATGAACGGTCGCTCGAAGAGCCGGTCGGATACCAGGGTGATGAATGGCCGGATCAAGTGGTTCGGTTGATCGACATTCTGGCTGATCCCAAGGCTGAGATCCCGGAAGAGGTCGTTCTGGCCGAGGAAACGCAGCGGATCCTGGATGAGGCGCTGGATCGGTTGCCGGAGACGTGGCGCGAAGTCTTCTTGTTGAAAGTCGATGGTTGGACGAACGAACAGATCGCGGTCGCGGAGGGATTGCCGGCCGATCAGGTCGGCCGCATCGTCGAAGCGAGCCGCGCATTTCTGGCTGACTTGCTGCGCGAACGGCGACAAGAGCTCGAGGCGTGACGTGTGGGCCTGGCGGGAGGCGACATGAGTCTGACCCCCTACGAGCTGGCTCTGTCGACCGATCTCTACGAGCTCACCATGGCATCGAGCTACCATGCGCTCGGGAAGAGCGGTCGGGCGGTGTTCAGTCTGTTCGTCCGGAAGTTCCCACCGCATCGTCATTTCTTCGTGGTCGCGGGAGTCAACGAGCTTCTCGAACGCCTGCACGCTCTGTCCTTCGATGAGGAAGCGCGTGCTTATCTCCGCTCTCTTCCGGTTCTCCGCCCGGAATTCGTCGAGACGCTCCGTGATTTCCGCTTCGAGGGTGATGTCTGGGCGGTGCGGGAAGGGACAGTGATCTTCCCGGAAGAGCCGATCCTAGAGGTGGAGGCGCCGATCGAGCAAGCGCAGCTCGTCGAGACCCTCGTGCTCAATACTGTTCACTATCCGACCCTGATTGCGACCAAAGCAGCGCGCTGCGTTCTCGCTGCCCCGGGTAAGACATTAGTCGATTTCGGTCTGCGACGGACGCCGAGTCTCGATGCCGGCTTGGCCGCCGCCCGGGCCGCCTACCTGGCGGGTTTCGCTGCGACGAGCGACGTCCTAGCTGGAGCGCGGTATGGTATTCCAGTCAGCGGCACGGTCGCGCACTCGTACATCGAGTCGTTTCCGAGCGAGCTCGAGGCTTTCCGCGCGTTCGCGCGCACGTATCCTGGGGATCCCATCCTCTTGATCGACACGTACGATACGGTTCGCGGAGCGGAGAATGCGGTAATCGTCGCACGCGAGCTGGCGCAGGAGGGAAGGCGGGTTCGCGCCGTTCGGCTCGACAGCGGTGACCTGGTCGCGTTGAGCAAAGCGGTGCGTGAGATTCTCGATCGAGCTGGTTTTCCGGACATTCAGATTTTCGCCAGTGGTGGTCTCGACGAGTACGAACTCGCAGCCCTTGTGGCCGCCGGGGCACCGATCGACGGATTCGGTGTCGGATCGAAGTTGGGCACGTCTGCCGATGCGCCGCTGGCCGATATGGCCTACAAGCTCGTAGAGTACGATGGGCAGCCGACGCTCAAGCTCAGCACTGGGAAGCGGACGCTCGTTGGGGCCAAGCAGATATGGCGTCGCGTCAGTCCTGATGGAACATATCTCGAGGATCTCATCGCTCTCCGTGACGAACCGTCACCCGGACCGGAGTGGATACCGCTGATGCGTCCGGTCATGCGACGTGGTGAGATCCTGGATTTACCGGGGCTCAGTGAGCTGCGTGACCATCATCGAGAAGAGATGGCGCGCTTCCCGGCGTGGTTCCGTACACTGGATCCTGAAGCAACTTACCCGGTCCGGCTGAGTACGCGTTTGGCCGAATGGCAAGCGGCAGCGGAGCGGGTCGTCCGGCAGCGGGAGGGCTTGTGATGCTGCGACGCATTCACCTCGCTCCAGTGCCACCCGAGGCCTATCACGACAGCGCGCCCACCGAGCAACTCGAGGAGCTGGTCGCTCTCGCGCGAGATTTGCGGGGAGTGCGAATCGCCCACATCAATGCGACCCCGTACGGTGGAGGTGTCTCCGAGCTGTTGCGGTCCTCCGTTGCCCTCCAGCGTGGACTGGGGTTGACGGTCGATTGGCTCGTCATCGCCGGGAACAACCGTTTCTTCGAGGTCACGAAGAGTCTGCATAACGGACTGCAGGGGGCACCGTTTCTGGCGAGTGCGGAGTTCGAAGAGATTTATGAGCTGAATAGTCGGGCGAATGCAGCCGCGCTCCCGCGCGAGTACGATGTCATTGTCGTGCACGATCCGCAACCGGCCGCCCTTCGGCAACTGGCTCCGGATGCTGCCGCACACTGGATCTGGCGCTGCCATATCGATACCTCCCAGCCGGACGAGGCGGCAGAAGCGTTCTTGCTCCGCTGGTTGGACGGATACGACGCATATGTCTTCACGATGCCGGAATTCGTCTTGCCCGCGCTCCGAACACGGACGGTCGTCACTTTCCCGCCCGGCATCGATCCATTGAGCCCCAAAAACCTACCTCTCGCCGCGATGCTGTGTCGCCGTATCGTGACCTGGCATGGAGTCGAGGTGGGGCGACCGCTACTCGTGCAGGTTTCCCGTTACGATCCTTGGAAGGACCCCTTCGGTGTGATCCGGGTGTTCCGCCGTGCCCGGGAACGCGTTCCTGGCCTTCAGCTCGCCCTCATCGGTTCGATGGCGCTGGACGATCCCGAGGGCTGGCGACTCTACGAGCAAGTCCGGACGGAGGCGGAGCAGGATCCGGATATTCTGGTGGGCACCAATTTGACGGGAATTAGTTTTGTCGAGGTGAATGCTTTTCAACATTGTGCGTGGGTAGTCATTCAGAAGTCGATCCGTGAGGGCTTCGGCCTGGTCGTGAGCGAGGCGCTTTGGAAAGAGACACCGGTCGTTGCTGGGCGGAGTGGTGGAATCACTCTGCAGATGGAGGATGGGATCGGAGGATTTTTGGTCCCGCCGGAGGACGAGGATGCGTTCGTGGAACGGGTTGTCGAGTTGCTGAACGATCGTGAACTCGCACGGGTGCTTGGGCAGCGGGGGCGGCAGCGCGTTCGCGAGCGCTTCCTGGTCACCCGGTACGTCCGAGACGAGCTTCGGTTGGTTGCTGATGTTCTCCGTGCTGCCCCGAGGACGGAGGAGTGAGGAGAAGTGCCCGATGAACCAGACGCTGGATCCAGCATGGTTGGAGACGATGCGGCAACGACTCGTGTCTCGCCGAGAGGAGTTGGAGCGGCACCGCGAGGACCTGCTACGTGCCCTGGCGGCGGAGGGACGCAGCCAGGCCGAGGAGGGTACCGTGGCGACCCATCCGGCCGACGCAGCGAGCGACGTTATGATGGCCGAGTACGATCAAACCACGCTCAGAATACTGGAAGAGGAACTCCATGAGATCGCTCTGGCGCTCCAACGTATCGAGCACGGGACCTATGGTGTTTGCATCGATTGCGGACGACCGATCGAACGGGAACGCCTGGAAGCGGTTCCCTGGGCCGCACGCTGCGTTGCCGATCAGGAGCGCTTCGAGCGAGAACTCGAGCGACAACGATCGGGTTGAAGAGTCTATTGAAGAAGAACGGCCGGATCCGGCGGTCGTGAAACGACGCGTGACCGTCGGAACGGCCGTGTCAGCACGAGGCTGAGCGTCACACCGCTGGCAGTACCGAGGGCGAAGCCAACGAAAAGGAAAGCCCAGGTGCGCGCGGGAGGCAGTCGCATCGGCGTCGCTCCTCTCACTGGATAACGAGCACGCGTTGGGCGGCTGCCCAGTGGTCTTCCAGCCGGTAGTAGGAGCGCTGCTCCGGCGTGAAGAGATGTATCACGACGGAGCCGTAGTCCAGAATCACCCAACCGGATTCAGCCTCGCCCTCGACTGCGCGCACGTCGACCCCAGCGTCATCGAGCGCGTCGGTGATGTGGGATACCAGCGCCCGCAGCTGACGCGTGTTGTCGGCGGTGCAAATGACGAAGAGATCGAAGAAGGGTGTCAGTGCAGTGAGGTCGAGTACCTGAATGTCGCTTGCCAAAGCATCTGCCGCTGATTCAGCGGCTACTCGAGCGATCTCATGCGGTGTCAAGCGAATGTCCTGTTCTACTCGCGTCATCCTCACCTCACACGCAGAGAGTCGGGGAATACCCCGCGGTGGGCCTGGTAGGATTCGAACCTACGACCCTGAGGTTATGAGCCTCGTGCTCTGCCGCTGAGCTACAGGCCCCCGTCGCAGTCAATTGTATCGGTGTGCTCGCACGGACGCCAGGTGCCCCGTAGTACTATTGCCGGGCGGCTGGAGGTGGGCCTCGTGGAGCATGGTGCAGCTTTCCAGCGACCTCGACCGGAGGACCGGCGGCGACGCATCGTCATCCCTGCCCTCTCGCTCGTGCTGCTGATCGGTCCCTCTGGTGCGGGAAAGACGACGTTCGCACATGCGCACTTCCGTTCCACTGAGATTCTCTCGTCCGATGCCTTCCGGGCGATGATCGCAGACGATGAAGCTGATCAGTCGGCAACGCGCGAAGCGTTCGCAATTCTTCATCAGGTCGCTGAAGCTCGCTTGCGCCGTGGTCGGCTCACGGTTATCGATGCGACCAACACGCGACCAGAAGCGCGCCTTCCGCTACTCGAACTCGCTCGTCGTTACCACGTGCCATGTGTTGCGGTCATCTTCGACTACCCGAAGGAGGTCTATCTCGCTCACGATCGGCAACGATCCGGTCGGCATGTCGGTGAGGCAGTCATCGAGCGGCAACTTCGACAGCTCGAGGAAAATCGACCGGCTCTTCGCGAAGAACCCTTCCAGCGCCGGTACTGGATCAAAAGTCCGGAGGAAGCAGCGCGGGCTGTCGTTATTCGGCAACCGTTGCCGTGTGACCGGCGCTGGTGGCGCGGACCGTTCGATATCATCGGAGATATTCACGGGTGTTTCGACGAACTCGTCGAACTGCTCGAGCGACTCGGATATCGAGTAGCGGAACAGCGCACACGTTCCGGAGACGTCCACTATCAACTCGCGCATCCTGACGGACGCCGACTGCTCTTCGTCGGGGACCTCGTCGATCGTGGGCCCAAGATCGTGCCGGTGTTGCGTTTGGTCATGGCCGCGTGCGGGCGTGGTCGGGCTGCGGTGGTGCTCGGGAACCACGATCGAAAATTGTTGCGCTACCTCGAGGGGCGCACCGTGCAAATCGCGCACGGCTTCGAGGTGACCGTGGAGCAACTCGAGGGCGAGTCGCCAGAGTTCAAGCAGCGTGTGCGCAACTTCCTTCGACGTCTCCCGCATCACCTCGTTCTCGATGGGGGGCGGTTGGTGGTTGCCCATGCCGGATTACCTGAGGAATATCAGGGCAGGGATTCCCCGGCCGTTCGGCGAATTGCACTTTTCGGCGTCACCTCCGGTGAGGTCGACGAGCGAGGATTGCCGATTCGGTTGAATTGGGCACGCGAGTATCGGGGACGAGCCTACGTCGTCTATGGACACACGCCGGTCACCGATGCCGTCTGGATCAACCGGACTCTCAATATCGATACGGGATGCGTTTTCGGTAACCGTTTGACCGCTCTCCGGTACCCGGAAATGGAAGTCGTGTCCGTGCAGGCCCATCATGTCTATGCAGTGCCGCCGCGGCGTTTGCTCGAGCCTCGTGAACTGGCCGAACATCCGTTTCTCCTTCCCCGGGAAGAGTTGGTGGCCTTGGCCGAGCGATCGCTTCTCAACGAGGAGGCGGATTCGCAGCTGGTCTCGAGTTCGCCAACGGCGCGGGAAGCAACAGAGTCTCAGTTCCCCTCGAGGGAATGATCAGGTTGCCGAAACCAGGTATGAGAACATGCGCGTGGTCGTGAGGGGGAAGGTGCTGCTGATCCGGCCGGTGAGGGCTTGACAGCGGCGGAACGGATGCCTATACTATGGGGTGCAAGGGCGGTGAGGAACCGCCGGAACGAGAGAACGATGCGGAAGTGGCTCAGCTGGTAGAGCACCTCCTTGCCAAGGAGGAGGTCGCGGGTTCGAATCCCGTCTTCCGCTCCGAACCCCGGTGAAACCGGGGTTTTCTTTTGTTTTCCTCTGCGGCAGCTTCAACCCGTGGCGATACCGCCGTCACGTCTTTGCCGCTCGACGTCGAGCGACCGGAACGCGTGCTCTCGTGCGCATCGAATGGGGCTGACGTTCTTTGGACGGCGCAGGCGTGACGAGAATGGTCTCCCTGTACCAGTTCCGGTCGATTGGTTACGTGTGCGCCACTTCGGGTTCTGGGCCGGGACGATTCCGTTCCCGAAGGTGAGTCGGCATGGGTTCGCTTTCTCGAGTCATCATCGAGTCGAGGCCTTATAACTCGCAGTGTAATTCGCGCAGCTCGACGTGAACCGCGTCGACGCCCCGAGGTCTCGCTCGAGGGAAGCCTGGGGCTGCCTCCTCGCGCTGTCGCACGGAGACGATGGTCGTGTTGGGCGAACGCCCGGAAGGTTCTCCGGAAACGGTTGGCGGTGGAGACGCTTTGAATCGCTGCAGATACTGGTTCGCAGGAATCGTCCGTGTGGTTTCGAACCGTCGGTGCGTGTGCACAAAAGATGGCCAGTGCGGCAGATAACAGGCAGTTTCCGGTGAAGGTGCGAAGCAAGGGGATGAGCTGCACTGTTGGAAGATGCGGCGGGCTCATCGTACCCTCGGACGCAGGTTTCGCAGTGAGCGGTGAACGAGTCGATCCTCACCCGCCGCTGGCCGTATCACCGGCTGGGGGAAGGTGAACGGAATTCGACCCCGGTGTGACCCCACTCGTCAGGCAGGTTCGATTCTGGTCAAGCGCTCGAACGGGTGCGGGGAGCGGGACTCGAACCCGCACGGGAGGTCATCCCTGCCGTTTTTAAGACGGCTGCGTCTGCCGTTCCGCCATCCCCGCTGGTTGCGCACCATCGTAAAGTATGCTTCGTGTCCGTGCCGAGATGCGAGCGTCCACAACGTTCTTCATGACCGTGCGGGGTTCCCGTGAAGGTCGCGCGAACCTCCACCAGACGGGGCGTCGAGCTCGCATCGTCGCTGACCGACCAGTCGATCTCTCGTTCGGCCTTGTGGTACCGAACCAGCGCCCGCCGCCAGAATCGTCAGCGTGTCCAGGAGAGCCCCGAAACCGGATCGATGTCATCTCCATCGAACAATTTCTTGGGATCACCGGCCCGGGGCATTCCGTCCGGCCCGATGGAGAGCTCGATGGTGTACACAGCGAACCGGTCTCGCTCGAGCTGCAAGAAGGCGATGAACCGGCCATCCGGTGACCACGTTGGGGAAGCGACCAAGCCGGTCGACGTCAGTTGTACCGGTTGTCCTCCGGTAGCTGGTACGACATAGAGATCGTTCGCCTCGCCGTGTCTCCCGACGTAGGCGATCCACTGTCCGTCTGGTGACCAGACTGGCGCGTATTGTCCGTCGCCGCCTTCGACGAGAGGTGTCAGTTCACCCGTTCGCAGATCGACGATCCATAAGTCCGTCCGGCGACGCAGACCGTCCTCACGCGTAACCCGATGCGTGAACACGATCCGAGTACCGTCGGGTGCGAATGCAGGCTGGTCGACATTATCGCCGAGTCGTGTCGATGCCTCGATACGCTGAGGCGTGCCTCCCGCACTCGGGATCAACCACAGGAAGTTTTTGAGGGAATTGAGATCCGAGACGTAGACGATGGTTTCGCCGTCTGGTGCCCATGTCGGACTCAGTGCCCAGACAGCGTTTTGCACGTATTGGTAGGATCCCGGTGTGAAGGCAGGCTGGTTCCGCGTGAGCTGGACGATTCCCTGCCCGTCGCTCCGGGCGACGTACAGATCCGAATACCCGTCGCCGAAGCGAACGAAGGCGATACGGGTACCGTCGGGAGACCAACGGGGCCACGCTGCATCGCCGAGCTGGAGCAAACGACGGACCTTTCCGTTCTCCCAGACATAAATGTCTCCATGCTGGACGAAGAGCATCCTCCCACTCGGGGACGCTGCGAGCAGCGTTTCGGAGTCGGACGGTGCTGCCTCGGGTGCGCAGGCACCGAGAAGAAACAGCAATGCCAGAACGCCGACACTCAACAGCGATAGCCCAGTTCGTCGAGAGCGCGTCGTGCTTCTTCCAGCTCGTTCCATGGTCGACGCTCGTCGCCATAGATCATGCACCGCTCGTGTCCCTTCCCGAGGAGCAGCACAATATCCCCTGCCTGTGCCCGTCGGAACGCTTCACGGATGGCGAGAGCTCGATTCTCGATGCAGAGGAACGATTGCCCCGCCACACCGCCGGCCGAACGGATCCCCTCGGCAATCTCGTCGAGGATACGATAAGGATCTTCGTGACGTGGATCTTCCGAAGTCACGATGATGAAATCGGCGAGACGAGCAGCGATCGCGCCTTGCAGCCGCCGCTTGATCCGGTCACGCTCACCGGCGCTCCCGAACACCGCGATGACCCTCCCACGAGCGAGGCGACGAGCGAGCGGAAGGACGCGCTGGAACGCTTCCGGCGTATGCGCATAGTCCACGATGACCGTGAACGGTTGACCGCAGTCGATCCGAGTGAAGCGACCAGGTACGCTCGGCAGCTGTTCGAGACCTCGTGCGATCGCATCGAGCGGGAGGCCGAGTGCGATGCCGACCCCGGCGGCGGCGAGCGCATTGTCGACGTTCCATTCACCGATCAATTGCAGTTGAACGGCGGTCGATTGTCCCCGGTATTCCAGCCGAAAGCGCGTTCCTGTGGTGCTGACCTCGATAGCGGTTGCCCGCAGGTCAACCGCTGCGTTCACGCCATACCAGAGGATCGGAGCATCACCAGCAAATGCGGCCACAGAGCGCGCACCCTCATCGCATGCGTTCAGAACGACGCAGCGTGGGTAGGGGCGTTCCTCACGGTCGCGCACGAATTCCAGCAGTTTGGCCTTGGCGCGCCGGTAATTTTCGATCGTGCCGTGGAAATCGAGATGTTCCTGTGTGATATTTGTGACGACCGCGATGTCGAATGGGCAGTAGTCCACTCGATGGAGTACCAGACCGTGACTGGTCGCTTCCAGTACCGCCCAGTCGACTCCTGCATCGCGCATTCTGGCCAGCAGCTCCTGGACGTCCGCCGCCTCCGGCGTTGTCTGGCGAAAGTCATGCTCGTTGTACGTGTCACCCACGCGGACGGCGACTGTACCGATGAGCCCAGTTCGGAACCCGTTCGTCCGCAGCAGGGCATCGATCAGGAACGTCGTCGATGTCTTGCCGTCTGTTCCGGTAACGCCGATGAGGCCGAGATTGCGACCGGGAAAACCGTAGAAGCGTGCTGCGATGGCAGGTAGGGCCGCACGCGTATCGGGAACGCGGGCAATCGCCGGGTACAGTCCGGCATCGTCAGTCCATTCTTCGACCAGGGCTGCGACCGCGCCTCGAGTTCGGGCATCGCGGAGGTAGCGGTGCCCGTCTGTATGCTGCCCGCGCAGCGCCACGAAAAGGCTGCCGGGCTTTGCACGGCGGGAATCGTAGGCGATACCGGCGATATCGATATCGAGATCACCATAGATCTCAGCCGGTACGTCGTACAGGACATCGCGAAGGCTGGGCATTGTTTCAACCTTCCAGCGGCCTGAGGCGGCGCCATACGCTGACGAGGAAGGGATTTCGCACACGCTCGCGCACGCCCGGGTAAGTATACGGGACCCCACCGAACCCGAGCTTGAACCGGTAGACGCCCCAGAGGCCGGAGCGCACGTTGCGCTGCTCTTCGGAAACGTCTGGCGGTGGCTCGTCATCGTCCGGAATGCCCCAGAGGTCGTACCACTGGCACCCGTGTTCGCGGGCCCACTGCAAGGCACGCCACTGGACTGCGTAGGCTGGCATGTGTCGCTGCAGTTCCGTTCGGGACGCACCGTAAAGGTACACTGCCTCCTGGGCGAACCGGACGACCAGAGCTGCAGCGGCGAGTACACCGTCGAACTCGGCGAAGATCAAAGCAGCGTCCTGGCCGAACGTGGTCATGAGGTCATGGAAGTACGCTGGGCGATGGATACCGAATCCATCACGCCGAGCGGTTTCCTCCAAAAGTGCATAGAAGGAGTCGACTTCCCGTGGATCCGCCACGCGCGTCGTGACACCCCGTCGGAAGGCGAGACGCACGTTGTAGCGCGTCTTAGGCTTCATTTGACTGAGGAGCTGCTCGTCGTCACCCAGGGGCACCTTGAGGGTACGACGCGGTTGGATGATGACCGAACTCGGTCGCCAGCCGAGTACGGGCGGGAGCAACGCATCCCCCCGCTCGTCTTCGGGCTCGGCAAGGACCGCGATCGCTCGTGTCTCCTGAGCGAGCGTCTCCAGCGTCGTCTGCAGGGCTGCTGCCAACGTTGGATCGGGGCGATCGCAGACCGGTCCACGCGGAAGGTAGAGGATCGAGATGCCCAAACGGCTCCGGACGAGGACCTGGGCTGCAGCGGTGCTTCCACCAGTTTCGACGAGGAAACGGTACGGCCTCCAGCCGTGTCGTTGTTTGAACTCTCCCCAACGCCAGCTCTGCAGGATTTTTCCACCGAGACGCGCGACCAGAGCGTCCCAGGCGATCGGGTCTGTGGCAAGAGAGACGCGCGTGGTCACCATGGAGTCGGCCGGAGTGGATCACTGGCGAAAACGGCCTCGGCCAGTGCTTCTTCGGCCGCCTCGCGGACGACCGGGTCGGCTGACCGGGCAAGCCGTCGCAGCACGTTGGTGGCGATCGTTCCACCGATGCGGCCGAGTGCGAGGATGGCTGCTCCCTGGACATCGCGGTCGGTGTCGCTGGTCAAGCGAATCAGATCGTCGACCGCCTCCTCCGCTCCGATTTCCCCGCAGGCAGTAGCTGCCTCGTACCGCAGCTCCGGATCCTCGGACTGGAGCTCGTCCAGGAGAAGAGGAATCCAACGGCGGTCGAGCGACCGACCCATAGCGTAAATGGCACTCACCCGGAGGCGGTGGTCTCCTGACCAGTAGGCTTCTTCGATAGCTTCGATCACCGCAGCGTCCGCGTAAGCGGCGATCGATTCGAGCGCGCGGCGTCGAACCTCGACTGGCTCACCTGGTGCGAGCAAGCTCGCCAGCGCTTCCCGGACTCGTTGCCCCTCGTGGTCCGCGAGACGACCCTGGACAGCGAGGTCGGCGAACCGACCGAGTGCTTGCGCGAGTGCAGCTTTGACGACCGGCTCGGTCTCGCGCGAGAGGCGCTCGAGGAGACGATGGAGAACGCCGGTATCCTCCGCTTCCCACAACCCCTCGATAGCTGACCGGCGAACGTCAGGATCCGGATCATTCAACGCAACGATGAGCACGTGACGGAAGTTGAGGTCGATATTGGCCTCGCTCATCTCTCCCATTAGCTCGACGATGCGCCGGCGATGGGTGAGAGGCAACTGTGGCCACAGCTCCTCGATCACGGGAATCGTGGCCCGTGGGAGATCCGAAAGGCGAGCGACGTCGACAGCACGAATCTCCCCTTGGAGTCGTGCGAAGAGTTCTCGGAGTTCGCTCGTGGTCAGCATGGTGCCTCGCGTGCGACCGCTCTCTCAGCGAATGGGCGTGAAATAGAACAGATCTTCCACCTCAGGATCCACTTCGAATTGTGGAAACTCAGGCGACGTGAGAAGCTCGCGAATCTTCTCGGCACTCAATGGCCGCTCCACGTTTACGGCTGCGACGAGATCGTCGAGCGTCGCCATGTAGCGTGGCGCTTCCGGCGTACCGACGTTCTCGCCCACGCGCTCGAACGTTACTTCCAGGACCCGTTCGTAGGAACGACGCGTTCGCTCGTCGAGCGGTTGTTGACCTGCGAAGCGAGGGAAGCGTTGCTCGGTCAGCAGCATGCTGTCTTGAACGGCACAGAAGTAGACGGTAGGACGAAATTCGTACTTGCGCTGCTTTTCGTCGAGCGCAAGCAAGCGACGCTCCTGGCGCGAAATCGGCAAGTAGTCGATGACGTAACGCCGTGGGTCGCCTGTCCGTTCGATGGTGATCAAGGCACCAGCAACGAGATTGCTGGTGAAGAAGGACTGGAGACCGGAAAGGAAGCCCCCGCGGTTGCTCGTCGGGTAACGGAGTTCGACGAAGAACGTTTCGTGGGTTTGTGGTGCCTCGAATTGCAGAATCGCCCGCGTTTGTCCAGGAAAGACTCGCGGGGGAAGTACCGAAGCGAGCGTGGCGTTGTACGGGAGCACACCGTGGTAGTGCTCATAGAAGGTGAGAACATGGTCGACGACAGTTTCGCTCCCCGGTCGAGCTACTGGAATCTCTTCCAGCAAGAACCGGTAGTCCTGTCCGATATCGGCTGGGCGCCGCTTCGGCGCCGGTACAGGGTTGACCTCGCGGATCGTCCACGCGTGTGCGCCGGGAACGCCGACGAACTCAAATTCGTTTTCGGAGGCGAGCTGCGCATCCAGCGCCAATTGATGGAGTAGCCCTTCCGGTGTGTTCGGTGCGATGCGGAAAATATCCCGGAGAATTTCGTCATCGCTCAGCGGCTCGCCGCGTTCCGCGATGTACTCCCGAACCCGGCGTACATCACCACGCGAGAGCCGCGGGACGTGCTCAGCGAGATCCCAGAGGTCACCGAAGCCAACGACACCCGGCAGCTGGGCGAGCGCGGCACGTACCGCCTCGACCAGTTGGTCGTCCGTGAGAAAACTGATGTCTTCGACAACTGTCTCAGCTGGCTTGGCTTCGGCCACAGCCTCTTCGGTGACTGTCGGCGTGACTGCCTCCTCGGGGACAGGTTGTGGCTCCGCGCGGCGCGGTCGGGTCGTTGGGGCGGCTGCGGCAGGTGGTGGCTCCATGAACCGATGCGGAAGTTGATGCGCGCGATCGATCAATGCTTCCGGCGGCAGCGGACGTGTCCCAGCGCGTGTCGTCGCGACGATGGTTTCCCCGTCGCTCGTCTCGAGCGCGAACACGTGGTCGTTGACCTCGATAGCGCGCTTGAGGCGTACCAGCCACTCGTCCACACTTCCGCTCGATTCTGTGGCGGCAAAGTGCTCGGCGAGTACTCGCAGCGCAACACGAATCGGGGCGTGCAGCGGGTAGAAGCGGGCGCTCGCCCGCAAGAGGGCATGCATGCGCTCAGCGAGTTCGCGCTCCTCCCCCTCGCCGCGGAAGCTCAGCTCCTGTTCGGCTGTCTGTGCATGTGTCGTCTCGGTCACCTCAGTTGCCCCCTGTTGGTCACTCGGCCTGCTTGCTGGTACCCGCACGCTCGCGAAGGAGCTGTGCTAGCTCCTCTGTAGTGGCAGGCCGACCGAGCTCGCGGAGCAGTTCCAGCAGGAGTTGTTGGATTCTCGGGCTCAGTACAGGTGCGGACATGCCGATCCCCCTCGCTCGTGCCGAATTCCAAGCATACTGTGTTCGCTCCCGAAGCGCCAAGCACGTGGTCGGAGCCTCGTTTCGCTCGCGGCGCTCTCGACAGAGGGTCGAGAGCGTACTAGACGCGTGCCAGGGCGAGTGCGACCGCTCCGATGACCGGTGCATCGGGACCGAGTTCGGCGAGCGCGATTCGAACCCGACGGAGCGAGGCCGGGTAGGTGAACTGACGCACGCGTGCGTGCAGGGGTTCGAGAAAAGCTGAACCCCCCTCGGCGAGGGGGCCGCCGATGATGACTGCCTCCGGATTCAGCGTTGCGATGAGCGAGGCGATAGCCAGAGCGAGCATCTGGATCGTGTCAGCAATGACGTTCCGAATCGCCGGACTGACGGCGACGTAGTCGAAGAGTTCCTGGACACGGAACGGCCGCCGGACGAGTTCCTGACCGGGATCGGCTGGATCGAGCGCCAAAGCTTCCCAGATGCGGGCACGCACTGCCGGTTCGGACGCGTAGGCTTCGAGGTGCCCGGGCTTGCCGCAGGAGCAGAGCGGGCCACCCGCGGTGACGACGATGTGACCGATTTCGCCGGCTGTGCTGGACGCACCGTACACGAGACGCCCGTCGACGATGATCCCGCCACCCACACCAGTCCCGAGGTGGACATAAATGACCGTCTGACAACCGCGAGCCGCGCCGAAGACAGCTTCGCCGAAAGCGGCCGCCCGTGCGTCGTTCTCCAGAACAGTTGGAACGCCGAGTTGTTCCTCCATCAAGGCAGCGAGTGGGAAATCCTCGAAGCCGGGCGAACGCGGGGAAAAAATGGTCACCCCGCGCACCGGGTCGACCGGCCCGCCGAAGGCGATGCCAGCTGCCTTGACATCCGCTGTGGTGAGTCCGGCCGCGGCGAGCGCTGTGGTCGCCAAGTGGCGCAAACGGTGGAAAACACCAAAGGCATCGAGGTTGTCCAGCGGTTCGGCGGCATGACTGAGAATGTGTCCCTTGCCGTTGGCCACAGCAGCACGCAGCAGGCCACCCGCGATCGTCAAGCCGAGCACCCGCTCGCTCGCCGAAGGGGGGCGGGCACGGAATCGCTTGACCGTGAGGTCGGCCACTGTTCCCGATCCGTCTCGCTCGAATGCTCGAGCAACTGCACTAGGCGATGTATCCTACCACCCACAGTGAAGGGCAGGAAAGGATCGCCACCGTGGTTCAGGTCGAAGTGACCCGTGAGCAGCGGCGAGAGTTCATGCTCGGCCTCGTTTTGGCAGGAGCCGGAGTTTTGGCCGTTTCGACGAGTGCGGTACTGGTACGCCTGGCTGAAGGTGTGAGCTCGTTCGAGATCGCGTTCTGGCGCCTGCTGATCGCGACGCTCGTCCTGCTTCCGTTCGTCATCCACGGTGGCCTCTGGCGCGAGGCAGGAGAGGTCGGCTGGGGACGACTCGCCCTCTACGGCGGTACGTTGGCGATCCACTTCGTCGCGTATATCGCTGCACTTCAGCTGGCACCGGTCGCGCATGTGCTGCCGTTGCTGTACACGTCGAGCATCATGCTGGCCGGTCTCTCCGCACTCGTGCTGGCCGAACCGCTGCGGCGTGCGCAGATCGCCGGTATCATGATCGTTCTCCTCGGGGTGACGATCCTCACCGGATTCGAGCAGCGTCTCACGACACGAACACTGCTGGGGGACGGTCTGGCGCTGGTTTCAGCGGCGGCCTATGCTGCCTACTCGCTGGTGGGTAGGCGGGAACGAACACGGCTACCGCTCTTCGTGTACGCAACGGCTGTGTACGGTTTCGCCGCACTCTGGGTCTTCCCTTTCGCGGTTGGGGCTGCGCTGCGGGCTGAAGCGGTGCTGGCTCGTTATGACACAGGTGTGATACTCGCTCTACTCGGTTTGGGACTGATTCCGAACACCCTCGGGCATACGCTGTACAACGCTGCTGTGCGGCGTCTCAATGCGGCCGTGGCGAACGTCATCTTCACGCAAGAGATGACGGGCGCAATCGTTCTCGCCTGGCTGATCCTGGGAGAAGTCCCCAGCATCAATGCCGTGATCGGTGCCGCAATCATGCTAGGTGGCATTCTGCTCGTTCTGCTTCGTTGATTACACGAGAATGTCGCGCAATGCCAGCGGATCGTAAACCTCGACCTCGATCTCGCAGCCTGCGGGCGCCTCAGACCAGTCCTCGGGAATGATGGCCAGGCAGTTGCCTGCAACGAGTCCGCTCAAGACACCAGCACCCTGATTGGGAACGGGGCTTACCAGGTACTCGCTCCCTTGTCGCTCCAGTCGGGCGCGAACGAAGTGTCGCCGCTGACCGCTATTGTCGACTCGCTGGGTCAGGCGCGCTCGCAGGCGAATCAGTTCCAGGTCGCCGCGCCCGAGTAGGCGCAGAATAGCGGGACGGGCGAACTGGAGGAACGCGACGACACTCGCGACCGGATTGCCGGGCAGCGCGATGACCGGAATACCATCGATAAAGCCGAAAGCCATCGGCTTGCCCGGCTTGATCCGCACCTGCCAGAGTTCGAAACGCCCACGCGCCTGCAAATACTCTTTGACGCGGTCGTAGTCGCCCTGCGACACACCCCCAGACGTGAGGATGAGGTCGGCTCCGACTGCGGCGCGCAAGCGCCGCTCGAGCTCAGCCTCGTCGTCGGTGGCGATGCCGATCAGATGCGGTCGACCACCGCACTGGGTAACGAGGGCAGCAAGGACGTAGGAATTGCTGTTGCGAATTTGTCCAGGTTGCAGGGGATAGTCCGGAGGCATCACTTCATCGCCGGTAGCCAGAATCGCGATGTTCGGCCGCGGATGCACCAGAATCCAGGTGTGGCCGAGCGCGGCGAGCAGACCGATATGCGGTGCGCCAAGCACGGTGCCGGGAGACAGCACCAGCGATCCAGCGGTGATGTCTTCACCAGCGGGACGCACGTTCTCTCCCGGCCGGATCGGGCGATAGATCCTCACTGCGTCCCGGATAGGTCGCTGGTTGGTCGCCTCATCAGTTTCCTCGAAACGAACGACCGCGTCGGCCCCAGGCGGGAGCGGGGCTCCGGTCATGACACGGACGGCTGTACCGGGCTCGACGGCGTGTCGGGCTCCATCACGCCAGCGAGGGGCTGCCCCGCCAGCTGGCGCCTCGCCGATGACACGCAACTCCACCGGCTGTTCGCGGCTGGCACCCAGCGTGTCGGTTGCACGGACGGCATAACCGTCCATCGCCGCGTTCGTATACGGCGGGACGGATTCGTGCGCGACGATCGGCTCGGCCAGCACCAGGCCCAAAGCCTCGAGCAGGGGCATTCGGCGTGGCGGCAAGGGATGGAAATGGCTGAGGATGCGCTCGCGCGCTTCGTCGACACCGAGCAGGCGCTGTGCCGGGCCGGATGCCGGGCGAGTCGTTGTAGTCATGGCGCCACCTCGCACGCCGGTACGTCAGGAGAGCGCCTTCATCGCTTCGACGAGTTCCCGAACCGCTGCTGCCGAGCGGTGGAGCGCAGCCCGCTCCTCCTCGGTCAGGTCGATTTCGATCACCTCCTTCACGCCGCCGGCGCCGAGTTTGATCGGCACGCCGACGTAGAGGTCATGGATCCCGTACTGCCCGGTGAGGTACGTGCTCGCCGCGAGGACGCGGTTCTCGTCGAGTAGGACTGCCTCGACCATCTCGGCGACAGACGCGGCTGGCGCGTAGAATGCGCTGGTTCCCAGCAACCGAACGATTTCCCCGCCGCCGTCCCGGGTTCGCTCGACGATCGCCTGGATCCGGTCCGGCGGAATGAGCTGGGTGATGGGAATGCCGGAAACGGTTGTGTACCGTGGCAACGGCACCATGGTATCGCCGTGACCGCCGAGCACCATAGCATGGACGTCACGCGGGGACACGCCGAGTTCCATCGCGACGAAGGTGCGGAAGCGCGCGGAATCGAGCACACCGGCTTGACCGAGGACGCGGGTTGCGGGGAATCCGGAAGCCTCGAGCGCGACGTGACACATGGCGTCGAGCGGATTCGTGACGACGATGATGACGGCGTTGGGCGACAACGCTGCTGCTCGTTCCGTAACGCTCTTGACGATGTTCATGTTGACCCGGAGCAGGTCGTCCCGGCTCATCCCAGGCTTGCGCGGCGAACCGGAGGTAATGACGATGACATCCGAGTTCGCGGTCGCCTCGTATCCGTTACTCCCCACGATCGAGCAGTCGTACCCGATGACCGGTCCAGCCTCGAGAAGATCGAGAGCCTTCCCCTGCGGGAGATTCTCTACGATATCGACGAGCACGATATCCGCGATGTTGCGGTTCGCCAGGTACTGTGCCGTCGTCGCGCCGACAGCACCGGCCCCGATGATGGAAACCTTCCGTCGCATGCGAACTGCTCCTCGCTCGACTCCATCGACACCCTGGTAAGGCGGACACTGGCACCCTTCGTTCCGTGGGTATCGTAGCACAGATTCTCGCGGCACCGATGGGCTACAATCGCACGAGACCGGCTCGCGGAGGTGGAGGATTCGCCGGTGGTGGAACGCATCGCATTGATCGGCCTGAGCGGTTCCGGGAAGAGTTCGATCGCGCCGCTGGTCGCCGCACGGCTAGGGTGGCGGGCGCTCGATACCGACGACCTGGTGGTTCGACGCTTCGGCATGTCGATCCCGGACATCTTCGCTCGCTTCGGAGAGCCGGTGTTTCGGACGGCCGAGCGTGAAGCTTTGCTCGAGGCGCTCCGCGGCGAGCGGGTCGTGGTGGCGACCGGGGGAGGGATCGTTCTGGACGAACGCAACTGGGTCGCGCTGCGCTCGGGCACTGTGGTCGTACATCTCGCCGCCCGCCTGGAGACGTTGGCGCGTCGCCTGCGCGCTCAGCAAAGCGATGTGGAAGCAGCCGGGCGGCCGTTGCTGGCCGGTGAATTAGAGGAGCGACTCCGGACACTCTGGGAACAGCGCCGAAATCTCTATGCGCGGGCTGACGTCACGGTCCAAACCGACGATCGTTCGCCTGACGAGATAGCGGACGAAATCGTGTGCGCCGTGCGCTCGCTCAGCGAGCAGGGCATGGTTCCGTTCCTCTCGCTGGCTGGCGGCTCCGGCCGATCCGATCTCTTCGTCCGCTCCGGACTCGTGAGGGTGATCGGTGAGCTGGCCCGGCGACGCTGGTCGAACGCGCGTCGTGCCTTCGTCATCACAGACGATCAGGTCGAGCGCTTCTGGGCCGATCCGGTCCGGCGATCGCTCGAGGACGCGGGCTTTGGCGTCACCACGCTGGCGATCCCCGCTGGGGAGCAATCGAAAAATCTTGCGGTAGTGGAGCAGTTGCTCGATCGACTTCTGGAGCATGGGGTC
>Ga0066871_100096_pt1 | contig 75379 bp, 73 predicted proteins | sample CeladaPassage60B_FD_62209 | JGI IMG/M metagenome (GOLD analysis project Ga0066871, IMG submission 62209) | Cellulose-adapted microbial communities from the Joint BioEnergy Institute, USA - Passage3 60B | ecosystem: Engineered > Bioreactor > Continuous culture > Unclassified | place: USA...
ATCCCACTTCGCATCACCCTGTCTCTTAGTTTACCAGAGGACACTGAAGTGTCTGCAAGTCCTGAAAGGATCCACTGGCTGAAAGCCAGTGGGTTTAGACCAGGAGCTTGTTAACTAAACGCATCCGGTCGGCCGAGGGCGTTACATCCGTGCGCCCTCCGATCCGGCGCCCGTCCGACACCGCCGGTCGGTCGCGATCGTTACGCCATTCCCGCGATGCGTTTGGCCGCTTTTACCGTGTTGTACATCAGCATCGTGATCGTCATCGGTCCGACGCCGCCCGGCACCGGGGTAATATAGGACGCCTTCTGCGCCACCTCTTCAAAGCGCACGTCCCCTTTGGGCGCGCCGACGTCGATGACGACGGCTCCCGGCTTCACGTGCTCGGCGCCGATCAGCCCGGGCCGGCCGACCGCGGCGACCAAAATGTCCGCCTGGCTCGTGATCGCCGCCAAATCGCGGGTGCGCGAATGGCAAACGGTTACCGTGGCGTGTTCCCTAAGCAAAAGCATCGCCATCGGCTTGCCGACGATGTTGCTGCGGCCGACGACGACGGCGTGCTTGCCGGCGATTTCCAGGCCCGAACGCTTGATCAGCTCGATGATGCCCGCCGGCGTGCACGGAAGCAGGCAGTCGTCGCCGATCATCAGGTTGCCCGCGTTGATCGGATGAAAGCCGTCGACGTCTTTTTCCACGGCGATCGCGTCGATGACCGCTTTCTCGTCGATATGCCCGGGCAGCGGAAGCTGCACGAGAATGCCGTGGATGCGCTCGTCCCCGTTCAATTTTTCGATCAGCGCCAGCAGTTCTTGCTGGCTGATATCGGCAGGCAGCCGGTGCACTTCCGAATGCATGCCGACTTCCTTGCTTCTTTTCGCCTTATTGCCCACATATTGCACCGAGGCCGGATCTTCGCCGACCAGCACCACGGCCAACCCCGGCTGCACGCCCCGTTGCTTCATGAGTTCGATTTCCGCTTTCAACTCGCCGAGCATTTCTTGGCGCAGCGCCTTTCCATCCAAAATCGCAGCCGCCATCCCCGAGCTCCTTTCGTGTTCTTCCGTGAATTTTGCCGATCATCCGATCTTCTGCGACAATCCCGATGATCCGGTCACACTTGGGAAATTCCCAATTCCGTCCGGAGGCTGTCGGCCTCTTTGAGCATGCGGCCGAGCACGCCGTTGACGAACCGTCCGGACTCCTCCGTGCCGAAATGTTTGGCGAGCTCAATCGCCTCGTTGACCGCCACCTTGGGCGGCGTATCGCCGCGAATGAGCATTTCGTACACGGCGAGCCGCAAAATTTGCCGGTCCACCCGCGACAGGCGGTCCATCGTCCATCCCTTCAAATAACGGATGAGCAAGCGGTCGATGTCCCGGGCGTGCTCCAACGTCCCCTGAACAAGTCCGATGACATATTCGACATCCTCCGGCTCGACCGCCGGCGGAACGCCGTCGTCGTCCCGGCCGTCCCGAATGACCGTATGCACGACCTGCCGGACATCCGCCGCATTCATTTCCATTTGATACAAACTTTGCACGGCGTATTCGCGTGCGATCCTACGTTTCATCTTCTTCTCCCTTTCTCCGGCCGCCGGCGCTTCTACCGTTCAGTGTGCCCGAAACGGGCGAAAAACTGCCGGGCGCGCGCAGGCGGGCCGCGTCAGCGGAACAAATTCCAGCGCTCGTTCAGCCAGTGGAACCATCTTTGCGCGTCCTCCTTCAGTTCCGCCCGATCCACTTTCCGGCCGATCGCGAAGCCGATCAGCACAAGCAGCGCAAACATGACCATGTCCCAAAAACCGAAAAACAAATAAACGAAACCGAACAGCAATCCCATAGCGACGCCGATGCATTTTCCCTTGTGGTCATTCCACAACTCACGCCACATCGGATCCGTCACCTCACTCCACGCGGCTGCGCATCGTTTTTGCCGGAGCAATGTTCGCGATATAAACGGATACTTTGGAAACCGGAATGCCGGTAATTTCCTCGACCTGGGTTTTGATCACGCGCTGCATTTCGCCGGAGATGTCCGGAAGCGGCGATTCGCCGTCCGCCACCGCCCGCACGGTCAGCTCCAGCCCGTCCTCGGACACGTGCACCCGCGCTTTCAGGTCTTTGGCTTCTTTTACGCGGGAAGCGGCTTTCAGGGTCAAGTTTTCGATCGTTTCCAGGGATATGCGGATATCTCCGAAGGCGTTGCGCTGGTCGATGGACGGCACGTTAGTCCGGCCGCTACGAATGCACAAATACAAAAATCGCAGGCTGACGACAAACCACACGATGCCGGCCGCGATCAACGAATTTCTGAGCGCCGCCGAATCCGTCAACCGGCCGCGTTCGAACAGCCCGAAACCGGAGGGCAACCACCCGAATGCGTCCAGGGCGATATATACCGCCGCGGCGGCGATCGTCAGGCTGTACAGGAACAGCAGCACTCTGTCGAAAATCTTGACCATGGAGCCTGTCCTCCTCTCGAATCCAAAAAAACCCCGGGCGGGGCGGCATCCGTGCTCGGCAACGGCGGGAACACCGGATCGTTTCGGCACGGCGAATACTTCCATTCGTGATGCGGGAAAGGAAAACCCCGTTCGGAACCGGCGCCGGCTCCGATGGGGTCGCTGGACGGGTGCTTCACTTCACGCGCAACGGTTCGGAAACCTCAACTTGACGGGATTCAGCGGGCAAATGCACATCGTGGATATGTACATGGACGGAAGTTACCGCCAGTCCGGTCATCGACGTGATGGCGTTCCGCACGTTGCGCTGAACTTCGACCGCCACCTCGGGGATCCGGACACCGTACTTGACGATGATGGAAACGTCTACGGACGTTTCGTTTTCGCCGACGTACACCTTCACGCCCTTGGACAAATTTTTTCTGCCGAGCAGTTCTGCGATGTCGCCCGCAAAACCGCCGCTCATCCCGGCCACGCCTTCCACTTCAAGCGTGGCCATCCCGGCGATGATGCCCACGACTTCCGGTGCGATCTCGATCGAGCCGATGTCCGTTTTTCGGTATTCCGGAGCGATCGTCGACATGTCCGTACCTCCTTGATTGCGGATGAGGCCGGGCGCCGTGCGCCCCGCTGTTGTCTTGTACTATACTATAGCATGTTCCCATCGGTTATGACAATTTTTCGCAGGACGTTCGCAGCCTTGCCCGACCCGCGCAGCCTTGCATAACCCGCAATGTTAGGAGTCCGGATCGTTCACGTCGTGTTCTTCGAGAAACTTGATGTCGAAATCGCCGCGGAGAAACCGCTTGTGGTCCATCACTTTCAAATGAAAAGGAATCGTCGTGTGCACTCCGTCGATTTCGAACTCCGACAGCGCCCGCTTCATGCGGAGGATCGCTTCTTCACGGGTGTCCGCCCACACGATCAGTTTGGCGATCATGGAATCGTAATGCGGCGGAATCGTATAACCGGGATACGCGGCGCTGTCCACGCGTACGCCGATTCCCCCGGCAGGCAAATAAAACGAGATCCGGCCCGGGGACGGGATAAACTGCCGCTCCGGGTCTTCCGCGTTGATGCGGCATTCGATCGACCAACCGTTGAACCGGATGTCTTCCTGGCGAAACGGCAGCGGCTCACCCTGGGCGATCAGGATCATTTGCTTGACGATGTCGATGCCGGTAATTTGCTCGGTCACCGGGTGTTCCACCTGAATGCGCGTGTTCATTTCCATAAAATAAAACTGTCCGTCCGGCCCGAGCAAAAATTCCAGCGTTCCCGCGCCCGCATAACCGACGGCCTTGGCCGCTCTCACCGCGGCCTCGCCCATCCTGGCGCGCACTTCCTCCGTCAGCGTCGGGCAGGGCGCTTCTTCGATCAGTTTTTGCCGGCGGCGCTGCACCGAACAGTCGCGTTCGCCGAGGTGGACGACGTTGCCGTGTTGATCGGCCAAAATTTGGATTTCCACGTGTTTCATTCCGGTCAAATATTTTTCCAGATACACGCCCGCGTCGCCGAACGCTTTTTCCGCTTCCTGCTGCGCGGCGACGATCTGGGAGACCAGTTCATCTTCGTTGGCGGCGATGCGAATGCCTTTGCCGCCGCCTCCCGCGGTCGCCTTGATGACGATCGGATATCCGATCTGCCTCCCGATTTCGACCGCTTCTTCCACGCTTTCCACGAGGCCGTCCGAACCGGGAATGACGGGAACGCCCGCTTCCTTCATCGTCCGTTTGGCTTCAGACTTGTCGCCCATGCGGCTGATCGCCTCGGGGGAAGGCCCGATAAACGCGATATTGCACTGCTCGCAAATCTCCGCAAAATCCGCGTTTTCCGCCAAGAAACCGTAACCGGGGTGAATGGCGTCGACTTCGGTCAGCGTCGCGATCGACATGATATTGGTAATGTTCAGGTAGCTGTCCTTGCTCGCCGCCGGACCGATGCAGTACGCCTCATCCGCCATGCGGACGTGCAGCGCGTCGCGATCCGCCTCCGAATATACCGCCACGGTGGCGATGCCCATTTCGCGGCACGCCCGGATAATGCGGACGGCGATCTCTCCGCGGTTGGCGATCAAGATTTTCTGAAACTTCATCGCTTTCGAGTCCTCCCACACGAGATTAAGCCAGCTTAACCAAGAACAGCGGTTGCCCGAATTCCACGAGCTGGCCGTTCTCGACCAGCACTTCGACAATCTCGCCGCTGACCTCCGCCTCGATTTCGTTCATCAGTTTCATCGCTTCCACGATGCAGACGATCGTTTTGGGCGTCACCTTGTCCCCCTTTTGCACATAGGGAGGCGACGTCGGCGACGGCGCGGCGTAAAAGGTGCCGACCATGGGAGACGTGATCGTGTGCAGGTTGTCCGCGGACTCCGCCGGCGCTGCCGCGGGGGCGTCGGGAGTTTGGGATGCGGACGGCGGTTGGGCCGCCGGTGCAGCCGGGAAAGAAGCCGCGGGCGGCTGCGCCGGAATGACGGTGGGCACCGGCACCATGGGCAGCGTTTGCGCGGGCGCCTGATGCACCTCCGCCGTTTCCGGATGGCCCGGTTTCCGGATGGCAAGGCGGAAGCCTTCTTTTTCAATTTCCAATTCGTGAATCGAAGTTTGATCGATCAGCTTGATCAGTTCCTTGATCTCGCCCAATTTAAACATGGATTGCGTTTCACTCCTTGCCAATAGGCAAATAGATTCGTCCTTTCCACGATTATGCAACCGCATAACTCTTGTATTATAACATAAAACCGACGCGCCGGACGAGTTTTGCATATTTTCATGCGGCATTTGCGGGCAGAAGGCGGTGTGTCGGCGATAGTGGGCGAGTGCGGCCAACATTCCGGTTCCTGGGCGGCGGAAGTTGCCCGCACCGAGCGGTGGCATGTGTTCGTACCCGTGCGATGGCATGTGCCCGCCCAAGTGGTGACAGATGATCGCACCCGAACGGCAGCAGGTGTCCGTGGCCGGGCAACGGAGGGTGCCCGCACCAGCGGCAGATGCCCGCAGCGCGGCGGCAGGTGCCCGCACCAGCGGCTGAAGTCCGCAGCCGGGCGGCGGTACTCTCCCGCACATGACGCGTGCGGCTCGGAAATCTAAAGGTCATCCATGACCGTTAGCCGCCAATTTCCGCCCTCTTTCCATTCTAACGACACCGGCGTCCGTTAGCGCCCTCATCATGGCTCTTTTCCGAGTTTTTGGGTCTTTTGTGGACATGGATGTCCGTTACACGAGCGCAATGGCTCAAAACACGCGCTAATGGACACCCGTGACCGTTAGGATTTCTAAAAAGAAAGCCACAGTCAACATTCTTCGCCGAAGCGGACCGCCGACGTTCCGGCGGAAAGAATGCTGCTGTGACTCTGCATGGCGTCCCCCGGCTTCTTCGCCGATCGGGAAAAATTTGCGCCTGATTCCCTTTAAACGGCCGTCAACGAATGTTGATGTTCGCGGCACCAAAACGCCGCTCCCATGGCTGCCGCTTTTTCGCCAAGGCTGCTTTCCGCAAACCGCACATGGCCTACGAGTACGGGGATTCCATAACGGCGTACCGTTTCCAGCATCGGTTCGAACAACGGCGGACCCGATTTCGATACGCTGCCGCCCAGCACGACCACTTCCGGATTCATCAAATGCACCAGCGTAACCAATCCTCTTCCCAAAGCCGTGCCCGCTTCGGCCAACAGCCGCACCGCCAGGACGTTGCCGCTTTTGGCTGCCGCGGCGACATGCTCGGCGGTTACGAGATCGGGGTCGGAACCCGCCAGCGCCAGGATGTCCGACGAACCCGGAAGATGCTGGTGGATGGCTTCCCTGGCTTTTTGCGCGATGGAGTGGCCGGCCGTATACATTTCGACGCACCCGCGGTTGCCGCAAAAACACGGCGGCCCCTCGGGATCAATGCTGATATGGCCCAACTCCGCGGCGCTGTGCGTCGAACCGAGAATGAGCCGCCCGCCGCTGACCATGCCGGCGCCGATCCCCGTGGACACGCTGATGTAGATCATATCGTCCGAACCGGCTCCTTCGCCGAATTTCCACTCGCCCAACGCCGCGGCATTGGCGTCGTTCATGATCAACACTCGGCACGGAAACCGCTCCATGAGCCGGCGGCCCAACTCCACGTTTTTCCATCCGAGATTTGTGGCCAGCGATACAGCGCCGCTTTCCGGTTCGATGACGCCCGCCACCGCGACGCCGATCCCGCGCACCGCGTGCAACCCCTGTTCTCCCGGAAACGTTTCATTCATCAAAGACTGTCCCAAATCGATCAAACGACCGATCACGTCATCCGGCCCGCGCTCCGGCAAGGTGGGACGCTTTTCCTTCGCGAGAATCCGGCCGTCTTCATCCATTAACACCGCCAGCATTTTGGTCGCGCCCAGATCGATCCCCAAATAGACCTCTCTCATGTTGTCAAAAACCTCTCCCATTTGTCTCCTTCATCCGTCTTTCTCAGATACTTCACTTGTCTCTCTTACTCAATTATCTTTCTCGTCCACTTGTCTCTTATACACACTTATATCTTTCTCATTATTTGCTTGTCTCTCTTCTTCGCTTGTTTTTCCCATATTGCACTTGTCTCTTTTATTGCGCTTGTTTCTCTCTTACCTTCACTTACTCTTCTCATGCTTCACTTGTTCGCTCTCATGTTTTCCTTGCCTTTGTCTCTCCGTTGTCCCGCGTCACCGTTTTCCAGCTTTCCGCCAACAATTGCTTGATCCGGCGCACTTTCCCGGGATCCACCGGGGCGTCCACCCGCATCCCGCAGCGCACTCCCCTGCCGAAATGCACTTCGCCCACGCCGGTGCGAGCGACAAAGCCGGCAACGCTCTCCTCGCTCAAACCGCTTCCGGCCATGATGCGAACGGCCGTTTCTCGGGAACGTTCAACCAAACGGGCGATGGTCTCTTCCGCTGCGAGCACGCTAAGCTTTCCGCCGGAAGTCAGGACGCGGTCGATTTGCGGAAATTCCAGCAGCTGTTCGAACGCTTCGTCCAGATCGCGCGTTTCGTCGAACGCCCGGTGGAAGGTGACCGGCATGTCTTCCGCCGCATCCAGCAATCGCTTGAGCGATTCTTTATCCACGCGGTTTTCCGCATCCAGCACCCCCAGCACCACGCCGTCGGCTCCCGCTCTTCGGGCGGCCGCAATGCTTGTCACCATCTCGTGCAAATCCGGCACATCATAACGGAACGATCGGCTGTGAGGCCGTATCATGACGCGGACCGGAATCGCCACGGAAGCTATCGTCTCCACCATCGTCCGGACGCTCGGGGTCAGTCCGCCCTCGTTCATGGCCGCGACGAGTTCGATGCGGTCCGCTCCTCCCGATTCGGCGCGCAGCGCGTCCTCCGCCGAAACGGCGATCACTTCCAACATCGGTTGTTGTCGGGTTGCCGTCATCCTTTGACCGCCCCTTGGGACAAGCCGGCCACGATGTAACGCTGCACGAATCCGAACATGAACACGACCGGAATCAGCGACAATATGCCGGCGGCGCTCATTTCTCCCCAATTGATGTCGAACTTCTGAATAAAACTGTTGAGTCCGACCGGCACCGTTTTCACCTTGTCGCTGTTGGCGAACATGACGCCGAAAAACAAGTCGTTCCACGCCGCCGTAAACGCAAAGACGAACGTCGCCACGATTCCCGGCAGCATGACGGGCAGGACGATCTGCACAACGGTGCGGAATCGTCCGCAGCCGTCGATCATCGCCGCCTCTTCCAGCACATAAGGGATTCTCTGAAAAAAGCCCGACATCATGATCAAACAAAAAGGAATGTTGATCGCCGTATACGTAATGATCAAAGCCGCCAGCGTATCGAGCAGCTTCAGTTCGCCGAACATCATAAACAGCGGAATCAGCATGACCATGACGGGGATCATCTGGGTGGACAAGAACACGAGCATGATCAAGCCTTTGCCCCTAAAGCGATACCTCGCCAGGCCGTAACCGCCGAGGATGGAGACGACGATCACGAGCAGCGCCGTGACGATGCTGACCAGCGCGCTGTTCGCGAAATATTGCGGGAAATTGGAATTTTGAAACGTCGTCGCATAGTTGGCCCACGTCAGCTGTTTCGGCCAAATCGTCAACGTGTCCCCGTAGATTTCCTTTCTGGACTTGAGGGAAGTGACCAACATCCAGTAAAACGGCAGCAGCGTGCCGGCCAGAAACAGCGCCAGCGTGACGAACCGGATGAAACTTGACCCGCTGTGGCGAAAAAGTCTCATCAAATATCACCCGCTTCGTTATATTTGGTCGCCTTCAAGAAAAACACCGTGTAAACGGCCATGATGATCAGCATCATGACGCCCAGCGCGGACGCCTGTCCGTAGTCCGCGGAATAGCCGATTTTGTCAAACGTGTAGGAAGGCAAATTATGCGAACTGTTGACCGGCCCGCCATTTGTCATGACATAGATCAGCTCGGCGGAATTGAACACCCAGATGACTCTCAACAGCACCGTAAGAATCAGCGTCGGTTTGATATAGGGAATGACGATCGAGAACAATTTGCGCATTTTGCCGGCGCCGTCAATGTCCGCCGCTTCCATCATCTCGTGGGGAATCGACTGCAGCGCCGCCAAAATCATCATGCCGAAAAAAGGAACCCCGTACCAAACCATCGCGATAATGACGGGAATGATGGAGACGTTCATCATCGCCAGAAAAGCGACCGGTTTGTCCAGCAGTCCGATCTGCAGCAGCAGGTGGTTGATCAACCCGTTATGCTCGCTGAACATCCACTTGAAAATCATGCCGATCAAAAACGCGGAAACGGCCCAGGGCAAAAAGACGACGGCCTGGTACGCGTTTTTGCCCCGAAACGGCCGGTTCAACGCCAAAGCCAGCACGAATCCAAGCAGGAACTGCAATCCGACGGTGGCGACGACCCAGATCAAGGAATTCCACAAGATCCGCAACAAATTGGGATCCGTCAGGAGCGCGCGATAATTTTCCAGACCGGCAAATCCGATATCATTCGGTCTGTACAAAACATAACGCATAAACGACAGCTGAAACGCTTTGGCCACCGGATACGCGAAAAAAGCGAGAACGATCACGAACGCGGGAAGCAGCAGCAAATAAGGCTGCAAGGCGCGAAGCCGTCGCCTTCCGGTCAAACTGCGCGAAAACATGCGATGCCACCTGCCTGATTAAAACACGCATAACCGGTCGTGTCCGGTTATGCGCGTTTTTTGAATATGTGGAAACGATTATTGCGGGTTGTTTTTCAAATACTCGGTTTGCTCTTTCGTCAAATAATCGGCCAAATGTTCAACGGTTTCATCCAGCGATTGGGCACCCATCATGTATTTTTGGGTTTCCTGCACCGCGAAGCTGCCCGTGAACTCGCTAAGCGTGGTCAAATGGCTGGGAGGACCGGCAAAGACGATGTTCGAATCGGCCATGGATCCCGCATACCCCGCGATCGGACCGGAGCTGAAGAACGGATCCTCCAGGTTTTGCTTGAAAATCGGGATGCTGGTGCTTTTCTTGCTGTACTCCAGGTTGTTTTCCGGAGAGCTCAAAAATTCGATGAACTTCCAGGCCGCGTCTTTATGTTCCGAATTCGAGGCGATCGCGTAAGCGGCCGTGAATCCCCAGAAAATATACCGTTTGCCGTCGTCGGATTTGGGCATCGGCACCACATTCCATGTGCCGGGCTCCATATTTTCCTCGGCGACCGCGATCACTTCCGGCGTCTGGTTCAAGATGCCCGCCTGGCCGTTCATGAAGCCCTGCACCATCTCATTGAAGCCCCAGTTCACCGATTCCTTCGGCGCGTATCCGTTCAGGTACAAATCGTAAAATCTTTTGAACGCTTCTTTGGCTTCCGGACGGTACAAAATCGACTTGCCGTCTTCGTCAAACCAGCTGTCGGCATGAACGGCGGCCATCACGTATTCCATCGCGCGGATGATGCCGTGGGCGCCGCCCCGGAACGAAATGCCGTATCTGTTTTTGGATTCGTCGGTCAACACTTCCGCGAGTTTAAAATAGTCGTCCCACGTCTCGATCGTCTCCGGCAGCCCTTTTTCCTTGAACCAGTCGCTGCGGATAAACAACCCTTGAAGGAGAAACGCGTCCGGGATCGCGTACACTTCTCCGTTATACTTGTTTCTCGCCTGCTTGGCCGCTTCCGTCAGGTTTTCTTTCTCGGACCAATTGTCGTAATAGGATTGCAAGCTGGTAATGTAACCGGCCGCGGCTAGCCCGGCAAGCGAAGTGTCGTCAATGCTGATGACGTCGGGCAGCGTCTTGGATGCGCCCATTGCCATCCATTTGGTGTGGGCTTCTTCCCAGGGAACGGACATATATTCCACCTTGATGTCCGGGTTCTCGGACTCGAATTTGTCGATCAGGCTTTGCATCATTTCCGTCCGTTGGGGGCTGGGCAGCGGATCGAGATACGAGATTTTCACCTGCTTGTTGCTTCCGCCATTGTTTGTAGTGTTTTTGTCCCCGGCATTCTCCGAATTGCCGCTGTTGCCGCCGCAAGCCGACAACAGGGAGAAGACCGCCAGCAAACTTGCCAACAAAAGACTGGAAACGCGTTTGTTCATGTGTAATGTCCTCCTTCTCATTGTCTCGTTTGCAGCGTAAAGACGGGGCGGTTTTCGCCGACGACACGCTGGTTGTCATTGCGGATTTCGACGGGCTGCAATCGGCGCATGCGATCGATGGTTTCGCGGTTGGCGTACCCGATCTGCTCCAAAATGGACGCCACGATCAGCGGCCACTCCTCCTCCGATCCGTCCAGCACTTTCAGCGCGAAAGCGAGCCTCTCCCGCTTCAGCGCAAAGCAATACACTCCTTTCGCCCCGCCTTTGGCGACGATGTTCGGATCCATCAGCAGGCTGGAGCAGATGCGGTCGGTGCCCGCCACCATTTCGCCGTGGGCGTTCATCCGGCGAACGACGGTTTCCGCGGCGCTGCGGATCGAAGGATCGTCGATCAAATCGGGGCAGGCCAGTTTCAAATAGGCGACGGCGAGCGATCGCAACGGCATGGCGAATACCGGAAATCCGCAGCCGTCGGTGCCGAGACCGATTTTTTCCTTGGGCAGTTCCGCCAAATAGCTCAAGGTTTCCAGGATTTCCTGCTGCGCCGGATGCTCCGGCTCGAAATAGCTTTCCAGCGGATAGCCTTTCTTTTTGCACAAGGCCAGAATGCCCAAATGCTTGCCCGAGCAGTTGTGGTAGATGGACCGCTTCGGCTGCTGCCGGCGGAGAAGCTGTTCGGTCGCATACGCGCTGAGCGGATACGTCGGATGGCAAATCAGCTGGTCTTCGCGGATTCCGGTTTTCCGCATGATCGATTCCAGCGCCGCGACATGAAACGGCTCCGCCCGGTGCGAACCGATGAAAATCGCCGCCTCCGCGTCGGTCAAGCCGAACTCCGCGTCAGCACCCGCCCGGACGACCGGAATGGCCTGAAACGGTTTTCCCGACGAACGCAAAAACGTCACCGTCTCCGGTTCGCCCGCCCAGTACTGCACCCGACCTTTTTCGTTCACACCGCAAATATGACCGCTGTGCGAACATTCCTCGATTCCCCCTCGGTACTCTTTGACCAGTACGGCTTCCATGAATCCCCCTTCTTCCCTTTCAGATGGATATGTCAAGGCCCTGATCGAACCGCTGCTGCAAAACGAGCCGGGCGGCTCCGATCATGACCGATTTGTCCCGAAGCTGCGAGCGGACGACTCGGAAAGTGCCGCCGAACGGTCCCCATACGAGTTCCGCCAGCTTTTGCTGGATCATTTCGAAAATGCCGGCATGGTCTTCGATGAATTCGCCGGTCAAGATAATCGTGTCCGGATTGTACACGCACACGACGTTGTTGATCGTCACCGCGGCGTACGTGCAGGCGCGCTCAATGATATTCCTCGCCCAGTGCTCTCCGCTGCGCATCATCTCCAACAGCTCGTTCATATCGGAAACGGGTTTGACCTGGTTCGCTTCTTGCAGCATCGCCAAATCGGTAATGTAGGTTTGCAGGCATCCGCGCTTGCCGCATTCGCACAACCGGCCGTTCGGATCCACCGTCGAATGCCCGATTTCGCCGGCAAAATTGTTCGCGCCGCGATAAATTTGCTGGCCGATAATCAGCGCGGAACCGACGCCGCTGCCGATGCTGACGAGCGCCGTGGTGCCTTCGGTTCCGATGGAACGCGCCGCGCTTTCCGCGAGGGCTTTCACTTTCAGATCGTTGTCCAGTACAACGGGCAGATGAAGTCTCGCTTCCAGTTCTTTTGCGAAACGGGCGTTTCTCCATTCCAATTGGGCCGAAAACACGACCGTCCCTTCCGCAGTGTTCATAATGCCCGGCAGCCCCACGCCGACACCGATGAGCTTGGAAGATCCGAGCGGATGCCGCGCCAAAAGCCGGCGCACAAGATCGGCGGCGTGATCGGCCACCGCGGACGGGCCGCTTTCCTCCTTGCGCATGTGCCGTTTTTCTTCCGCTATGATCTGCCCGTCCAGATTGACCAGCCCGACCTTCACCACATTTCGGTCCACATGGATGCCGATCGCGATAAACGCGTCGACATCGATATCGAGCATCGTCGCTTTGCGTCCGACGCCCGAGGAGTACTGCTCCGTTTCCTTGACCAGGCCGAATTCGATCAGGTCCGCCACAATTCGCCCGGCCGAAGCCGCGCTCATCCCGGTTTTCTTGGCGATTTCCGCCCGGGAAATCGGCCGGCATTTCAGGATCATGTCAAATACGAGCATCCGGTTATTCTTTTTCATCAGTTCCCGGTCGTGTTTTTCCAGCAGCAATCGAACACCAGCCCATTTCTTTCATCATGTTATTAATGGACGAAAAAAAGAAACAAAAAACTCAAATATAACGTTTAAAATCTCAAAAATTCACATCATTTATTTTCATGATATTAATAATATATTTCGGTCCGGAGTATCTGTCAAGAAAAGCCTTGATCGTTATTTTGAAATTTGCCATGTCCTTCACGTCCTCACCGGCGCATGTTTGGCGGGGAAGCCTCTGCTCCACTCGGAAATCCAATAAATTTCATCATGTCAGAAAAAAAAAGCCACAGCCGAGAGTTCCCGTCAGCGGGAATTCCATGCTGTGCCTCCAAACCGTATCGTTTGCCTGAGTCCACATGTTGTTCGGCCATACAGGCTGGTATGCTTCGCTCATCCGCAATGGCAACTGCGTGGTAGGTGAACCGACCTCCTGCCCGTGCACACCGGTGAGCTGGCACCAACGCGGGTACTGCCCCGCTCATCGGCGATTTCCGCTTGCGCACCGGTGATGTCGCCCGGCGCGCATCATTCGCGGTCACACCTTCAGTTCGACGCGAATGTCCGAAGGATGCGCGCCGAGTTTGTCCATGACGAGCTCAATGATGCTGAGCGCCTCGCTTTTCTCCAGTTTTTCGGCCTGCACGACGACTTTCCACGCGTCGTTTTGCCGCAGCACGACGGCGTTGGCGTACTGGCTTTTCAGCTGGCCTTCGATCTCGTCGATCGCGTCCTGCTGCATCTGCAGCTCGCTGATTTTTTCCATCGCCTCCGCGATTTCCGCTTCGCTCTTTTCCGCGTCGTTGACGATCGCGTTCCATTCTTCCAGTTCCCGGGCGAACTCGTCTTCCTGCAGCATTTCCATCGTCAAAAACTCGTTCATGCCCGACACTTCCCAGGCGTCCACCCGTTCGAGAATGTCTTCGTCGGTCAGCGCGGTTTCCTCGGCGGCCTTGTCTCCCGTCGGATTCGCGTCTTCCAAAGCGGTCGTCATATCGTCCGTCCATTCCAGCATGCCCTCGTCGTTCAACAAGTCGACGACAATGCTGTTCGCGTCCCCGTTTGCGGCTTGGTCCACGTCGCCCCCGTCGTCCGTAAACAGATAGTACGCGGACAGCACCACCATGATGCTGAGCATGGACACAAGCCAGACGGTTTGCCGTTTCTTGTTCATCTTTCATTCCTCCCCTTATTGTTGTGACGGCCGGCCGGCCGCGGCTCACTGCCGCTTGCGCGGAGCGACGGAGATGCGGTGCACCGGCACCTCGAGTCCGCGCGAAACGACTTCCCTGATCCATTTCTGCACCGCCAAATTTTCGGCACCTTCGGCGACGATGATGACGCCGCGAATTTTGGGCCGGATTTTTTTCAACACGATCGGCTGCTGCTCGCCGGAAACTTCATACAGGACAATTTGGCCGCTGCGCGTCAAATTGGTGATGTGCCGGGTCGCCCCATAGCGGTCCGTTTCGTCGGTACGCTGTTCATTGGCCTGCACGTTGCGGTACACGACAATTTCCTCTGTGGAGTCGATGGTCACCATGACGTCCACCCGGCCCGTGCCGACGATCTGCTCCAGGATGCCGCGCAAACGCTGCTCGTAAGCCGACTCGTATTCCTGGAAAGGCGATCCTTCCTTGTCTTTGCCCATGAACACCTCCTGTTCGTTTCCGGACGCCGCGGCTTCGCCGGCGTTGTCGTAAGAACCGACGTTTTCGACGTGGAAAAACGAATTCAGGAGCATGAAGCCGATGCCCGCCAATCCGGCGATCAGCAGCCAGCGGAACGTTTGCGCGCGCTTCGTCCCCTGCGGCCCGCCACCCAACCATTTTTCCAGCGCCTGCAGCCATTTCCCCACAAAGGCCTCACCTCCTTCACGGCGTTCTCCCCCTTTTTTTGCGCCGTCCATGACCGTTCGCGGCGACGTTACGGGTTTGCAACGGGTTCAACTTGTCGGATCTGTCACGTGCCGGTCCGCCGTTCCGGCGAAATGTCACCGCTCCTCCGCGGACCGGACATGGATGTGTTCCTCCGCGAGTTCCCATCGTTCGGAAAGCCATCGGCGAATGGCGTCCGCGCTCTCCGTTTTCCTGCCGTCATCCGGACCGCTTGCCGCGGTACGTCGGGATTCGTTCGCCTCCGCATCCAGCCCGCCGTCTTCCTCCGCCCCGAACGGCACCTCCACGGAGATCGTCACCGGTTTTACCGGTTCGACCGGTCGGACGGGATCCGCCCAATTCCCGGCTTTCTCGTCCGCATCGGAATCGCCCCGCTCGGAAGCGGCGCTACCGGAACCGGTTCCCTGCGCGGTCCGTGCATTCGCGGTCAGACCGCTGTCGTCGACGACGAGATCCAGCGATCCCAGTCGCAAACGTCCTTCTTTGTCTTCCTCGATGCCGACTTGCACCTGCCGCACGTCCACCGCAAACCGCTGCTCCACTTCGGCCCGCACCGCGGCCGCCACCTGGGCGCGCACCATTTCCAGCGCCTCCCGCTCCCGCATCCCCCGCATCCGTTCCCCTTCCCGCAGTACGCTTTGCAGCTCCGGCAGCCGGGACGCTTCTTTCGTCCCCGCTCCAACCGCGGCAAACCACGCTTCGGGGTTCGCATCGGCGCGAATCAGCTGAATGACCGGCGTCAGAATCGTCAGCAGGATGAACAGGCTGACGACGACTTTCACGTACCGCTGCATCGACGAGCCGGGCAGCGCCAAATCGATGAAGGCGGCGATCAAGATGATGACGATGATTTGCTTGAGCCACCCGCCGAGCGCTTCGATCAATGCGCCTCCCCCCGTTACCTCATCATGACGGCGATGTTGCCGGACAGGATGATGATGGTGATCGCCAGAAAAAACAACAGACCGACGGCCGCGAGCGCGGCGAACACGTACAGCAGGCTCTTGCCGATCGTCTGCAGACAGCCGATGACGGGATTGTCTCCGAGCGGCTGCATGACGGAAGCGGCCAAATTGTATATCAGCGCCAGCGCCAAAATTTTCAGCGCCGGAAACGCGCACAGCAGGATGAGGATGATGACGCCGACGAGACCGACCGCGTTTTTGACGAGCACGGACGCGCTCATGACCGTATCGGTCGCATCGGACAGCAGTTTGCCGACGACGGGCACCAGATTGCCGGTGACATATTTGGCCGTGCGGAGCGTGATGCCGTCCGTCGCCGCGCCGGTGGCGCCCTGGACAGAGATGACGCCGAGAAAAACGGCCAGAAGGACGCCCAGCAGGCCGATGCCGACATTTCGCAACAGTCCGGCGAGATGGGTCACCTTGTATTTGTCCGTCAGCGAGCTGACGATATACAGCACGGCGGAAAAAAACAAGAGCGGGAACACGACGGTATGCACGAGCGTCCCCACGGTGTGAATCATGAACACGATCAGCGGATGCATGACGGTGACGGATACGACGCCGCCGACCGACGCGAGCATCGTCAGAAGCAGCGGAATCATCGCGATCATGAAATGGACCATGCTCTCGATCGCCGAGCGGGCGTAGCCGATCGCCACGCTGAAACTGTTGACGGCGATAACCGCCAGCACGATGAAGGTAACGCCGCCTGCGAGTTTGCTGACCGCGCTTCGTTCAAAGGCGCTCTGCAGCGTATCCAGCAGCATGCCCATCACGGTGATGACGACGATGGTGCCGAGCAGCCTGCCGTTGTACAAAATCTCGTGAAACAGAAACCGCGCGAGCCCGCCCAGGACGTCCGAAAGGCTGAAGCCGTCTCCTCCCGGAACGATCATGTCCATCAGCGTAGGATGGTGCCTGTCCGGAAAAAAACCTCCGTATTGCCGCAGCAGATCGTTCCAGTAACGTTCCACCTCGTCCGTATTCAGCTGCTCGGCCTGCTTTTCGATGAGGGCGGTTTCGGGAGACGCGGCGAACGCGGAATCCGCGCCAACGAGCAGCAGGAGAACGATGAAGGCGGCCGACGATATGCGTATTCCGGAACGAATCATTGGCGATCATCTCCCGCTCTGTTCACGCCGGCAACAGCTGCACCACCGTCTCGATGATGACCCGGATGATGGGGATCGCCATGAACAGGATCAAGATTTTGCCTGCCATTTCGATTTTCCCGGCGATCGATTCATGGCCGGCATCCCTGACGGTCTGGGCGCCGAATTCGGCGATGTAGGCGATGCCGACGATTTTCAAAATCGTTTTCAGGAAGACGGAGTCGATCTGGGAGCGGGCGGCCAAATCCTCGAACACGGCGATCACCGAACCGATTTTCCCGATCAGGAAGACAAAGACGGAGGCGCCGAAAATCAACGCCAGCAGCATGGCGAACACCGGCTTTTGCTCCCTGATCAGAAGCGCCATGAGGGCGGCGATCAGGCCGAGGCCGACGATTTGGATGATTTCCAAGCGTTCCACCTACTGAAACAAAAATATCGTGCGGATTTCCTGAAACAGATCGTCCAGTTTCTGGATCACCATATACAGGACGAGCACAAAGCCGATCACCGTCACCCATTGGGCGATTTCCTCCTTGCCCATTTGCTTCAAAATCGTGTGTATCATCGCCAAAATAAACCCGATGGCGGCGATCTGAAATATGGAGTTCACATCCAGATTCACGGGCTCTCCCTCCGCTTCGTTCACCGACCGCCTGTCGTTCGCCGCAATGGTCAGAACATCAAAATGACGACGAGCGCTCCCCCCAGCATCCCCAGGCTTCTCCACATTTTCGCGTATCGCCGCTCTTCTTCGGCGGCGTTCTCTTCTTCGCACTGAAGCTGGTTCATCGCCAGCCGCAGATGCTTGATCTGATCGAGACGGTCGGACGCGCCGAGACTGTGGCCGAGCTGCAGCACGATGTCCTGTTCGGATTCCTTCATCGCCGTTCTCCCCCAGCTTGCGCGGACCGACGTCTGCCAGGCGTCCGCCGTGCGCGCGGTGTGCGATTCCAGTTCCTCCGCCGCGCGGCGGAACATTTCCGCCACCGGTTCGGACGTTTGTCCGGCGATGCGCCGCAGCGCTTCCGGCAGCGGCGTATGCCCGAACGTGATCTCCGTCTCCAGACGCTGCAGCGCCTGAATCAGCGTGCGGATATGACGCGGCCGGTTCGCATACTGTTGCGACATGTACCAGCCGATCATCGTTCCCGCCGCGAACACCAGCACGGCGCCGATCCATTTAACCATGGCGGCGGTCTCCCCCGATGATCATGGAATCGGCCAGACGTCCTCCGGCATCGTAAATGCGAACGATCCGGCCGATGCTGTAAGCTCGGCCGATCGCCACAAAACGGGAAAAGAACCCGTTCTCGATGAGCTGTTTCAGCATCGGTCGCGAAGCGACATCGCGAAAATCGTCCCCGTGCGCGGTGGCGATGACGCGGATGCCGGCATGCAGCGCCTCGTGAACGGCGGCGACGTCTTCCTCGCGTCCGATTTCGTCGACGACGATTACCTCCGGCGACATGCCGCGGATCATCATCATCATGCCTTCCGCCTTGGGACATCCGTCCAGCACATCGGTGCGCGGACCGACGTCGAACGTCGGCACGCCGCCGACGCAGGCGGCGATTTCCGAACGTTCGTCCACAATGCCGACTTTGCAGCCGGCCATCGTGCGGCCGTTTGCTCGCCAGCCGCCGCGGCTGAGCAGGCGGGCGAGATCGCGCAGCAGCGTCGTCTTGCCCTGCTGAGGCGGCGAAACGATGAGCGTATGGTGGACCCTGCCCGAGACCGAATCATAGATTTTGGGCAGAACCGGTTCCGCACATCCCGGGATTTCCCTGGCGATGCGGATGTTGAATCCGCTGACGTCGCGAATTTGTTTCACCGCCCCCCGTTCCAGCACCGTTTTGCCGGCCAGACCGACGCGGTGTCCGCCGCGCACCGTGATGTAGCCGCGTTTGAGCTCTTCTTCGAACGTGTAGACGGAATGGTTCGTCAACAGCTCCAGCATTGTGCGGCAGTCGTCCCGTCCCGGGACGTACGCCCGCTCCGGGTCGCCGGTCAGTTCGCCGCCGCCGCCGACAAACGCGTATTCGCCTCCCAGCGATACTTCCAGCGGACGGCCCTCGCGGACGCGAATTTCTTCCAGACGCCCGAGCGTCTCCGGAGGGAGCGCGGCGACGAGCTCGCGGACGGCGGGCGGCAGCGCGGCAAGCACCGTTTCCAGCATGATCGGTTCCTCCATGTTTGTCCTGTCGCTTCATAACCATATGTATGCCTGGACGAACCGATTATGACTGGCTTTCCGCCGGCATGTCCGTCACTTTTTCAAAACGCCGATAAACAGACAGGCGATGCCCGCCGTAATCCAGGCCATCTTGCTCCAGGACAACCGGTCGGCGATGCCGACGAGACCGATCGTCGTCGTGCTGATCAGGATGACGGGGCCGACCAGCGCCAGCCCGGAGTTGACCAGCAGCGCTCTTTCGATGTCGTTCAGGCGGAGCATGATCAGTGCGGCCAGCAGTTCGAGACTGCCCGACGCGAGGCGCAGGACGACCATGCCGAGCACATACTTGTCGATCATGGAACCAGCCTCCTTGTCCGAGTTCCTCGCTATACTCTATGCGGGCTTGTTCCTATTTAGGATTGGGCGGGCACTTCCGGGATGTCCGCCGCATATATTGCTCACGTGCCGGGCGTAAGCGCCGCACAATACCGAAGGAATCCTACGGACGAGGAGACTGGCCGCATGGAAAATGTCTCATTGCAATGGCCGCCGGGCCTGGAAGACCCCAGCGGAACGCGCGCGCCGAAACCGAGACTGTCGGGCCGCACCATGATCATCGACAAGGGGATGGGGCTGCACGCGTTCGAGGACATGCTGCATATGGCCGGCGATTATATTGACATCATCAAACTGGGTTTTGGCACCGCGGCGCTGTACCCGGCGCCGGTGCTGCGCAAGAAAATCCGGCTGTGCCATGCCTGGGGCGTGGAAATTATGCCGGGCGGCACGTTTCTGGAGGCGGCGGTGGCCCAACGGGACGCGGCGCGGTATTTGCAGACGGTCGCGGACTTCGGGTTCGGCTGCATCGAAGTTTCCGACGGCACGATCGACATGCCGCGGTCGCTGCGCCGATCGCTGATCCGGGAAGCGTTGAATTGCGGACTGAAGGTGTATACGGAATACGGCAAGAAAAAAAGCGGCTCCACCGTGGACGTGTCGGAGCTGTTGGAGACGGTTCACGACGATGTGCAGTGGGGCGCGTCGATGGTGACCGTCGAAGGCAGGGAGTCCGGAGCAGGAGTCGGCCTGTATGACCGGGAGGGAAATTGCCGGGAGGAAGATGTGCTGAAAATCGTTTCGCAGGTGGAGGACCCGCGCCTCCTGATGTGGGAAACGCCGCAAAAATCGCAGCAGGCCTATTTCATCCGCACGCTGGGCAGGGACGTCAATCTCGGGAACATCGCTCCCGACAGCGCGCTGGCGCTGGAAGCGCTGCGAAGGGGCTTGCGTTCGGATACGTTTGTGCAGGAAAGCGAAGGCGGGGACGAACGCACGGCGAAAACCGGACTGCCGTTGGTCGGGGAAACGGGAGCCGGCAGGTGAAACCGCAGCGCGGGGGCAAAAGAGGAGCGAAAGCGGCCGTGCCGCGACGTCATGCCGTTCGCCGGCGAAGGAAGACGAAGATAGACAAACCGGTTCTAAGCGGGACAGCCCCGTTCATATGAATGGATAGAAACAGTCCAGCCGGCAGCGGGCTTGCGGTCGGGCGCCGCCATGCGCAAAAGCCGCGCATCGGAAACGGCGCTTGGGACGCGCGGCCGGCTGCCGCGAAAAGGAATGGAATCCATGGCCATCAACGGGGAAATGCTGCTCGTCATCCTGATCATTATCGGACTGATCGGCCGTTCGCCGATCATCACGACCGCGGCCTGCATCCTGCTGGCGATCAAACTGATCCAGCTGGACCGGTTTTTGCCGACGATCGAACGCCGCGGCCTTGAGCTGGGGCTGCTGTTTTTGACCATGGGGGTGCTGGTGCCGTTCGCCAGCGGCAAAGTGGCCGGCAAAGACATCGTGTCCATCCTGACGTCTTGGCAGGGAGTGCTCGCACTGACGGGCGGCGCGGTGGCCACCTGGATGAACGGAAAGGGGCTGGACCTGCTGAAAGTCGATCCCGAATTGATCGTCGCGCTGGTGATCGGCTCGATATTCGGGATCGTCTTTCTGCGCGGCATCCCCGTCGGACCGCTCATGGCCGCGGGAATTACCGCGATGTTGTTGAAAATGTTCAGCTGGCTGTTCGAACAGTGGAAATAGGCGAACGCGCGATCCGGGCGCGTTTTTCGTTTAACTTCGGCGATTTACCTGCGCTCTTTCGGTCCGCCGACGAAAGCTTCGGTGGAGGCGTCCAGACCGAAGGCGGAATGCAGCGCGAGGATGATTTCCGTCAAATTTTCGCCGCTGACGATGCACGACACTTTGATTTCGGACGTGCTCACCATCTGGATGCTGACGCCCTGCCGGTAGATCGTGTCGAACATTTTGGCGGCGACGCCCGGCGTGCTGACCATGCCCGCGCCGACGATGGACACTTTGACCAAACCCGACTCGGACCGGACGTCTTCGAATTCGAATTCGCCTTTCAGGCCGTTCACGATTTCGACCGCCTTGTCCAGATCCGCTCCGGACACGGTGAAGGAAAAATCGGCTCGGCCGTCTTTGACGCCGCTCTGCACGATCACGTCCACATCGATTTTTTCTTCGGCCAGCGCCGTAAACACTTTCGCCAGCACGCCGGGGCGGTCTTCCGCACCGAGGATGCTGATTTTGGCGACGTTTTTATCATAGGCGATGCCGCGAACGGCCGCTCCCTGCTCCATGACTGCTTCCTCCTTGACCAGCGTTCCCTCGTGATTCGTAAAGCTTGACCGGACGACAAGGCGCACCTTGTAATGTTTCGCATACTCCACCGCGCGCGGATGCAGCACCGCCGCGCCCAGAAACGCGAGTTCCAGCATTTCGTCGTAGGAAATCTCGTTCAGCTTGCGCGCTTTGCGGACGATGCGCGGATCGGTGGAGTACACCCCGTCGACGTCGGTATAGATTTCGCACAAATCGGCGCCGATGGCGGCGGCCAGCGCCACCGCGGTCGTGTCCGAACCGCCGCGGCCGAGCGTCGTAATTTCCTGATCCTCGGTCATCCCCTGGAAACCGGCCACGATGACGATGCTGCCCTTCGCCAGCGCTTCGCGGATTTTGTGCGCTTTGATGTCTTTGATCCTGGCTTTTCCGTGCGTGCCGTCGGTAATCATGCCGACCTGCCAGCCGGTATACGACACGGCTTCGTGCCCCAGCGCGTGAATCGCCATCGACAACAGCGCGACGGACACCTGTTCGCCGGTCGTCAGCAGCATATCCATTTCCCGCGCGGGCGGCCGCTCGTTCAGCTGCCGGGACAGGTCGATCAGATCGTCGGTCGTGTCGCCCATCGCGGAGACGACGACGACGCACTGATGGCCCTGCTGTTTTTTGTCGACGATGCGCTGCGCGACGTGCTTCATCCGCTCCACGGTCCCGACGGAGCTTCCCCCGAATTTCATCACTACCAATGACAAGTGTTTTTCACTCCTGTTCCCGCCATAACATACAGGATTATATTATAGCATACGGCCCAAGGCCGTGAGTAGACACACGAGAACTGCAAAATTCAACCCAGAGCCCACTGCTGCGAGCAGACACCGCTCAAAATCGCGCGCCGCGTTCGCCCCCGTACACACGCCGAAGCCTGGCGTCTGCCGGGACAACTGCCCGCAGCGCCAGGCTTCCGGACGGCCGCGCCGAACCGCGCGTCGCGGCGTTCATGCGCGGGAGACGTATCTCCCTTCCGTCGTGTTGATCAACAGCACGTCTCCTTCATTGATGAACAGCGGAACTTGCACGTTGAAGCCGGTTTCCAGCTTCGCGTTCTTGGTGGCGCCGGTCGCGGTGTTGCCGCGGACGCCCGGCTCGGTTTCCACCACTTTCAGCTCCACCGTGTTCGGCAGGCTGATGCCGATAATTTCGCCTTCATAGCTTTGGATGTTGACGATCATGTTCTCTTTCAGGAAATTGAGTTCCCATTCCAGCTGGTCCGAGGTCAACGTAATCTGGTCGAACGTCTGCATGTCCATGAACGTATGTTCATTGCCGCTCGCATACAAGTACTGCATCTCGCGGTTTTCCACCATTGCCCGTCCTACGGTCTCGCCGGCGCGGAACGTGCGCTCCACGATGTTGCCGTTGCGCAAATTTTTCAGGCGGGCGCGCACAAAGGCGGCGCCTTTGCCCGGTTTGACGTGCTGGAAATCCTGTACGGTGAAAATCTCACCGTCCACTTCGATGGTCAGTCCGGTTTTGAAGTCGTTTACTGAGATCACTGTCCGTTCCCTCCTGGATCGTCAATCGATTACCCGATACGGGTCCAATGTTTCGGCGACGCGGTCAGGCGTTCCGCACCGGTATCCGTGATCACCACATCGTCCTCGATTCGGACGCCGCCGAATCCCGGCAAATAGATGCCCGGTTCCACGGTGACCGTCATCCCCGGCTGAAGCACCGTCTCACCGGTGACGGACAGCCGCGGCGCCTCGTGGATTTCCAGCCCGATGCCGTGCCCCGTGCCGTGTCCGAAATAATCACTATAACCATACCGCTGGATGATGTTTCTCGTCAAGGCGTCGGCCTCTTTGCCGGTCATGCCGGGCCGCAAGTTTTCGAGCGCGTGCATCTGCGCTTCCAGCACGATGTCGTAAATTTCGCGGTGTTTGCCGGTTTCCTTTCCGACCATGACCGTGCGCGTCAAGTCCGAGCAGTATCCCCGATAATACGCGCCGAAATCGAAGGTGACCAGTTCGCCTTCGGCGATCGGTTTGTCGCTGGCCACGCCGTGCGGCAGCGCGGAGCGCGCTCCAGAAGCGACGATCGTGTCGAAGCTGGCGGAGTCCGCACCCTTGGACCGCATGAACGTTTCCAGCTCCCACGCCACTTCCTTTTCCGTCACGCCGGGCCGGACGAAGGATAGAATGTGCTCGAAGGCTTCGTCCGCGATGCGCGCGGCCTGACGCAAAATTTCCACCTCGCCGGCATCCTTGACCATGCGCAGCTGCTCGACCAAACCCTTCGCCGGTACGAGTTCGACGCCCGGCAAATCCCGCGCCAATTCCAGATACGTTCCGTAGCTCACATGTTCCTGTTCGAAACCGAGGCGGACAATTCGCTCCTCTTCCAGCGCCGCCTTGAGATCGGGCAGCACGTTAGGACCGTGCTGTCGGATTTCGCAGTTTTTCACCTGCCCGGCGGCCTGTTCCATGTAGCGAAAATCCGTGAAAAACACCGCCTTGTGCAGCGTCACCAGCACGTAGCCGGAAGTGCCGGTAAATCCGGTCAAGTAGCGGCGGTTGGCCGGGCCGGTCACCCAGAGCGCTTCCAAATCTTCCTCGTCCATTTTTGCGCGAAGCGACGCAAGACGCCGTTCCGTGTCCATGTATCGATCACCCGCCGTTCAAGTGTAAGAGCAGGGCGCGGACGCCCAACTCATAAGAAACGGCGCCGAACCCGCTGATTTGTCCGACCGCGACCGGAGCGATGACGGAAACGTGCCGGAACGATTCCCGCTTGTGAATGTTGGACAGATGCACTTCCACGACCGGCAGCTGCACCGCCGCGATCGCGTCGCGGATCGCGATGCTGTAATGCGTGTAGGCCCCCGGATTGATCACGATGCCGTCGACCGTTCCGTACGCCCGGTGAATCGCATCGATGATCTCTCCTTCGATGTTGGATTGGAAGAAAGACAGTTCGGCGCCGAGTTGTTCGCCCAATGCGCGCAGCCGGTTCTCGATGTTCTGCAGCGTATCGGTGCCGTATACGCCGGGTTCGCGGATGCCGAGCATGTTCAGATTCGGACCGTTGATCACGAGAATGCGTTTCATCGGTTCACTCCATCCCTGGGGGTTGGCCGCGCTGCCTGCGCGGGCGCAAGCGGCGCGGATGTCCGTCGCGCGACGCTGCCGCGCGATCCGGGAAAAGCGGTCTGTCAGCCATTTTACCATAAAACGGGGATGGATGGCGAATGTTTCTTCACGGCCGCGCGGCCTCTCAGCCGTTGTCCGCCGGGCTGTGCCGCTCTTCGTTGAACTCCTCGGAGATCGTGTACCCGATAAACAATCCCCAGAGGACAAACAGACACAGTTCACTGACCAGTGTGGTCGGATTCATTTCCGCAATGGCGGGCGTCACGCCGCCTTCCCCCGCCAGCAAGAAGGAGACGAGCCACCACGCCGCGCCGTACAAGATGCCGGGATACGGGCCCTTCACTTTCCGCAGCACGGCGGTGTACAGCAGCGCCGCGGCGATCGAAGCCGCGATGATGAATGCCCACCCGGTCAGGAGGCCGCGCCAGCTTTTCATAAACTCGTGCTTGAACAGCGGCTCCACCATGAACCCCGGCAAGACGGACGTAAAACGCAGGTAATACAGGACGATTTTCGCCGCCCCCCAGATCAAACCCGCAAAAAAGCCGACATACAGCGCAAACGCCCACGGATTCGTCCGCCGGATGTCCGACTCCACCACTTTCATCCACCCATCCTCCTTTCCATTTGCCGCAAATGACGCAACCAAAGTTGGCCGTTGGCATTGCAAGAACTCCTGAATGCCAACCTAGATGTGGTTTCATCACATCAACCCGGACCAAGATCGCGAAGGTGCCGCCTGTTTTTTCGGCAACCCCCGCCCCAGGTGAACAATGGGCAATTTTCAAAAAAGAAAATCGCGCGGGAACCGGTAAAGGATACCACTCCATGTTAGTATCCGATGAACGGCCGAAGCGCATTCATCCCGGCGCCATGGTCTCCAGTCCGACGGGATAGTCGGCAAAAAGAAAGCAGAGGGTCTTCGAGTCGAAACTTCGAGCCCCCTGCATTTTTACCGTTCCGATTTCTTCACTATCGTACGACACCCAGATTGATCTCCCGGATCAACTCCACCGGCAGCTTCGGCTTGCGGTCTTCCGTCAGCAGTCCGTTGATCTCCTGCTGGACGTCGGTCAGCTGTGTGTAGCAGTATCCGCACACATACCCGAGGCTTCGGATCGCCTGCACGAGTCCCCGGAAGCGCGCCGCGAATTCCTCGTCCGATGACACCTGCCGGCCATATCCCCAACCTTTGTCCGATTGATAGGCGATGCCGCCGAATTCGGTGATCATGACCGGCTGCCCCCGGTAGCCGTAGCCTTCGGCGAAGGCGTACTTCCATTGGTTGCACGCGGTTTCGCCCCGCAACACCGCTTCCTTGTCCGCCAGCCGCTCAAGCAGCGCTTCGCCCGTTTCGGCATAGTTGTGCAGCGTGACAATGTCCGAAACCGTATGCTCCCAGCCGTCGTTCGCGATCACGGGGCGATGGGGATCCAGCGCCTTGGTCAGATGGTAAATGCCTTCGGTCCAATTCTGCTGCCGCCGGTCGCGCAGAATCGAAGGAACGCCCCACGATTCGTTGAACGGCACCCAGACAATGATGCTCGGATGGTTGTACCGCTGCCGGACGATCGTCAGCCACTCCTGCGTGAACGCCTCGACGGCGCGGTCATGAAATTCAAAGGTCGCGGCCATCTCCGACCAAACGAGCAGCCCCTTCACATCGCACCAATAGAGAAAACGGGCGTCTTCAATCTTCATATGTTTGCGCACGCCGTTAAAGCCCATCGCCAGGATATGGTCGATGTCGGCAATGAGCGCCTCTTCGCCCGGCGGCGTCAAATGGCTGTCCGGCCAGTAACCCTGGTCGAGAATCAGCCGTTGGTAAATCGGCGCGTTGTTGAGCAGCACCCTGCCGTGCTCGACGGACACTTTGCGCATGCCGAAATACGAGTACACACGGTCGACGACGCGACCGTCCGCATACAACGTGAACACGACGTCGTACAAGTTCGGCTGCTGCGGCGACCACAGCCGCTTCTTCCACGGCCCGTTCGATTCGTGCGCCAGGTCGACTTCCACGGACAGGCAGGGGCGGTCGACCGCGACGCCGACCCGTTTCACCGGCTTGTCCTTCCACGTGATCTCCGCTTCCAGCGTGAGCGTCCGGCCGGGTTTCAAGCCGGTCACCTCATAATCGAACCGGATCATATTTCGATCGATGTCCGGTGTCATTTTGACGGCATCCAACCGCTGTTCGCCGGCATATTCCAACCATACGGTCTGCCAGATGCCGGTCGTCTGCACATAGAAACACTCGAAGTTGTCCGGCGTCCACCGCTGTTTGCCCCGCGGCTGATAACAGCTGTCGCTGTCTTCGGCTTTCACCGTAATCGTGTTGTCCTGCCCGAAGGTCACATATGGGGTGATATCAAATGAAAAAGCGGTGTAGCCGCCCCGATGCGTTCCGACCGGATGCCCGTTCACCCACACTTTCGCGAAATAATCGACCGCCTGAAAATGCAGCAGCGCGCGCTTTCCCGCCATTTCCAACGGGATTCGCACGGACCGGTTGTACCAGACGCGCGGATGGAACGTTTGCTCGCCGATGCCGCTTGCCTTCGTTTCATACGTAAAAGGCACGATGATCGTATGCGTGCCCGCGAAGTTTTCCTGCCACCGTTGCGCTTCCCCGACATTGTCGTCGTCGAAGCGAAACTCCCAGGCGCCGTTCAGACTTTGCCACTCCCGGCGCACGAATTGCGGCCGCGGATAATCTTTGATATAGGATTTGGTCGCCATGCGTGCCTCCACTCCGTATCGGAAGTCTATGATTTGGTCTTGAACGTGACGGCGAACACGGAATGCGGACGCAAGGGATAACCGTCCTTCCAGACGGCGGCCGGCACGCGCTCCATCCGGCAGGCGATGTTCCCGGGTTCGAACACGGAGTTGATTTCGTCGTATGCGTCACCGGTAATTTGATACAGCGCCGTCTCGTCCGCCGCCGCAATGCCGTCCAGGCAAAGCCTGGTCTTCACTTCCTCCAGGCTGCGGTTGACGATAAAAACCGTCATTTCGCTGCCGTCTTCGTTCGCGCCGGCCGCCACGTCCAGGTCGGGCAGCGCATCCAGCGCGATCGGGACCGGCTTGCCCGCGGCAACCGAATATGTGCCGCAGACCGTTTCCACCGGCAGCATTCGAGCAATCCCGCGTCCGGCGTAAAGTTTGAGCACTTCGTATGTCGGCGTTCCATAAACGGTGAGCGGCCGGCCGCTCCAGCCGGGTGTCTTGCCGCGATATTGGTCCGCATAAGCGTCCCCGACCCGAATGCAGCCGCCAAGCCAGCCGTTCACGAGGTCGGAGAAACTGCCGATGTGCACAACGTCGCTTTGCCGCAGCATTTCATTCAGGTTGGCGGCATTCGCCACCGCCGCGCCGAGCGTATGCTCGTCCGGCAGCCCTTTGCGGTTCGTGTTCGGATAGTACATCGTGTTGTATTCGGTGACGGCCAGCTTCACGTGCGCATGCTTCGGCTGCGAGCGAATGAGCGCCATCGTCTGTCCGATATCATGCCGCGTCCACTCGGAAAACGCCGCCATCGCCTTGTAGCGTTCTTCCGCCGGCGTGTTGCGGTTCATGCCGAAACGCCCCAAACCGTGATACAAGTGCAGCGTCAAATAGTCGATGTGCGGCCCCGCGATGTCCAGCACCGCCTTGTTCCACGCCTGGTCCGTATGGCCGCAAACGAGCAGCACGATGTCCGGGTCCGCCGTTTTCATCGCCTTGGCGAAGGCGAGCGCGCGGCGGGCGAAGTCTTCGGCGGAACAAGTGCCGACCTGCCACTCGCCCCACACTTCATTGCCGATTTCCCAATATTTCACCCCGTACGGCTCGGGGTGTCCGTTCGCCGCGCGCAGCGCGCCCATCGGCGTATCGGCGCCGCCGTTGCAGTATTCAATCCAGCGGGCGGCTTCCTCCGGCGTGCCGGACCCGTCGTTGACGCTGATGAGCGGCTCGGCGCCCAGTGCCCGGCAGAAGGCGACGAATTCATCGGTGCCGAAATATTTGCACGCCCAGCCGCCCCACGCTTCGTTGTACATGACGGGACGTTCCAACACCGGCCCCACGCCGTGCTCCCAGTGATAGGCGCTGATGTAATTGCCCGAATACCGCATCATGCCGGCGTTCAACTGCCGCGCCATCTCGAACACTTCCCTTTTGACGAAGCCGACGTGGTCTTCCGGCAGCAGGGAAACGTGATCGAGCCAAAGCATGCCCGTCGACACGTGGTCGTTCCACCGCGGGTGGTCCGCCGGCACGTAAATGCGAAATTCGGCGTCGGCGCAGGCGCGCGGCATCTCGAGCCGCGCTTCGTACCGCCGCCAATTGTGGCTGACGAGGTCGACGCGCGCGCGGCTGAGCAATTCCTCCGTCCGCCGGTCGACGATCTCGACGAGCAAATATCGCAGCTCCACCGAGGCCCGCGCGACGATCGTCGCCTGATAACCGACCGGCCCTTTCAACGCCGCGCGCTGCGCGATGCCGGCATCGGCTTCATCGTCGCTGAAAATGCGGATACGCTGGGCGTGTCCCGAATGCCGCGGCGCCGGCGGTTCCAGGGCGTACGCGGTGTTCTTGCCGTTCGTATACGCCGTCCACGCGCCGGACACTTCCGGTTTCCCTGCCGCCGCGTTTTCGAAATCCATATCTTTCAACGGAAAAGCGAGCATCGCCTCCATATGGTCGCGAATGTCTTCCACGAAATGGCCGAACAAAAACGGGTTCACCCGGTGCCGGCTCGCTTCGCCGCCTTTCACCGTAATGACGGCTTGTTTCATTTTTTTGTCCTCCCTCCCGTGCGGTCGTTCCGCCGTCAGCCTTTGATCGAACCGATCAACATCCCCTTGACGAAATGTTTTTGCACGAACGGATACATGACGAGCACCGGCACGCTGGACACGAGGATGACCGCGTACTTGATGCTTTCCGCCAGCAAAATCTTTTTCTCGATGCCGACGCTCGCATCCACCGCGTCCGAAGACTGGCTGATGAGCAAAATTTCGCGCAGCACAAGCTGCAGCGGATACAGCGCCTCGTTTCGAATGTAAATCAAGGCGTTGAAAAACGAATTCCAGTGGCCTACCGCGTAGAAAAGCGCCATCACCGCGATGATCGGCTTCGATAGCGGCAAAATGACGTTCAGCAGCAGCCGCGTGCTGGAACAGCCGTCGATTTGCGCCGCTTCCTGCAGCTCCCACGGAATGCTGGATTGAAAATACGTTCGCATGACGATCAAGTTATAGGTGGCGATCGCGTTGGGAATCATGAGCGCCCAAATCGTATCGACCATGCCGAGATTTTTCACCAGCAGGTAAGTCGGAATGAGACCGCCGCTGAAAAACATCGTCAGCGTAATGACCAGCATGATCGCGTTGCGCCCCGGCAAGTCCGGCCGGGAAAGCGGATAGGCCGCGAGAATGGTCATGGCGAGATTGATGAACGTGCCGAACACGGCGTAAAAGATCGTATTGCGGTAACCCGTCCAAATTTTCGTTTCGTGCAAGATGCTGGTGTAAGCTTCCACATTGAATCCCTTCGGCCAAAGCCATACTTCGCCGGCCAGCACTTTGGTCGGATCGCTGAACGAGGCGCTGACGACAAAGAGCAGCGGATACAGCACGATGACGATAATGACGGCGGAAATGGCGTAAATGACCGCATCAAAGATCCGATCGTCCCTGGACAAGCTCACCGCGGATGGTCTGGACATGCGTGCGCCTCCCTTACCACAAGCTCGTTTCCGTCGTCTTGCGGGCGAACCGGTTGACCGCAAGCAGCAGCGTCAAGTTGATGACGGAATTGAACAAACCGATCGCCGCCGTATAGCTGTATTCCCCCTTCAGGATGCCGGTCGTGTACACGAAGGTGGAAATCACGTCGCTCGACTCCAGGTTCAAGTTGTTCTGCATCAGCAAAATTTTCTCGAATCCGATGCTCATGAAATGGCCGACGTCCAAAATCAGCAAAATGACAATGACCGGAATGATGCCGGGCAGGGAAACGTGCCATATTCGGCGCAGCCGTGAAGCGCCGTCGATTTTCGCCGATTCGTACAGTTCCGGATTCACCCCGCTGAGCGCGGCGATATAAATGATGGACTGCCAGCCCATGTTTTGCCAAATATTCGAGCCGATATAGATCGTCTTGAACCATTTGGCCGATTCCATAAAGCGAATCGGTTCTCCGCCGAACAACTCGATCAACTTGTTGATCGGTCCCGACGGCGCCAAGAACAGCGTCAGGATGCCGACCATGACGACGACGGAGATGAAATGCGGCATATACGTGATGTTTTGCAGCAGTTTGCTGTACTTTCTGTTGCGGATTTCCGTCACGATCAAAGCCAGAAGGATGGGGATCGGAAACGCGACGAGCAGCGAAAAAAAATTGATCGTCAGCGTGTTCATCAGCAGTCTGCCAAAATAGTAGGAATCGAAAAAACGCACGAAATGATCGAAGCCGACCCATTCGCTGCCCAGAATGCCTTTGCCCGGGTTGAAATTTTTGAACGCGATCTGCAGCCCGTACAGCGGTCCGTAATGAAAAATCAAATACCAGGCGATCGGGGGAAGCAGCATCAAATACAAATCATAGCGCTTGGCGATCCGGATAAACCGCCGGTTCCACCGCTTGTCGGGAAGGCGGGGCAGCGCGCGAATTTCGTTCGCTTTCGAGCTTTCCATGAAGTTTTGCTCCTTCTCCTTTGATGAAACACCGCCGGTGACGGAAACGCCCGGGGAAACGTCCGTTTCTCCAGGCGTTCCGTCCGCCGCGCGTCAAGTTGGCGCCTTTTCCTTTCGTCCGCTCAAATTATTGGGTCATCTTGTCGAACGCCTCTTGATAAATTTCCTGCAGCCGATCGATATTCATCTTCTTGAGCGTCTTGACAAACTCGTCCCACTTGTCGAAACTGAGCGATCCGGCGATAAACTTCGTGGATTGCTCTTCGTAATACTTGTCGATATCGTTGCGAAGAATATTGACTTCCTGCGCCGTCTTCTCGTCGAACATCGGCGCCCCGTACTTCACCTTCGGCATGTAAGGCGCCAGCTGATCCTGCGCCGCCTGCACCTGCGGCGGATTGATGAACGACGCCACCTTTTCGCTGATCAGGTGCGGCGCGCCGCCGCCGGCATACGGTGTAATCCGCGCCTGCGCGCCGTCGGTGGCGAGGAATTCATCCAGATAGTACGGGATGCCGTCGCGCAGCTCGTAATGCTCGCCTTCGCGTCCAAACCGCAGCAGCGTGGAACCCTCGTCACTGTAGAAGTAATCGATCCAACGCATCGTCTCCGCCGGATATTTGTTCACCGAAGTGATGGCGAAAGCGCCGAAGTCGCGCGCGACCGGGGCACCTTGCGCCTGCAGCCTGTCGCCGTGCGGACCGGCGAGCGGCGCGATGCCGACGTACTGATCTTGAATTTGCAAAAAATTGTTGTTCGTCTGATCGAAGAAGAAGCCCGCCTTGCCGGAACCTTGCTTGGCCAAATATTCCGCTTCCTTGTGGATGAAAATATCCGGGTCGAGCAGCTTTTCCTGGTACAGCTTGTTGAGGTACATCAGCATTTCTTTGTTGCGTTCGCTGCCCATCCAAATTTCCACTTTGCCGTCGTTGATGTTGATGTTGTAACCCAGCTGCTGGTCCAGCCCGAACGAGCCGCTCATCTGACTGACAATCGACAAACCGCCGCGAGCGGTCATGGGGATCTCGTCTTTTTCGCCGTTGCCGTTCGGATCCAGGTCCCGGAACGCTTTCAGCGTGTTGTACAAATCATCCGTCGTCTCCGGTATCGGCAAATTCAGCTTGTCCAACCAGGCTTTGTTGATCCACTTCTTGTCCGTTCGGGCCGCATCGAGCGTCACGATGCCCGGAATCGCGTAAATGTGGCCTTCCGGCGTCGTGATGCCCGCGCGGATTTCCGGGTACTGCTCCAGCAGCGAACGGATGTTGGGCGCGTATTTTTCGATCAGATCTTCCAGCGGGATCAGCTGGCCGGCCGCGCCGTAACGGGTTGCCTCCAGCGGCGACAGCGCGGAGCGATAAAACGCGTCGGGCAGTTCATTGGAGGCGAACACCAGGTTTTTCTTTTCCTGGAACCCGTCCGTCGGCGTCTCGATAAATTCAACGTGAATGTTGGTCATCTTCTCATAGTCCTGGAACACCGGCATGTCTTTGAACGAGGCATTGACCGGCGCGATCCGCGTGAACATTTTGAGCGTGATTTTGTCCTGTACAATGGGAAACACATTTTGGTTGGCGACATCCTGGGAGACATCCGAAGACGATTCGGACGACGGCGCCGGGGATGGCGGGGAATCGTTGTCCGCGCCGTTGTTGCCGGTCTTGGCGCTGCAGCCGGCCAAAACGAGACAAACGGCGAGCAGGAGACTGACCGAACAGTGAATCCATTGTTTTCTCATGCGGCTGTGACCTCCACTTTTTTCATTCACCAAGGATTGTGTAAGCGTTTCCCGTGGTGTGAACTCATTATATTCGATCCGAATCCGCCGCCCATTGCAATATTTTGACCAAATACTCCACATCTTTTACGAGCGCGTTTCGCGGCCGCCGTTTTGCACGTACGCTTGCGGCGTCATCCCGGTCGCCTCCTTGAACACCTTGAAGAAATAGTTGTACGTGGAAAAACCGACCAGATGGCTGACCTCCTTGATCGTGTACCGGCCGCTTTCCAGCAGTCTTCGTCCCGCGTCGATGCGCACTTTGTTCAAAAACTCCGAGAAGGTCGCCTGCGTTTCTATTTTGAAAATCCGGCTCAGATACGAGGGGTTGAGCCCGATTTCGCTTGCCGCCTGTTCCAGGGTAATCCCCTCCCGGTAATGATCCAGGATATACTGGACCGCCTGCGACACGTGCCGGGAATAGCGCCCCTTGACGCGGGAATCCTTCAGCAGCTGCAGCAGCTTCGCGAAGTATTCCTGCAGCCGCCGCTCCATTTCGCGCAGATCGCCGATTTGGGCGAGATCGGCGCGGGACGGCAGTTCCCCCTTGCCGGCATCGTCGGAGGCGTCCGCTGCCCATTTCATGTGCGCTTTGGCGGCGATCCGCAACATTTCGCTCACGATCGACTGCACCGCCTGAGAATAAACCGGGAGATTCCGGAGTGACGAGAAAATCGCCGAAATTGTCCGGCGGATGCCTTCCGGATCCAGATTTTCAAGCGACAAGAGCAGCTGCTTCTGCTCGTCCATCGTAAGGGAAGTGCGGACGGGCGCGGCGCCCCGCGGATCGTTCGTGCCGATCCCGAAAATGTGATCCAGCTTCCGCATCGCTTCGTTCGCGCTCCCCGCGATTTGCGGCAGCGACGCGCAAATATAACCGATGGAATAAACGCATTTCAGATTCATGTACATCTCGACGACGTGCAAAAGCTTGCCCATCATGCCGTGAACTTCACTGTACAGCCGGTGTTCGCTGCGATGGCGAAAGGAAAAAACGACGACAAACCGGCCTCCGCCGATATACGCGGCCGATCGTTCAAACAGGTCGCCCAAGCTTTGCTGCATCATCTCCACCGTACGCTGGACCAGCCGAATCGTCTGCACATCGCTGAACGTTTCCGTGAGCAAAAGAAAAGATTGAATTTGCACGACGGCGGTGACGTAACTCACGGCGCCGGCATACAGCCCGCTTGCGGCCGCAACCGAAACCAGGCGCTCGCCGGCTTCCGCGTTTCCTCTGACCGCCTCCGCGATCCATTCCCGCAGTTGGACGGGATGCACCTGCTCGCCGGCTGTTCCGGACATCATTCGCCGGCCGCCGGAACTTTCTTGTTCCAATACATCGGTCACCTTGTTCAACACCGCGAGCAGCGACGGACCGTCCAGACGGTGCTTCAACAAGTAATCGGCCGCGCCGTCCTTCAAACATTCCCGCACATAGTCGTAGTCGTCATAGCTGCTCAACATCAACGTTTGGATGGCAGGGAAACGTTTTTTGACCACACGGTTCAGTTCCACGCCGTTCATGCCGGGCATGTTCACATCAATGATCATGATGTTCGGCGGCGACTGCGCGAGGATCTCCAAGGCCATCTCCCCGCTGTAGGCTTCCGGACACAGCTTGAATCCGTGGCGCGGCCAGTCGATCAACATGGCCAGATCATGATGCACGAGCGGTTCGTCGTCGACGAGCAAAATTTGATACATCGGTTATCCCGCCTCCCCTTCGGTCACGGCGCTACCGGGCTCGAGTCGGGGAACACGAAGGGTGACGCGGGTATACAGCCCGTGCCCGCTTTCGATCGTCAAGCCGTAGGGCTCGCCGTACGTGCGCACGATCCGTTCATGCACGTTGCGTATCCCCATCCCGCCGAACCTCGAGGATGCGCCGCTTTTTTGTACCCCCTGCAGCAGTTCGTCCAGCTGTTCCCGCTGCATTCCCCTGCCGTTATCCTCGACCTCGATGACGAGGTCTTGCCGGTCGGCAAACACGCGAATCGAGATGACGCCTCCGCGGCCGGTGGGGCCGATGCCGTGAATAATCGCGTTTTCGACGATCGGCTGGAGCACCAGTTTCAGCACGGCGCAATCCAGCAAACGATCGTCTTCGACCCGCGTGACGACCCGTATCGTTTCCATGTACCGGTACTTCATGATGGAAACGTAGCGGGCCATGTACTCCAGCTCTTCCCGAATCGTCAAATACACGCCGGAATTGCCCAGCATTCCTCTCATCAACTCAATCAGCGAGCCGGACACCTCTTCGATGTTGGACACGCCGTTCAATCTGGCGAGATACTTGATCGTATTGAGGGAGTTGTACAGGAAATGGGGGCGGATTTGCGCCTGCAGCGCGGTCAATTCCGCCTCCCATTTTTGCTTCTCGCTGAGGCGGATGCCTTCCATCAACCGTTTCAATTCATCGACCATGCCGATAAAGACGCGGTACAACTCGCCGATCTCGTCCCGCGAGCGAATGTCCATTCGCGGAAATTCCAGATTGCCGTCCCTGACATGGTTCATCATCGTCTTCAGCCGCCGGATATTGATGGTCGAACGCATGGACAACTGCAGCGAAACGATCAGCAAAACGGCAAAAACGAGAAACGACACTTCGATGACGAGATTGCGCACCTTCACGGATTCGCTCAGCAGCGTATCCATCGGAATGAGCGCCAGCGTCGTCCAGCCGGTATTTTCGGAATGGCGGCTCACGACGATATAGTGCCTTCCGTCCAAAGTTTGCTCCGCCGCTTGGCTTTTGTCCCCGAAGTTCGCTTTCAGCCGGATGACCGTTTCCAGGGACGGCGCATCGGAGTCCGTTTCCGCTTCCGTCATGTAGATGAGCTCATTTTGCGCGTCCAGCACATACAGCATGCTGTCTTCGGTCGGTTTGATGCCGTAAGTGGTCCGAATGTATTCGTAATCCAAATCGATCATGACGACACCGATGGTTTGCCGATTGTATCGAATCTCGCGTCCGACCGTAATGACATCGGCATCCCCCGGCGGTTTGAAATACGCGTGATTCGAACCGTTTTGGAGCATGTATTTCATCACCTCGGAATCCAGAAACGTGCGGTCCATCCAGGGGCGGCCGGAGTAGAACACTTTTCCGTTCAAAGCGACGACGGCGATTCGCGTTATATAAGGCTTGTAGTTGATCAGACCCGACAGGAATTCCGTTATGATTTTCTGCTCCTGGAACCATTCGTAACTGATTTCTTCATTCGGACTCAGCAGCGTGTCGATCACAATGTTTTTGTTCGTCACCACCACCGTGTTCAACTGCCGGATTTCCCGGAGCACGATGTTCAGGGATTCGTCCGCCTGCCGAATGCTGTCCGTTACGGATGTGACCGCATTTTGCTTGATCGTGTCGCGCATGTTGACGAACAAAATGCCGGAAACCGAAACGATCGAGAGCAGGGTCAGCAGGCAGAAGGCGATGAAAATTTTGCCCTGAAAACTCAGTTTGGGCGAGAACGTCAGGCGAAAGAAGGCCGGCTTCATGACCCTTGTTCTCCCTGTCTTGATGCGCGCACCGCTTGCGGCGGGATGTCGCAGTACATTTTGAATGCGCGGGTGAAGGAACCGAGATTGGAATAGCCGAGGGTAAACGCGATCTCCGTTACGCTGGCATCCGTGTCCTCGAGCAGCCGTATCGCCTTGTCCATGCGGATTTTCTGCAAATATTTCGCCGGCGAAATGCCGAAATGCTGGGTAAACGCCTGCGAAAAATAAGATCGGTGCAATCCCGCGTAATCGGCGACCTGCTGCACGGTGATGCCTTCCGTCGCGTGCAGTTCCATATAAGCCAAGCATTCCTTCAGCCAACCGGCGGACTCGGCAAAACGCGGCCGGGAGCAGCCGGCGAGAAATCCGGCGAAAAGTCTGTTGATCAGCCCCTGCAGTTCCAGCGCGGCGGCCGGATTCCATCGTTCGAGTCCCGAAAGCAGTTGAATCGTTTGTTCCGCCGTTTTTTTGACCTGCGGGGTGACGGCCTTTTCCAGATACGGCTTGTCCGGCGACAATCCGATCAGCTTCAGAAGCGGCGGCACCCGTTCGCCGTCCAGCGCCAGCCAGCTCATGCGCAGCGTCAGTTCCGCCGGCGCCATTTCATAGTAATAAGTTCGATCGGGAAACAGGCAGAACAAATCCCCGCTCTGCAGCGTGACCGCCTTCCCGCCGTATTTCAGGCGCAATTTCCCGGCGTGAATGAAATGGAAGCTGTAACACTCGATCCGCTTCGGGCCGACGCGATAGTTGGGCTTGGCCAAACTGCGCCCCGCCCGCACCGGCCACATGCGCGCCTGCCGATCCAGGTCGCCGGGCGTATAATACAGAAATTCCGCAAATTCATATTCGTACTCTTTCATTCCGTTCACCTCTCAGAGAAAAGGTGTTGCACAACAAAATGTGAAGTGACCAGACAACACAATGTTATTTCAAATTACCGATTTTTATTATAATATCACACTTGGAGGCGATTTCACATTGAAAACGAAACCTAATATTCTGTTAATCACCAGCGATCAGCAGCACTGGAACACCATCGGCGCTTTCAATCCGGAAATTTCGACCCCGAATCTGGACCGGCTCGTGCGCGAAGGGACGACGTTCACCCGCGCCTACTGCCCGAACCCGACCTGCACGCCGAGCCGGGCTTCGATCATTACCGGCATGTATCCGAGCCAGCACGGAGCCTGGACGCTGGGGACGAAACTGCTGGAGGACCGGCACACGGTCGGTGAAGATTTCAGCCGGGCGGGCTATCGCACCGCGCTGGTGGGGAAGGCGCATTTTCACCCCTTGAAATCGACGGATGCCTATCCTTCGCTGGAAGCCTATCCGATTCTTCATGATCTCGATTTCTGGCGGCAGTTTCACGGCCCGTTTTATGGTTTCGATCACGTTGAACTTGCGCGCAACCATACGAATGAAGCGCACGTCGGCCAACACTACGCACTATGGATGGAAGAGAAAGGATGCGATAATTGGCGGGACTATTTCCTGCCGCCGACGGGCCGTATGGATCCTGCGATCACGTATCGTTGGCCGATTCCGGAACAATACCATTACAACACGTGGATCGCGGAGCGGACGAACGCTTTGCTGGAACAGTACAGCAAGGCGGGCGACAACTTTTTCCTGTGGGCGAGCTTCTTCGATCCGCATCCCGAATATTTGGTGCCGGAGCCGTGGGATACGATGTACGACCCGGACAAGCTGACGATTCCGTCCCTCGTGCCGGGGGAACACGACAAGAACCCGCCGCATTTCGGCCTGACGCAAGAGGAAAACCCCGATTACTCCCGGCTCATGGAGACGGGGCATGCGATTCACGGCTATCGCTCCCATCACTACTACGAGTACGGGACGAAATTCCGCCTGACGGACGCCGATCGGAAGAAACTGGTCGCCGTCTATTACGGCATGATCAGCATGATGGACAAATACATCGGCAACATTCTCGACAAGCTGGACGAATTGGGACTGGCGGACAATACCGTCGTCGTCTTCACGTCGGACCACGGCCATTTTTTCGGCCAGCACGGCCTGCAGGCAAAGGGCGGCTTCCATTACGAGGATTTGCTTCGCGTGCCTTTTATCGTTCGCTATCCGGGACGCGTGCCCGCCGGCGTAACGTCCGGCGCGATCCAATCGCTCGTCGATTTGGCGCCGACGTTCCTGTCGTTGTGCGGACTGCATGTGCCGCATGCGATGACGGGCATCGATCAGAAAGAGGTGTGGTTCGGCGCGAAACCGGCGGCGCGCGACCACGCCATCTGCGAATTCCGGCATGAACCGACGACGATTCACCAGAAAACGTATGTCGACGAACGGTACAAAATCACGGTGTATTACAATCAGACGTACGGGGAAATTTTCGATCTTGCGGAAGACCCGCAGGAACTTCGCAATTTGTGGGACGAACCGGGGTACGAGAAATTGAAGACGGAACTGCTGCTCAAATATGTGTGGGCAGAACTGGGCAAAGAGCCGATGCCGATGCCGAGAATTTATCATGCCTGATTGGGGCGCCCGGGTTCCGTTACCTCCGGAATGTCGCTGCGCGGCGCTCACGGTTCGAATCGGCTCCCCCGGCAGCGGGGCGAGCGTCTCGGCATGGCCTCCGCTCCCGGCATCCGCCTAGCATCCACTAGCATCCCACTAGCATCCACATCCAGTGGCAAAACCAACGGGAATCCGTTAAAATAAGAGGATAGCGAAGCAGCCAGACCGAGGAGAGGAGTGGCCACGTTGCCGCAATCCGTTCGCCCGGCGTACGGCGGACAAGCGGTCATCGAAGGCGTCATGTTTGCCGGCAGGACCGTCAACGTCACGGCCGTTCGCCGAAAAAGCACCAATCAGATCGAATTTTTTGAAGTTCCGCGCAACGACCGCCGCTGGGTCGTCGCGCTCAAGAAAATTCCGTTTGTCCGGGGCATTGTCGCCATCATTGAATCCAGCGCCAAAGGGGCGCTCCACCTCAATTATTCGGCGGAAGTGTTCGCCGAGGAAGAAGGGGAACAAGCCCAGCCCGCTTCCGGACGCTTCAATCTGACGATGATTCTCGGCGTCGCCGTCGTCGGCGTGCTCTCGTTTTTGTTCGGGAAATTTGTGTTCACGCTCGTGCCCGCCGCTCTGGAGACGTTTTTGTTCGGCCGATTATTCGAATCGCAGGTGCTGCACAACCTGGTCGAAGGCGTCATCAAAATGATCCTGCTGCTTGTTTACATCTATTTCATCTCCCTTACCCCGATGATCAAGCGGCTGTTTCAATACCACGGCGCCGAGCACAAGGTCATTTCCGCGTTCGAGGCGGGAGAGGAACTGACCGTGCGCAACGTGCAGAAATACAGCACGCTGCATTACCGGTGCGGCAGCAGTTTTCTCGTGTTCACGGTCATCGTCGGCGTCGTCGTCTATTCGTTCGTGGAGTACGGTTCGGTGTGGGAGCGATTGCTGCAGCGCATCGTGCTGCTGCCGGCCGTCATCGGCGTATCGTACGAGGTGCTGCGCTTTACCAACAGTCTGCGCGATGTGCCCGTGCTGAAATATCTCGGCTATCCCGGACTGTGGCTGCAGAAACTGACGACCCGGCAACCTACGGACGATCAGGTGGAAGTGTCGATCGCTTCTTTCAAGCGCATGCTGGAACTGGAACAAGCCGCGGCGCAGCCGTCCGCGCGCGTGTCCTGAAACGGGGGTGGTTGGGGATGTCGAGGAGCCAACGCATCGTGCTGACGGGAATCCTGCTCTTTGCCGGAATCGGCATGGCCTGGACGCTGGTGTACGAGCCCGGACATTTGCTCGTTCCGCTCGTCGTCTTTGGCATCATCGCGCTCTTGATCAAGTTTCCGCCAACCCGGTGGGGCGGAGGGCGGACGAGCACAGGCCGAAAGTACGGGCCCGCCCCCGTCAGGAACCACCGCGTCTCGGCCAAGTCCGCCGCGAAACGCGCCAAATTCCGCGTCATTCAAGGTTCCAAAACCGACAACGACGCGCAGCCTCCCAAGTATCATTGAAGTCTCCATTTTCGCTGAAACGGGAATACAGGAAGTTGGCAAAAGCCGGCTGGGACAGCCGGCTTTTGCCGGTGAAAGCCACAAGCAACCAGTCTGCTCGTTCAACAATACTCCGCGTCGCCTGTGGATTTCATGATCATGCATCTTCCTTCATCACTTTTTGATCGGTTATGAATGTCGAGTTCAACCTGTTTATTGGGCGAAACCCAGCGAGGGGCCCGGGGAAGGACGGATCACCGCTTTTCGCCGATGGCGTGCAAATGGCGCAAATATTGGACGAACAGCTTTTGATACGCGTCCGGCGACCAGCGCGAAAAAAATTCCCTGCCCGCTCTCAGGCCGGCCTCGTACAGCCTCATGCTTTTCTCTTCGGAAATGTCGAAATCGGTCGTATGCACGCCGAGCGTCGGAATTTTGATCGAGCGGAACCGGTTGTGTTTTTCGATATACCGCTCGTCATGCGCCTCCATCATCGTCGCAAACAGCGCCTGGAACATCGACAGCGGGCCGTAAATCTCGCGCGCTTTGCGCTCGTGCCGCCCGACCAGATTGAAGCCGATGGTGGGCATAATGCGAGGGGCGTCCCGGCGCCAATCGGAAACGCCGGCGCGAACCGTTTCCCGGTCAAAAATCCAGAGCGGATAATTGCTCAAAATGCCCCCGTCAACGATGTAGATGAACTGCTGCCGAAACGGCTCTCCCGGTTTTCGCTCCTGCAGCGGCTTGCGCAGCACCACCGGATCGAAAAAGTAGGGGATGCTCGTACTCATGCGAACCGCGCGCGCGATTTCAAACTTGGACGGATGGATGCCGTACTGCTCGATGTCGTCCGGCAGCACGAGCAGCTTTCCCTGGGAAATGTCCGACGCGACGATTTTCAGTTTGCGGCCGCCGAGATCGCCGAACGTCCGCACGCCTTTTTTCAGCAGTGTCGTTCTCACCCATTCTTCCAACAGGTCGCCCGAATACAAGCCTTTCTTGACAAACAGCCGGAACGTCGGTCCGAGCCATTTCAGACGATGCAACACGCCCCGCTTCAAAAACGACGAAAACCGCGTTTTCCGGATGATCTCCCGCAACTCGTCCGCCTTGTAACCGGCAGCCAGATACGCGGCCACAATGGCTCCGGAGGAAGTGCCCGCAAGCCCTTCGAATTCGATGCCGTGTTCTTCCGCCGCTTTCACCGCGCCGGCCAGTCCGATCGCCTTGACTCCGCCGCCTTCAAAAACCGCATTGACTTTGACCGCCATTCGTTCGCCGCTCCCCGTGCGAAAATGGTATCACTGCAATGTATGCCGGGCGGGTTTGTCACTATGTAAAAAAAGAGGGCTGAACCCTCTTTTTCGGCGCTTTTTTGGCGGTTGTATTTTCGCTTACTCGCTCTCCATCTCCTGGCGGATGGCCGCCAGTTTTTCCACCTGCTCGGGATGGCGGCGAAAATATTCAAGCAGCACTTCGATGCAGGTGATCGAATCCCAGCTCAAATGGTGCTCGATGCCTTCCACGTCTTTATAGATGTTCTCCTCCTGCACGCCGATCAGCCGCAAAAACTGCTCCAGCAGCTGATGGCGTTCCAGCAGGCGTTTGCCCATCTTTTTGCCCTTGGGGGTCAGCACGAGACCGCGGTATTTTTCGTATATCAAATAGCTGTCCTTGTCCAGCTTCTGGATCATCTTGGTCACCGACGACGGATGCACTTCCAGGCCTTCCGCAATGTCGGAAACGCGGGCGTATCCCTTTTTGTCGATCAGCTTATAGATTTTTTCCAGATAGTCTTCCATGCTGGGCGTCGCCAAATCGTGCTTCCCCTTTCGGATGGTCTGTTTCCTAGTATGATACATGGTTTTCCCTTGCACACGCAAGTACGGAACGCCCGCCATCGGCCAAAAACTTTCAGATGATCATCCAGTCGGGCGTAATGCTTTGCAACCAAACGGACAATTTGTTCAGCTTTCCGGTGAACAAGAGCACGCCGATCGCGATCATGACGGCGCCGCCCACTTTCATGACCGCTCCGGAGTAGCGGGCGATCCAGCGGGTTTTCCCGATAAAAAACGACAAAACGAGAAACGGCACCGCAAAACCGAGCGAATACGCGGTCATCAGCGGAATCCAGCTGCCGGGCTCCTGGGCGGCCAAAGCAATGATCGCGGTCAAGATGGGGCCGACGCAGGGCGACCAGCCCGCCGCAAATCCGATGCCGATCAGGAACGTCCCGAAATACCCGGCCCGGCGCATGATGCTCGGCTTCCATTCGCGCATGAGCAGCTGCGGCTGGAACACGCCGAGCATGATCAGGCCCATCGCGATGATCAGCACGCCGCCGATGCGGCTGATCAGTTCGCGCTGGGTGACGAACAGTTCGGCCAGCGCGTTGGCCGTCGCGCCGAGCACGAAATAAATGACGGAAAAACCGAGAATGAAAAAGATCGAATGCGTCATGACCGTCCGGCGCGTGCCGCCGTCTTTTTGCTCCTGGATGGTTTTGACCGACAACCCCGTTATATAGGATAGATAGGACGGATACAGCGGCAGACAGCACGGAGACACGAAGGAAACGAGTCCCGCCCAGAACGCGATCCATACATTCACATGAACATCCACAGGCTTCTCCTCCCGGGCTGCGTCATCTCTTTAGTCTGCGGACGGCCAGCAGGACGACCAGCATTACAATCAATAATAACACAATCGTGCCGCTCGGCGCCAAATCCCATACCCAGGCAAGACACAGGCCGCCGACGACGGCGATTTCCGCAAACAGCACCGATGACCATACCGTCGTGCGAAATCCTTTGCCGAGCGCCAGACTGCACGCGACCGGCACGGTCAACAACGCGCTGACGAGCAGGCCGCCCATCGCCTTGATCGCGATGCTGACCACAAGCGCGGTCAGCACGGTCAGCAGCATGTTGATCCCAGCCGTCGGCAGCCCGCTGACCGCCGCCGCTTCCTCGTCGAAGGCGATCAGAAACAATTCCTTGCGGAACACCATGACGGCGGCGAACACCAAAACGGCCACCGCGGCCATGAGCCCCAAATCGACGGCGTCCAGCGACAAGATGCTGCCGAACAGGTAGCTGGACACGTTCATGTTGAACCCGCGTCCGTAGGTGAACAAGATGGACGCGAGCGCCACGCCGCCCGACATCAGGATCGCGATGGACAGTTCCGCGTAACCGCGGTATGCGCTGCGCAATTTTTCGATGGCGAGGGCGGCGAGCAGCGCAAACACGAGTCCGACGCCGAGCGGGTACATGTTGATCAACAGCCCGAGCGCGGCGCCGGCGATGGTGACGTGCGCCAGCGTGTCGCCGATCATCGACAGCCGCCGCAGCACGATCGGCACGCCGACGAGCGGGGCGACCAGAGCGACCAGCACCCCGCCGACGAGTGCCCGCTGAAAAAACGAATATTCGAACAAATCGGTGATCATCGTCGGTCCCACGTCCGTTTCCGCGTCAGTTGTATACGGGGGACTCCGGCCGCTTCCGCGGATTTTGCGTATCCGGTTCCTCCGATTCGTCCGGCGGGTTCGCCGGTTCTTTCGGTGAATTCGACGTCCCTTGCTGCAAGTCCGCCGGCTCTTCCGTGTTCGCTGTCCCTTCCAGGTTCGCCTGTTCGTCCGGCAATCCCGCTGCTCCTTCCCGCAAGTTCGCCGGCTCTTTCGAATGCGTTGGCTCTTTCGAGTTCGTGGACGTTTCCGAGTCCGCCGGCTCTCCCGGCGATTGCGCGTCCATCGGGCGATCAAAGGCGCCCGCCCGCTCTTGCGCGCGCAGTTGGCGCAGCGTGTGGGTCCAGTTGTTTTCCGAGCACACGTCGGCGTCATGGGAATGCCGCACATAAAATTCCAGCCCGCCGTTCCTGTAAACCGGCACGTCGCCCAGCCAAGCCGTCCACTGCGGCAGGTCGTGCGACACCATCAAAAACGTGATGTTGTGATGCCGGTGCATGTGGCGGATCATGTGGAAAAAGGCTTCCTGCGTCTCCGCGTCGATGCCGACGGTCGGCTCGTCGAGAATGAGCAGCTCCGGATTGCGGATGAGCGCCCGCGCGAGAAGCGCCCGCTGCTGCTGGCCTCCGGACAGCTTCCCGATCAGACGGTTATGCAGGTGTTCGATGCCGAGCGCTTCCATCGCCTCTTCGCACTGGATTTGCTCCGCGCGGCCGAAGCGGCGGAACATGGCGCCGCGCCCGTACAACCCCGACATCACCACTTCTTTCACCGTGGCCGGAAACAGCGTGTTGATGGCGCTGCGCTGCGGAACATAGCCGATTTTGTTCCAATCCTTGAACTGACCGATCGGCTGTCCAAACAGCCGGATTTCCCCGCGATCGGGCTTGAGCAGCCCGACGATCATGCGCAACAGCGTCGTCTTTCCGGCGCCGTTCGGTCCGATCAGCCCGACAAAATCCCTCTGCAAAACGGTAAAGTTCACATCTTTCAGCACCGTTTTGCGATCATACGAAAAATGGAGATCGTGTATGCTGACCACCGGTTCGTGGCAGCCGACGTCCGTCCGTAACGCTTGCATCCCCGTTCCCCCTCGATCACGCCGTCGGGCGGTCGCGTTCTTCCTCGTCCATCACGATATTATTCATATGGCGAAGGTTTTATCCGAAAAAAACGGCGGCGCCGTCCCCGCAGCCGGGACGGCAGCGGTTCAAGCGCAATCATTCCCCCGGTTCAAGCGGGACGCCCTCCCTCGGCCGCCCACCCCGGGATTTCAGCCGTTATTGCAGCGCTTTAGCCAATGTTTCGATATTTTTTCGCATCATGGAGAAATAGTCTTCCCCGTTTTTCTCCTGCTCCTCGGTCAGCACTTCAAGCGAGTGGAAAGGCAGCGTTTCCACCCCCGCTTCCTTGGCCATCGTCTCCGCCAGTTTGGACGATTCGAGCTGCTCAAACAAAATGTAGCGGACATCGTGTTCCCGAATAAACCGGATGATGCGTTTCATCGCCTGCGGCGTCGGTTCCGCTTCCGGGTTGATTCCCAGCACGGCCAGCTGTTCCAAACCGTAGTCCCGGCTCAAATACCCGTACGCGTGGTGGGACGTAACGATCTCGCGTTTGGGCGCCGACGACAGCGTTTCCTCGAACTCTTGGTGAAGCCGTTCCAGTTCGGAAGAAAGCTGCGCGTAATTGTTTTCATAATCGTCTTGGTGCTGCGGATCCGCTTGAATCAGCCCGTCGCGAATGTTGGCCGCCATCTGCACCGCCCTGAGCGGACTTAACCACACATGCGGATCGAGCGCACCGTGATCATGATCGTGGCCGTGCTCGTTCTCGTGTTCATGTTCTTGATCATGCTCAGGATCGTGTTCGCCATGCGCTTCCTCCTCCGCCTCTCCGTCGACATCACCGGCAATCGGCTCAATGCCCTGCGACGCTTCCACGACGACGAGTTCCGATCCCGCATCCAATCCGCCAAGAAAATCGTCAACCCAACCTTCCAGTCCCAATCCGTTGTACACAAACACCTGCGCATCGGCGATCGCCGCCATCTCGCGCGGTTTGGGGGACCAATCGTGAGGTTCGACTCCGGCGGGCACCAAATTGACGACGTGGACATGTTCCCCGCCGATTTTGGAAGCAAAATCGTAGAGCGGATAAAACGTGGCGATGACATGGATTTTCCCGTCCCCGGCGCCGCTTTTCTTGCCGCCTCCGCATCCCGCGGCCGACAGGGCCACCGCCAAAATCATCATGATCGCTGCGGCCGTGCGAATCCGGCGCATGAGCGTGCCTCCTCCCAATACGGGCTCGACCTTGCATCTTTCGCAAATGTTGCGAGCAAATCGTCCTCAAGTGACCACGCATATGATACAATGCTCTTTGTACAAATGCTTTTTGGTCAGTCGTTGAGTTCAGTGCGTTTTCCCATATGTAAATCGTAATGTTTTCTATTTACACAAAGCAAATTATATGCTTCGACCGCCCATTTGTCAATGATCTTGATCCGCATACCAAGAATCTCCGGGATGCGATCGAAAGCCGTTCCTGTTCCGTAACGATCGTGGCCAAGCCTGGCATAAGCGAATGCGGGTATTGCCTGGTTAAAGGCCATCCCCACCTGCTGCCAGTCGTATAATCCTGAGATTATGTACCCTCAAAAATCCGTTTCGTTATTACTACTTTCCCGTATTTTCCATGAAAACGGGGAAAGACCGCAAAACTTGCGGTCTTCCCATCCCATGCGATCATATTTCGAAAGCAAGTTCCCCGTTTCGACTACTTGACCACTGCGCCGTTCGGAATATCCCCGGCCACGGTGGCGAGCGTCAGCTTGTCGCCCTCCGAAGCGGCCAGGATCATTCCGTGCGACCATTCGCCGCGCAGCTTCACCGGTTTCAGGTTGACGACGCAGATGACTTTTTTGCCCACGAGTTCCTCCGGACGGTAATGCTTCGCGATGCCGGAGACGACCTGCCGGCGCTCGCTGCCGAGGTCGAGCTGGAGTTTCAGCAGTTTGTCCGCTTTTTTGACCGGTTCGGCCGCCACCACTTCGGCGACGCGCAGCTGCACTTTCACAAAATCCTCGATGCCGATTTCACTGGAAGCGGCAACGGACGTTTCCCCATTGGAGGCGCCCCCAACGGTTCCGGCAGCGCCGCCTTCCGCCGCACCGCCCCCGGACGTGCCGCTCGCTGCGCCGGCTTGTCCCGCCGCGGACGCCTGCGCCGCCACCCCGCCGCTCATCTGGCCGGCGATGTATGACGCTTCTTTTTCGATATCCAGGCGCGGGAACATCGGAGCGCCCGGCTGCACCCGCACACCGGCGGAAATGGCGCCGAACCGGTAAACGGAATCCCATGTGAGCAGCTCCGTTTTGCCGTCCAGGCCAAGCTGCCGCCACAGTTCCCGCGGCGCGTTCGTCAAAAACGGCTGCAGCAAGATCGACGCGATGCGCAGCGATTCGGCGAGGTGCGTCATCACCGAAGCGAGCTCCGGCTTCTTCGCCTCGTCCTTCGCCAAATTCCACGGCTGCGTCAAATCGATGTATTTGTTGGCGTGGCCGATCAGCTTCCACAACGCGGCAAGCGCGACGGAAAATTCCATGCGATCCATCGCTTCCTCGTACGCCCGGATCGACTCGGACGCCACCTGCTCCAGTTGGCGGTCAAAGTCGGTCAACGCTCCCGCATACGCCGGAATCTCGCCGCCGAAATATTTGTCGATCATGACGACGGTGCGGTTCAGCAAATTGCCGAGGTCGTTGGCCAGGTCGAAGTTGATGCGCTCCACAAAATTTTCCGGCGTAAACGTGCCGTCGGCGCCGAACGGAACTTCGCGCAGCAAATAATAGCGCAGCGCGTCCAAACCGTAGCGGTCAATCAGCACGTTCGGATCGACGACATTGCCTTTCGACTTCGACATTTTTCCGTCTTTCATCAGCAGCCAGCCGTGCCCGAACACTTTTTTCGGCAGCGGCAGCCCGAGCGCCATCAGTATGATCGGCCAGTAAATCGTATGGAAGCGCACGATCTCCTTTCCGACGAGATGCACGTCGGCCGGCCAAAACTTGCGGTACTTCCCGTCGTCTTCGGAGCCGTATCCGAGCGCGGTGATATAGTTCGTCAGCGCGTCGATCCACACATAGATGACGTGCTTCGGATCGCCCGGCACCTTGATGCCCCAGTCTAACGTCGTGCGCGATACGGCCAAATCCTCGAGCCCCGGTTTGATGAAGTTGTTGATCATCTCGTTTTTGCGCGATTCCGGCTGGATGAATTCCGGGTTGTTTTCGTAATACTCCAGCAGCCGGTCCGCATATTTGTTCATCCGGAAAAAGTAGCTTTCTTCCTGCATTTTTTCCACCGGCCGGCCGCAATCCGGACAGTTGCCGTCCACCAACTGGCGCTCAAGGAAAAACGACTCGCACGGCGTACAGTACCATCCCTCGTAGGTGCCGAGATAAATGTCCCCCTGCTCGACCAAGCGCGCGAAAATTTTTTCCACCGCCCGTTTGTGACGCTCCTCCGTCGTGCGGATAAAATCGTCATAAGAAATGTCCAGCCGCTCCCACAGCGCCTTGATGCCGGTGACGATGTCGTCGACGAACTGCTGCGGAGAGACGCCTTTTTCCCGGGCTTTCCGCTCGATTTTTTGGCCGTGTTCGTCCGTGCCGGTCAAAAACATGACGTCGTATCCGCGCAGCCGCTTATAACGGGCGAGCGCATCGGCGGCGACGGTCGTGTACGCGTGGCCGATATGCAGTTTGTCGCTCGGATAGTAAATGGGCGTGGTGATGTAAAACGTTTTGTTTTGCTGTTCTGCCATCCTTTCGATTTCCTCCTTCAGAGCATGCATGGTTTGACGTATCGAACAGCACCGCAGCCGAAAACGCGATAGGGTCCATGCCGCAAACGGCCGCCGGCGCCATCCGGGACAAGCGTGCAAAAGATCTCCCGGGAACAAGCGATCTCCAACAAAAAAGACTCCTGCCCCCAGGGATCAAGCGTTTATTCCGAAAATACGGAACGCTGATTCCGTGGGACGAGAGTCTTGCGCTCACGTGGTACCACCCACATTCCCGGCACCCTCGCGGATGCCGGCTCATGAAGTCCATGGACGGGACTTCCCCGTTATCGCCGGGATGCGCCGCGGCCTTGCGCCATGCGAAAAATGCGCATGGACGTTCGAACGCGGAGCCTCGGGGACCATGTTCCGGAGGGCGTTATGCCGGCTTGCACCTGACCCGGCTCTCTGGAAATAACGCGCAATCCGTACTCATCCTGTCATCGGCCGTTCCGGTATTCATCAAACCGTATGTACTCGGTGCAACGTTAAGCAAACTATACCCAATCCCCATGCGCCGTGTCAAGCGCGGACGAAGACAACGACAAATACAACCAAAACGGATGGCGAAATAAAAGCCGCCATCGATACGCTGACATGAAAAGAGGATGTGCGTCCGTTACCGGCCGCGCCGTTCATCCGCGCCGGCCGCTCTGTTCCGGGCCGGCGGCACCGGATCATAGCCGCCCGGATGAAACGGATGGCATTTGACGATGCGCCTGGCCGCAAGCCAGCTGCCGCGAAACGGGCCGTGCGTTTCGATCGCTTCCAGCGCATACTGCGAACAGCTCGGATAAAAGCGGCACGTCGGCGGTTTTAACGGGGAAATGAATTTCCGGTACCCGCGGATGGGCGCCTGCAGCAAGCGCGCGAGCCATTTCACCGGCAAAGCCCCCCTGCCTATTGCGAGTCCTGTTCGCGGTTGCAGTCTTCACAGTAGCCGAACAGTTCGAATTTGTGCCGGACGACGCGAAACGGTTCGGGCGGATCGGGCACCTGATCCATCGGACAATAGTCGATCGGAATCGTTTTCGCGCACTCCAGGCAGATCAGGTGATGGTGGTGGCCGCCGCCGTCGAGGCAGTGCAGGCGGAACTTCACGCCGTCCTCGAACACGAATTGTTCAAGCACGCCCAATTCCTGCATCAGCCGCAAATTGCGGTACACCGTGTCGAAACTGAGCCCGGGATAAGTCGATTCCATGCGGTCGTACACGTCTTTGGGCGCCAAATAGCCGCCGTCCTCGACAAACAGGCGCACCAGCGATTTTCGCTGCTCCGTAATCCGCAGTCCCCGTTCCGACATCGCGCGCACGATATCCTCGACGTTCACCGGCCATCCTCCTCGCACGAACATCTGATACGTCCATGATAATCCATGAACCGACAAGATGCAAAACTTTTCCCTCTCGATGCGCCGGAAATCCGTGATGCCGTAGATGCGCCGGGAATCCGCGATGCCGTACACGCACGCGCCGTCTGCGCACAAAAAAAAACAGCGCCCTTTTCACCGGAACCCGGCAGCGGCCGGACGCTGTCTTTTTCCAAACGGAACGCAACATTTCTTTGCGCGGTGTCAAATAAAGGCGAACGGCAGCAAAAACAGCAGCGTAATCAGGGCGAGATCGAGCGCAAACACGCCCCCAAAGGGAGGACCGAACGGCGGACCGAAAGGCGGGCCGAAAGCGGAAGTTTTCAATTTCCGGCGTCTGGCCGTTCGTCTGTTCGTCTTTGCCTTCCCGTTCCGTCCGTCGCTGTCGTCTTCAAACGTCTGCCGGACCGGCGCATCCAGGCGCAGCCACAGCTTGCCGTCTCTGACATCGTCCAGGTAACCGTAGCAGGGCGTGCCATCGTGCAGCACCGCGCACACGGGCTTGCCGATATGCTTCCGTACCGTGGATTCGTTGATCGGCTGAATGATCTGCAACGCGCGCACCTCCCTCAACCATGGTGTTTCCCTACTAATGTATGACACCCGTTGAAGAAGGTATGGATGTTTGTCACGGTGCCGTCATATTTCTCCGTGCTATTTGCTTTTCGGCACGCCAAGCAGTTCGGGAATCGTGACGAACGTCATGCCCTGCTCTTTCAGCCTCGGAATGATCCGGTCGAGCGCCTCGACCATGCCCGACAAGTCTTGGTCCCAGTTGCCGCCGCTGTGCATCAGGATGATCGATCCCGGCCGCACGTTGCTGACGACGTTGGCCTCCACCTGGTCGGCGGGCAGCTGTTTCCAGTCCAGCGAATCCACATTCCATCCGACCACGGTGTAGTTCATGGCGCTCAATTGGGTCAACAGTTCTTCGGTAAGGGCGCCATAAGGCGGGCGAAACAGTTTGGGCGCGTAGCCCGCCACTTCCAAAATCGCATGGTCCGTTTCCAGCGCCTCCCAACGGATGCGTCCCGCGCTCTGTCGCCACAATTTCGGGTGCCAGTACGTATGGTTGCCCATCACGTGCCCTTCGTCGTCGATGCGGCGAGCGACGCGCGGTACGCCTTTCACCCTTGATCCCATCACAAAAAACGTCGCCTTGACGTTATGTTTTTTCAAAACGTCCAGCACCCGCGGCGTGAACCGGCTGTCCGGCCCGTCGTCGAACGTGAGTGCGATGCGGTTTTCGTCTTCCGGAGCGTGCAGCACAAACACGTTCGGATATTTTCGCTGCAACAAGTAATTGTCCATCGGTTTCAGCACCCGCGCTTCCGACTCGCTGCCGCCGGCGAGCGTTTTCCAGCGGGGCACGGCGGAACCGTCCGCTCTCTGTCGCGCCGATGAACGCTTCCCGTTCCCGCCTATTTTCCCGTTTCCGCCATCGTCTTCCCGGGCTTTGGACTGCGCCTGTCCCGCGCCCTGATGCCGTCCGTCTTCGTTGTCCCGCTTCCCCGTTCCTCCGCACGCCGTCAAACCCAAACATAGAATCAGCAGCCAAACGAGCGGCGCCAACCGTTTAGTATTCATATCGCTTCCTCCATACTGGTTTTCGATCGTTTTGTTTCCTATGGCGTAGTTTGTCCCGCAACCCGCAAAAAAACGCGCGGCGGCGCACACGTACGCCGGGCGACCGCCAAGCCGCGAATCGTTCGACGGGATCGGAAGGGCGGAAGCGGACAAGCGCAACACCACGGCATGGTTTGAATGGCGGGTGACAGCGCAAAGTCGCTCACGATCGGGAAGCTTTTGGCGATCGAAAGCCATAACCAGCGGATGGTTCGCCCCGGGAGGTGAAGGCGAACATATATGCAAAAAACCGTGCATAGTTCGCCCGCATTCGGCAATACTAGTACAGGTTTTTAGCAAAACCGGAAAAATTGAGTTTTCGAGGAGGAATTTGCAAATGGCAGCTTCGTACGGCGCTCACGAAATTATGGAAATTCACGAGGTGCTGACGGACGCGATCGACGGCATCAACCAGTTTCAACTGTACCGTCCGCACGCGCGCGATCCGCAGCTCCTGCAAATCCTGGACCGGCAAACGCAGTTCATCGTCAACGAATACAACGCGCTGGTGAATATGGTGCAGCAGCACGGTGCGGGTCAGGCGGTGCCGTATCGCGCGCCGAGACAATTCCAACCGGTGTACGGACTGGACCATCCGGCTCCCGCGGCGCCGAACACGTCCGCGCAGCAAATGGACGATCGCGACGTGGCGAGCGGCATGCTCGGCTGCCACAAGGCCAGCGCATTGATGAAAATGGTCGCCGCGCTGGAGTGCGGCAATCCGGAAATTCGCCGCGCACTGCAGCAAGGAGCGGTCAACTGTGCGGAAATGGCGTATGAAGTGTGGCAGTACATGAACGAAAGAGGGTACTATCAGGTGCCGACGATGAAAGAAATCACGACCAATACCGTGGTGAACATGTACCAGCCTGCCGCCGCGCCGATGGCGCAACCTTCCGCCGGGGAGACCGCGAACTTCCAATAAGCCTCGCGCATGTCGCGCACTCCCAATAAAAAACGGTCGGTTCGGGAGCGATGTCCTGACCGACCGTATTTCATGTTTTCATACAGCCCATTATTCCTATTCCGCATCTTCATGCGCGGCGTCCACCGGGATCGCGTCGTCCATCTGCGGCAACCGGTCAACGTAGGAGTCGGACCATTCCAGCAGCTTCAACACCCGCCGGAAGTCATCGCGATACGACTCCTTGTCGGGAAGCGGGGCGCCCGGGTCCAGCGGCAGCGCGTAGCCGTCGTCGAACGTTTTTCCCGGAATGAACATCACTTCTTCATTGATAAAACTGCCGGTCGGCAAATAGAAGCGCTGTCCGAGCACATTGCCGCCGTTGTTGAGCAAATCCTGGCCGAACACGACCATGTCGCTCGTGTCCACCCCGAGCAGATTGGCGACCGTCGGCATGACATCGACCTGGCCGCCCGTGCGGTGGATCACCTCGCCTTCCACGCCGGGGACGCGGATAATGAGCGGCACGTTGAACATCTGCACTTTTGTATAGGACGGAATGCCCAGCCACTCGGCCGCCAAGCGGCGCTCTTCTTCCGGCGCGTTGTCGGGAAACCCGAAATGGTCGCCGTACACGACGATCATCGCGTCGTCCCACAAACCTCGCGCCTTCAGTTCCTCGATGAACATCCCCAGCGCGTAATCCGCGTAATGGCACGCCTGGATATATTTGCCGAACAGCGTGTTCTCCCACTCTTGCGGCAGCCGAAGCGCCGGCTTGTCTTCCGGCAGATCAAAAGGGTTGTGGCTCGACATCGCAATGAGATGCGCGTACACGGAGGATCCCCGGCTTTTGATTTCCTCGAACACCGGCATCGATTTCCGGTACAGCATTTCATCGGAAGCGCCGAACATGATGACATCCTCTTCCCCGAAATACGACTTGTCGTAATAACGGTCAAATCCGAGGGCGGGATACATCAGGTCGCGGCTCCAAAACTGCACCTCGTTGGTGTGCAGCGTCACGCTCTCGTATCCGAGCGGCCGCAAAATCCGGGGCAGGCTCGGCACTTCGCGCCCGGCGGTCAATTTGGACATCGGCAGCGAGTTGGTCGGGTACAGCGACGTATTGACGGCGAATTCGGCGTCCGAGGTGTTGCCTTTGCCGATCTGCTGGAAAAAGCGGTCGAAATACAGCGATTGCTCCACCAGTTCGTTCAAGTTCGGCGTAATTTCCTGACCTTCGACCGTTCTGCCGATCACAAAATTTTGAAACGCCTCAAGCTGAATGACATACAGATCCTTCCCCTTCGCCGCGGCCCAATGGACGGGCTCCTCCGCCGCTTCGATGCGTTTCAGGGCGCGAATTTTCGCGGGAGAAATGTCGCCTCCGGACCACGCGTGCCCGCGTTTTAGATCCGCATACGCCACGTACGCCTGATAGGTCAGCACCCCCATCTCTTCCGCTTTCTTCAGCTCGTTGACGATGCCGGCGGACACCGTGCGGTACGTGTTGCCGAGGGCGAATGCCGCAATGGCGAGAAGCAGCGCGGCGTATCCCCATCCGGACATTTTCCGTTCGCGAACTTCGCCGCGGCCGCGGCGCGCCCGCTGAAAAACCGCCAGCACCAGCACCCAAACGGGTACATCCGCCACCAGCAGCAAAAAGCGTTTTTGAATGAGCGACGCGATGCTGTCGGCGACTTCCCCCGCCTGATGCAGTTCCAAGAGCGACGTGTACGTCACCAGCGTTCCGAAATATTGATAATACAACACCATCGCAAAAAACAGAACCGAGATCAGCGCGTATATGGCCAGCATGACCCAGCCGCATACGCGGGGGAACCGCCTGAGCAATAGGCAGGCCGCTCCAAAAATCAGCGCGATGACGGGCAGTTCCGATACCGCCGCGGGCGAAAACCGCCATTCGTTGTAGATGACCTGCCGCACAAAACAAATTTTGAGAAATGTGAGGCCAACCGCCGCAAGAAGCACGTGGAAAACCGGGGTTCGCCACAAATCGCGTATGTTCATGAGCATCCCTTTTCTAACAGTTCAGCGCCGATTGGCCTGCCGACCGGAAGACGGCGCCGACTGACAAATCGTTTACATTCTTTCCATTTCATTTTACATGAAAACGAACGCGTTTTGTCGAGAAAAATGCTGGCGGCGGCTTTTCCATAAAAAAACTGCAAAGCGCCGTCGCTTCGCCCCATCCGCCAACAACCGCCGCTCAAGCGCAGCGCGCATTTCGGATGGAACAACAGCCTTCACGGCCTTTGCAGCCATAACGGAATGTCACAACGGATTCGATATCGATGTCCGCTACTCTTTCAGGAAAAACTGCATCGTCTTGTCAAGAAAGCCGGGCAAATGTTCGTGTCCGAAGTCCGGGTACACTTCCAGCCGTTTGGGTGCCGTGATCTTGTTGTACGCCGCAAACTGGGTGGAAGGCGGACAGATGGTGTCCATCAACCCGACGCCCATCATCACCTCGCCGCGAATGCGCGGCGCAAGATACTGGATGTCGATGTACCCGAGTTTCGTGAAAATCTCGTCTTCCCGCGCGTGCTGCGGGTCGAAGTGACGGAAAAACGTCCGCAGTTCCTGATATGCGTCCTTCGCCAGATCCATTTCCCAGACGCGCTTGTAGTCGCACAAAAACGGGAAAATCGGCGCCAATTTGCGAATTCTCGGCTCCAGCGCCGCGCACGCCAGCGTCAATGCTCCGCCCTGCGATCCGCCCATCGCGTAGACGCGGTCCGGATCGACTTCCGGCATGTTCATCGCGATGGAAGCCAGCTGCGCCGTGTCGAGAAAAATGTGTCTGAACAGCAAATCGTCGGGATTCCCCTGCAACCCGCGAATAATGTGGCCGTGGTGGGTCGTGCCGACCGTGCCGCCGGCATCGTTCGAGCGGCCGCCCTGCCCGCGGCAGTCCATGGCGAACACGGAAAATCCGAGCGCCGCATACTGCAGCTTGTCCTGCCAGTCCCCGCTCGATCCGGTGTAACCGTGGAACTGCAGTACGGCCGGATGCGGTTCGGCCGCATGTTTCGGCTTGATGTACTTCGCGTAAACGCGGGTGTTGCGCACGCCGGTGAAGTACAAATCATAGCATTCCGCAAAAGGAACCTGAAACGGGCTCGGTGTCATTTCCACCGCCGGATCCACCGTCTTCAGTTCCGCCAACGCCCGCTCCCAGTAGTCGTCAAAATCCGCCGGACGCGGGTTCCTTCCCTGATACTGCATCAGCTCGGACAGCGGCATGTCGATCAATGGCATAACGTCGTGAGTACCGTCCTTTCCTCGGCAATTTTCCACCCCATTATATCACCGCCCCGGGAGGCGGACTACAGTTTTTTTCGGACGTGAAGTCGAGGCGTCGACGAAACCGCTCATTTTGGCACCGAAATCGTCCCTATAGAGGCGGCGCGGGCCGCCCTCTTCGCCGAGGGCGGCCCGCCGGACGCCGCGTTCCGCGACGCCTTCACGCGCATCGTTCCCGATAATCTGCCGCAGCAGGAATATCCGGGCGACGTCCGTTTAGTTTTGGCCGTTCAAAATGTGCTCGATCCGCTCCAGCACGTCGCCGGACAACGTCATGCCGGAAGCTTTCACGTTTTCTTCCACCTGCTCCGGCCGGCTCGCGCCGATCAGCGCGCTCGCCACGTTCGGCTGCCGCAAAATCCAGGCGAGCGCGAGCTGGGACAGCGTAATGCCCAATTCATCCGCCACCGCGCGCAGCTGTTCCACTTTCTCGAGCCGGTCGTCCGTCAGCAAATTCTTGATCATCGATCCCGCTTGGGGATCCGCCGCGCGGCTGTTTTCCGGCACGGGCGCGCCCTTCCGGTATTTGCCGGTCAACAGGCCTTGCGCCAGCGGCGAAAACACGACCTGGCCGATGCCGTTTCGTTCGCTGAGCGGAATGACTTCTTTTTCAATATACCGGTTGAACATGTTGTACACCGGCTGGTTGACGACGATGCGGTCGAGCAAATAGCGGTCGGCGGTTTGCAGCGCTTCCTGGATTTGCGCGGCCGTCCATTCGCTGACGCCGACATAGAGCACTTTGCCCTGGCGGACGAGATCGTCGATCGTGCGAAGCGTTTCGTCGACCGGCGTCTCCGGATCGTAGCGATGGCAGTAGTAGATGTCGACATAATCCGTTCCGAGCCGCTTCAGGCTCGCGTGAGCCTGTTCGAACACGTGCTTGCGCGACAGCCCCCGGTCGTTCGGCCCGCTGCCCATCGGCCAAAACACTTTCGTTGCCAGCACATAGCTGTCCCGCGGATATTTGCGCAGCGCTTCGCCGACGACGCGCTCCGCCTCGCCGTGGGCGTACACGTTGGCGGTGTCGAAGAAATTGATGCCGAGCTCATAGGCTTTGTCAATCGTCGCGATCGCCCGCTCCTTTTCAACGGACATCCCGTATGTAAGCCAGCTTCCCAGACTGATTTCACTCACCTTGAGGCCGGTTCTGCCCAGTCTCCGGTACTGCATTCCATTTTCCTCCCTTTACGGTATGATGTGCTGTACCTGCTATTATACCGTTCGCTTGTGGAATTGAAAATGTTTGCGCATGAATCGCGGCAAAGGGCGCATGCTAATCCATATGTTGTCCGATCCGCCTCGAACGCGCGATCAAACCATTTGCTCCATCCGGCAAGTTGGCCCGTTGATCGTTGATCGTGCCGGCATCGCCCGATCCGCCCCGCCACGCCTCTCGACACATTTTTTTGGGGAAACTGGAGGTGACAACGTGAGCCGTCTGACGGAAATTATTGAAAATCACCAAAACCTGGACCAGCTGTTCGCGATCTTGAAGCATTACGGCGTCAGCGCGGAATTCGTGTCCGCCACGCTGTTGAATGAATTCCGCGAGCTGCAGGCCAGCCAGGACGAAGCGAAAGAGTCGGAAGCGGCGGAAGACGCCGATCTCGCTCCGCTCATTGAAGACCTGACGCAGTTCGATGCGAGATTTTGACCAAAAAACGGGACCCGCTCCGCGAAAGAGCGATCCCGTTCTTTCCTTTGTTCTGAAGCATCCATCGCAAAATCGTCAAATCCGATTTTCCAAGATCTTGCCGCGATCCGCCGCAGCATCGTCCGATCTTCATTCGCCTGCGCAAGATCGCGGGACTTGGCGCAAGTCAGATCACGCGTTTGGACGTCACGTAACGGTTTTTCCAATACGAGCTGAAATTGGTGTATTTGACGCCGCCTTTTCCGTACGTGTGAAGCAGCTTGTTGTTTCCGGCGTAAATCGCCACGTGGGTGATGCGATTGGATTTGGAGCCGGCGCTCTTGAAGAAGACAAGATCGCCTTTTTTCAGATTTTTCATGGAAACGTAGGTGCCTTTTTTGGCTTGGTCTCTGGAAACGCGGGGAAGGGAAATGCCGTGTTTGGCATAGACGTATTTGACGAAGCTCGAGCAGTCGAAAGTCCGCGTCTGCCCGTATTTGGCGCCGAATTCATACGGCGTCCCGAGATATTTGTTGGCGGTCCGGATGATCGCGTCGGCCTTGGACGCAGAATACGCGAGCGCCTGGCCGGTAAACAGGGCGGTAAATGCGAAAACGGTCAATAACAGTGCAATGGAAGCTTTTCTGAACATGAGTATCCTCCTTGCCTAGTAGGATCCTCTAGCCGGCTAGGATAGTCCTCATGTTACCATACGTTTTCCATGACCATCACCCAACAATTGTTGGAAACCGCCGATTTTGCCGTTTCGCGAACGTCTTTAGCCCGTGCGGCGGAACGATCAAACCCTTGCGCGCCAACGGTTTTACGCATTTCGGAAAAGGTTGCGGTCAGCGGGCTAGAAATTTCTGCAAAATCGCTTCCACGTGGCGCAAATGGGTGTCCATGCACCGTTTTGCGCGGCGTCCGCCCCGGTCCCGCACCGCTTCGTAAATGGCGAGATGCTGTTTGTACAGCTTTTGCGATTCCGACGGATTCGCGTACATTTCCACCCTGCGCGTGCCCAAAATGGCCGCTTCCACCCGCGAAGCGATGCTGTCGAACAGGAGCGCCATCACGCTGTTGCGCGCGGCCTGCGCCAGCGCGGCATGGAACGACATGTCCAGACGCGCGCTCACCTCTTCGTCCTCTTTATGTTCGGCCATATCTTGGATGATGCGCCCGAGCCGCTCGAGATCGTCGTCCGTTCTTCGGTGCGCGGCCAATTCCGCGTTCGCGGTTTCCAGCGCTTTGCGCGCCTCCAGCAGTTCGAACACCGCTCCGTGCGCGAGCAAGCGCTCGAGCTCCGGGGCCAGCGCGCCGGCCTTGGCCGGATCGAGCACGGTGCAGCAGCCGCCCTGGCGAATGTCGATCAGCCCCATCGCCTTTAAGGCGCTGAGCGCTTCGCGCGTCGTCGAGCGGCCGACGCCGAACGCTTCCGACAATTCTTTGGTGGACGGCAGTTTGTCTCCCGGCTTCCAATGGCCGCTCAAGATGCGCTGGCGCAGTTGTTCCGCGATGTGTTCATATTGGTTTTTTTTCGTCAACCGGGCAAATTCCAAAGCTTTCACCCCACCAACAGCGCGTGCACGACGCCCGGGCCGTGGACGCCGATCGTCAGGTCGTTTTCGATGTCCGCCGACCGGCTCGGCCCGGAAATGAAATGAATGCCCGCCGGCATGCGTTCGCGCGCCATTTCAGCGAACCGTCCGAGAAAATCGCCCATTTTCGTGTGCAGCCGTTCGACCGGCACGACCGCGACGAGCACGTCCGGCAGCAGGCTGACCGAACGCCCTTTGTCCGGCGAAGACGTGACGACGATGGAACCGGTGTGCGCGGCGGCGTATTCCGCCATGACGACGCCGATGTCCGCTTTCGCCGCCGCTTCCAGCCTTCCGGGCCGATCTGCGGCCCATACCAACACGTCGTGATCCGGCAGCGCTTCATCCAGCCGCCAGAGCAAAAGTTCCGGTTCGTTCTGGCAAACGAGCGACCGCGCCCCGCGTTCCCGCGCCAAGTCGGCGACATATTGTCCCGCCGCGCGCAAATCCGGCAGCCGTATCGCATGTCCGCCCGCGCCTGTCCAGTTGGCCATGAACAAGGCGATGTTGTCCTCCGCGGAAAGCGAATGTTCCCGCCAAAAATCCGGCGCCCCCCGGAACGGATGCCGCGGCGGGTCGGCCAGCGGTTCTGCCCGGCCAAGCCGTCGGGCGATGTTTTGCAAAAAGGCCGCCTCATCCTGCAGCGACTGCCGGTATAAGCGTTCAAGCCATTGTTCACGATCAGACGTCGTCAATGGGAATCCCTCCCTTCGGGCTGGCGGGAGCGGGCGAACCGCTCCAGTTTTTGCAGCGCCTCCGCTTTCTTCGGCGCGGCGGTTTGGGCGAGACCGCGGCGCAGTTCCTCCCACGACGCGCGGAACGGACGCGCCGCCAAACTCGGCGCGTGCCGATAAGCGGTCCAGCCTTTGAGCGGACCGATTTTCGCGCGAATCGCCCCGTCCCGGACGAGCGGAATTTGCCCGATCCGCGCGAGCGCCAGCGCCGCCTCCAGCCGTTTGCGGTTGGACATGACGACGCGGAAGCCTTTCATGGCCGCGGCTTCCCAGGTATTTTTGCGGCCGCGCTCCACTTTTTTGCGGCGAAGATAGACGAGCATGTCGTGCAGCGGAATTTTCACCGGGCAAGCTTCCCAGCAGGCGCCGCAAAGGCTGGACGCGTTCGCGATGTCGTCCCATTCCGCCACGTTGCGGTTGAGCGCGGGCGTCAGCACCGCCCCGATCGGGCCGCTGTAGGTGCTGCCGTACGCGTGGCCGCCGATGTGCCGGTATACGGGACAGGCGTTCAGGCAGGCGCCGCAGCGAATGCAATGGAGCAGGTCCTGAAACTCCGGGTCGCCGAGCTGCAGCGATCGGCCGTTGTCGACGATGATGACGTGCATTTCCTCGGGTCCGTCCCCGTCGCCTTCGCGCCGCGGTCCGGTGATCCCCGACATGTACACGGTCAGCTTCTGGCCGGTCGCCGACCGCGGCAAGAGCGTCGCCATCACCTCGAGATCTTCCCATGTCGGGACGATGCGCTCCATGCCCATCAACGCGATGTGAATGCGCGGCACGGTCGACACCATGCGGGCGTTGCCCTCGTTTTCAAACACGACGATCGATCCGGTTTCGGCGACGGCGAAATTGCATCCCGTCATGCCGATATCCGCCGACAAAAACTTTTCCCGCAGCCTGCGCCGCGCGAACCCGGCCAGCGCCTTCGTGTCCGGCGGCAGTTGGGCGCCCGCTTCCTTCGATAAAAGTTCGGCGATCTGCGCGCGGTTTTTGTGAATGGCCGGAATGATGATGTGGGACGGAGCCTCACCGGCAAGCTGGATGATGTATTCCCCGAGATCGGTTTCGACGGATTCGATCCCCGCCGCTTCCAGCGCCTCATTGATGTGCACTTCCTCGGACAGCATCGACTTCGACTTGACGACCGTCCGGGCGCCCGCGCTGCGCGCGATGTCCATCGTGATGCGCACCGCATCCGCCCCGGAGGCCGCAAAATGCACGTGCGCTCCCCCGGCGCGAGCGTTGTCCGCAAACTGTTTCAAATAATAGTCGAGATGCGCGATCGTGTGCAGGCGAATGCTCCTGCCGCGCTCCCTCCATTCTTCCCACCGGCCCTGCTCGAGAGCGGCCGCTTTCCTGCCGCCGCGCAGTTTTTCCGTCGTGTACCGGACGGCGCCGCGCAAAAAGTCGTCCTTCAAGGCGATGCGCGCCCGTTCTTTCACGCTGCCGCGAACGACGCCGCTTCCGCCGGCGCTCCGCCGTACCGTTCCGCTCACAGCCGATCCCCTCCCAGTCGTTCGGAACCCGCCATTGTCGGCCGCTCCGCGGCGGCCATGCCATCCTCCAGCAGTTCCGCCAAATGCATGACGCGCACCGGCCCGCCGCGATAGCGCAGGTGACCGGAAATGTTCATCAGGCAGCCCATGTCCAGCCCGGTGAGCACTTCCGCTTCCGTTTCCAGCACGTGGTCCGTTTTTTCCATCACCATCGCGCCGGATATGTCGCTCATTTTCACCGCGAACGTGCCGCCGAATCCGCAGCAGTCCTCCGCATGGGGCAGCGGCACGAGCTCGAGTCCGCGCACGCCGGAAAGCAGCTTCATCGGCTCCTCGCGGACGCCGAGCAGCCGGCTGCCGTGGCAGGAAGGATGATAGGTCACCTTGTGCGGAAACACCGCCCCCAAGTCCTCGATGTCCAGCACGTTGACGAGAAATTGGGTGAATTCGTACGTTTTTTCCGCAAGCCGCTCCGCCCGCTCCCTTTTTTCCGGATCGTTTTCAAACAGTTTCGGATAGTAATGATGAATCATGCCGCAGCAGGAACCGGACGGCGCGACGACAAAATCGCTGTCATGAAACGCTTCCAGCAGCGTCTCCGCCGAAGCGGCGGCTTCCGGCCAGTAGCCGCTGTTGAACGCCGGCTGTCCGCAGCACGTCTGAACGGCAGGGAACTCCGCCTCCACGCCGCAGCGGGCGAGCACTTTCGCCATCGCCTCTCCGACCCGCGGATAAACGGCGTCGCACAAACACGTGATGAACAGGGACACTTTCATTCCGATCACCCGGCCTCATAGGAAATATCAGCTTATCAGACATGTTACCGGATAACGGCCGCCTTGGCAATCTTATTTTTGCTTCGTCCCAAGTTTTACGCCGCGGGCTGCCGCCATTGCGCTTGGCGGCAGCCCGCGTCGTGCCGTTCAAGCAAACCGCCACGCCATGTCGTTCCAGCGCAGCTCTTTGCGAAACGCCTCCACGGTCGTGTGACGATCGATGACGACACATTCGACGCCGGCCATTTCCGCCCAATCGCGCAGCTGCTCCGACGTCACCCGGTAGGAAAAACCGGTATGGTGCGCTCCTCCGGCCGCGATCCACGCTTCCACCCCGGTCGTCAGATCGGGGAGCACTTTCCAGAGCACGCGCGCCACGGGCAGTTTGGGCATCGCATGCGGCGGCCGAACCGCTTCCACCTCGCTCACCAGCAGGCGAAAGCGCGTCCCCAGATCGACGACGGACGCGTTGACGGCGGCGCCGGGCAGGCCGTCAAACACGAGCCGCGCCGGGTCTTCCTTGCCGCCGATGCCGAGCGGGTGCACTTCCAGGCGAGGTTTGCCTTCCGCGATCGTCGGACACACTTCCAGCATGTGAGCGCCGAGCACCAGCTCATTGTCCGGGTCGAGGTGGTACGTGTAGTCTTCCATGAACGAAGTTCCCTCGTTGCCGGCCATGATTTTCATCAGCCGGACGAGCGCCGCCGTCTTCCAGTCTCCTTCCCCGCCGAAACCGTAACCCTGGCTCATCAAGCGCTGCACCGCCAGTCCGGGCAGCTGCCTCAGCCCGTGCAAATCCTCAAACGTCGTCGTAAATGCGGTATATCCGCCTTCTTCCAAAAACGCCTTCAACCCGAGCTCCATGCGCGCCTGGTAGCGGATCGCCTCGCGATACGCCCCTTCCCGTCTTCCTTCGGGAGCGATGTCGTACAGCGATTCGTATTCTTCCATCAGCCGGTCGACGTCCGCGTCGGATACTTCCCGGACGCGCGCGACCAAATCGCCCACGCCGTATCCGTTAACCGACCAACCGAACCGGATTTGCGCTTCGACCTTGTCGCCCTCCGTCACGGCGACCTGCCGCATGTTGTCGCCGAATCGGGCGACTTTCAGGCAGCGGCTTTCCGCAAAAGCGGCCGCCGTGCGCATCCAGCCGCCGATGCGCGCGCGCACGCCGGCGTTTTCCCAATGTCCGAACACGATTTTGCGGGCCGCGTTCATCCGCGCGCCGATATGTCCGAATTCCCGGTCGCCGTGCGCCGCCTGGTTCAGATTCATGAAATCCATGTCGATCGTGTCCCACGGGATGTCGCGATTGTACTGCGTGGCGAAATGCAATAAAGGTTTGCGCAGCTGCGCGAGCCCGGCGATCCACATTTTGGCCGGCGAGAAAGTGTGCATCCAGGCCAGCACGCCGGCGCAGCTGTCGTCCGCGTTGGCCTCGGCGGCCAGCTGGCGGATCGACTCCGGCGTCGTCATCACCGGTTTGCACACGAGTTCGTACGGAATCGCGGCATCCGCATTCAGCCGTTCGACCATCTCGCGGACGTGCGTTTCCACTTGCGCCAGCGTCTCGGGTCCGTAAAGATGCTGGCTTCCGGTGACAAACCAGAACCGGTACGGTTTTGGATTCAACATGAAACTTCCCCCTCCTTGACTCGTTGTCGGCGTAAAAAGCCAAAAACTCGCGCGTCAGCGTCGAGCCGCATTTAAAAAAGCCGAAGCTCGGCGTCCGCCGGGACAAAAATGCCAAGACCGTGCCGCGGCCATGACGGCGCCGTTGCGGCGAAATATCGACCGTTTGCCGCGGATGAGGCCAATCCAACTTCAACCTTGCAGATGAGGATGCCGACACGAAAAATGGCCGGCGATCACGCTCCGCTGCGGACGGTATCGCGAATGTGTTTCAGCCGGTACATGCATTCGTTTCCCCCGCGTCCGAAGTAGTCGTGCAGCCGCGTGTATTCTTCATACAACCGGTTGTATACCGCCGCATGCTCGGGGATGGGCTTGAACGATTCCTCGCGGACGCGCGCCATGTTGTTCGCCGCCTCCACGATGGTCCGGTATCCGCCGTTCGCTTCGCCGGCGGCGACCGCGGCGAACATGGCGGCTCCGAGCGCGGGCGTCTGCTTCGAAGCGGCCACCTTGATTTCGCGGTTGGTGACGTCGGCGTAAATTTGCATCAGCAGCCGGTTTTTTTGCGGCAGGCCGCCGCACGCGTACAGTTCGTCGACGGCGACGCCGCCGGAATGAAACGCTTCCACGATTTTGCGCGTGCCGAAGGCGGTCGCTTCCAGCAAGGCGCGATAAATCTCCTCCGGCTTGGTCAGCAGCGTGCAGCCGACCAATACTCCGCTCAAATCCGCGTCGACGAGCACCGACCGGTTCCCGTTCCACCAATCGAGCGCCAAGAGCCCGGATTCCCCCGGTTTCAGCCTTGCCGCCCCTTGTTCCAGCCACTCGTGCAGGGTCATCCCCGCCCGGTCGGCCGCCTCTTTCACGTAGGCGGGCACCGCCTGTTCCACAAACCATTCGAAAATGTCCCCGACCGCCGATTGCCCGGCCTCATAGCCCATATATCCCGGGATAATGCCGTCTTCGACGACGCCGCACATGCCCTCGACGTGCGCTTCCTCCGTGCCGAGCAGCATGTGGCAGATCGACGTGCCCATCGCCATCACCATTTTGCCCGGCGTCACCACGCCGCACCCCGGCACCGCCGCGTGCGCGTCCACATTGCCGACCGCCACCGCGGTTCCCGGGAGCAGCCCCATGCGTTCCGCCATGCGCGGCGTCAGTCCGCCTGCTTTGGTGCCCAGCGGAACGATCGGCCCGCGCAGCTTCGTTTCGGTCAAGCGTTCCAGCCGCGGATCCAACGCCCGGAAAAAATCGTTGGACGGATATCCGTCCCGCTTGTGCCAGATGGACTTGTATCCGGCCGTGCAGCTGTTGCGGACGATGCTGCCGGTCATCTTGAACACGACCCAGTCCGTCGCCTCGAGAAAAAGATCCGCCGCCTCGTAAATTTCGGGAGCTTCATTCAAAATTTGCCAAATTTTCGCGATCATCCATTCCGAGGAAATTTTGCCGCCATACCTCGGCAAAAACGCCTCTCCCCGCGCCGCCGCGATCTCGTTCAGCCGGTTCGCTTCATCCTGCGCGGCGTGATGTTTCCACAATTTCACCCAGCTGTGCGGGTTTGCGGCATATTGCGGTAGCAGGCACAGCGGCTCGCCGGAAGCGTCGACCGGCAGCATCGTGCACGAAGTGAAATCGATGCCGACGCCGATGACGTCCGCCGGATCGACGCCGGACATGCGCAGCGTTTCCGGCACGGAGCGCTGAAGCACCTCCAAATAGTCGAGCGGATGCTGGAGCGCCCATTCGGGTTCCAGCCGAATGCCCGATCCCGGCAGCTCTTCATCGATGACCGAATGCGGATACGGCGTCACATGATCCGCCACTTCCGTGCCGTCCGACAAATCCACGAGCACGGCGCGGCCGGACTGCGTCCCGAAATCGATGCCGATCGCGTATTTTTTTCCCATTCATTCTGCTCCTTTCGGTTGGTTTCGTGTGGACATGATGAAGCGCGCAGTTCGGTTTTTAAAGCGCTTACATTTGATTTATTCAAGTTTTACGGCTCGTGCGGAGGCGCTACACCGCGCCGGCCTGGCCGTAATACGCGTTCGGTCCGTGTTTGCGCAAAAAATGCCGGTCGAGCAGCGTCTGCGACATCGGCTGCACATCCGCGCTCAGCGAACAGGTGATCGCGGCGAGCTTGGCCACCTCTTCCAGCACGACCGCGTTGTGCACCGCGTCGGATGCGCTCGCGCCCCACGAAAACGGCGCATGGCTGTGCACGAGCACGCCGGGAACTTGTGCCGGATCTTTCCCGCGGAACGTCTCCACGATCACGTTTCCGGTCTCCTCTTCGTATGCTCCGCGAATTTCTTCGGCGGAAAGCGGTCGTGTGCAGGGAATTTCCCCGTAAAAATAATCCGCGTGCGTCGTTCCGAGCGCCGGTATGCCTTTTCCCGCCTGCGCCCAGCTCGTCGCCCAGGTGGAATGCGTATGAACGATGCCGCCGATTTGCGGAAATGCCCGGTACAGCACGAGATGGGTCGGGGTGTCGGACGAAGGTTTTCGTTTACCTTCCACCACGCGTCCGTCGAGATCGACGACGACAAGATCTTCCACGGTCATCTCCTCATAGGGAATACCGCTCGGTTTAATGACGACCAATCCGCTTTTTCGGTCAATGCCGCTGACGTTGCCCCAGGTGAAGGTGACGAGACCGTATTTGGGCAAATCCAAGTTCGCTTCCAGCACTTCCCGCTTCAACCCTTCCAGCAACCCGCTTCTCCCCTTTCCTCCCGGTTCCCGTATGGCGCATAACCATGAGGCGTCATATTGCCCACAATCCTTTTTCCCCATCCTGGAGTCACCATAGAGTCATGCTCCCTTGAAGGAACCTTGTGCAATGTGCGCCGGCAATCCTTTTGGTGAAGTGCGGGAACAAAACCATGATCGCGCCACACCCTGGTTTCATTATACACTTGTACGTACAATTAGTCTATACGCCCCCGGGAAGAAAGGTGGGAAACCGAGTGACTTGTACATACATGTTAGCCGGATTTCCATTCCGCCGTCGAGTTTCGCACCACCAGTTCGGGTTCATAGACGACCAGTTCGTCCTGCGCCGTCCCCTCGGTATCGGCATCGCCGGAGTTGGAGGAACGCTCCATCAGACGAAGCAGCGTTTCCGCCGCACGAACGCCCAATTCCGACTTCGGATGCGTCAGCGTCGTCAGCTTCACTTCGGTCGCCGTGGCGAGAGACGAATCGTCAAAACCGACGACGGACAAGTCCGACGGCACCGACATGCCGGACTGTCTTGCCGCTTCCAGCAGCCGGATCGCCAATTCATCGTTGTAACATACGAACGCGGTCGGACGGTCCGGTCTTTTCAGCATCTCCAACGCGGCGGCAAACGGCTTGTCTTCTTTTTCTTCCGTGCTGTAATGCACGACCCGCTCGGGCGCCAGCGGCACCCCGTATCGGCGGTGGGCGCGAAGAAATCCTTTCAGCCGGTTGACCCCCTGCAGATCGTCCGTCTTGAAAAATCCCGCCACCCTCGTGTGGCCCAACCGCAGGACGTGCTCCGCGGCCTTGAAACCGCCGGCTTCATCGTTGACTTTGACGCACGGGCAGTTCAGCTCCGGATACCGCTCGTTGATCATCACAAACGGAATGCCGCGATACTGCAAAGACAAATAATAGGACAAATTCGGGTTGCCCTGCGCGCTTTTGGTCGGTTCAATGATCAGGCCGCGCAGCGGCTGTTCGAGCAGCATCATCAGCTGCTCCTTTTCCTTGCTTTTGTCGTTGTCCGTGCTGGAGAGCAGCAGGCTGCAGCCGTTACGGCGCAGCTGCGCCTCCGCGCCGCGGACGATATGCGGGAAAATGTATTCGGAAATATACGTCGTCAACATGCCGACCGTCGTTCTTTCCGCCGGCGGATCCACGGGCGGCCGCGATACGAACGTTCCCTTGCCCTGCACGCGGTACAGCCATCCTTCGTTCTCCAGCTCGCCCAGCGTCTGCCTGACCGTCTGCCGGCTCATGCCGAACTGTTGCGCGATTTCATGCTCCGACGGCATTTGCTCGTCCGGTTTCCACCGGCCGGATTTGAGCCACTCCAAAATTTCCCGTTTTAACTGCAAATATTTCGGAAGCGGTTTGTTCGTCATTGTGCACCTCGAAAATCCGTCGAGTTTCCCCGTCCTGAAAATTAAGTTGTATTTACAAGTCCAATATCACCATTTAACCACGACTATTCCCGCATTTTCAAGCGCCGAGATTATCCGCTCCCGGTTGGACACGCCATCGGCTGCGTCGAGACCGAGTGAATCACAATGGCTTTGACCACCATCGACTGTGCCGCGACGGTCCGTAACCTCCATCGACTGCACCAAAATCGACTGCGGCCACAATAGTCCGCAATGACCTTCGTTCTTGCCGCCAACGATTGCACTGACCTGCAGCCATCATCGACAGCGCCAACATCGACCGCGCCCACGCCAATAAAAAATCGGGGTGAACGCACCCCGAAACGCGATCAATTCTACACTACTACCGCTCAACCACACCGATCCGCAGCGTGAAAGGTTTCGTTTCCCCGGGCTGAATCGCAGCGGCGGAGCCGTTGCGCACCGCTTCCTCCAAACCGTGCGTCGGATAGCTGGTGAACGGCTCCAATCCGATGTTGTAATGCCTTCCGTACCACGGGTAATCCTTGGTGCCGCCGAACTCCTGCCAATACCAGAGATAAGGGAACTGTTCCGCATCCCAGGCCACTTTGACCTCGACACCCTTGTTCGGGTTGTATACGGAATACCATCCGTCTTTGCCGAATCCCGTCAAATAGACGATCTCGGACGGCGTGTTTCGTTCCGGCAGCACGGACAAATCCACCGGACCGCCGTCGCGGCCTTCCGCCATCGGCCAGGCGTGGCGCACGCCCCTTTTGATTCTGCCCGGCGCGGTCACCGGCGAATCTTCGGCTTCCGTGATCACCTGTACACCGTCCGGCAGCTTGATCGTACATCCCGGCTCCAGAAAAGGTTTCCCGTAAGCCAGATGATGCCCCCACATATAGCGCACCGAAGCTTCCCCGACGTTGGTCAGTTCCTCGCTGACCGAAAGCTCGGACGAACCCGCCGTCAACGTCAGCGTTTTGCGCAGCAAGAGCGGGTATTTTTTGGTGCGAACCGAAAGCCGCACGCTGACTTCTTCGGGCGTATCGCGCACGATCTCCATATCCCAGGGCATCTGGGCCACTTCTCCGTGCTGGCCGAACTGAGCGCCCATGGCGGTGGAAGGCGGTCCCCCGTTGGGCAGCACTTCCTGCCACCCGCCTTCATAATAATCGATAAAAGTTGCCGTCGGGTCCGGAGAGGTCGACAAGTACCGATTCGGATTTTGCACGCCGTTGGCCGTCAGCCACATGATGTCGAGATCGCGCGGCTTGTACAAAAATTCATAAATATCGCTGCCTTTGTCCAACAAAATGGAGATGCGCAGTTTGTCGTTTTCCAGCACCAAGGTGCGCATGCCGAAATAGCGGTACTGGTCATGAACCCGGCACCCATAATTGCGCTGCGGACGGTATAGCATAGAAACAGCTCTCCTTTGCCCACGAATTCGCTTACATCATTTGTCGATTATTATATATGCCGGTGGAGGTAGAAGTCCAGCCGTCTGTGATCCGGTTCGTGCGAAAACCAACATGTGAAAACACAAGTTGCGCAATGTAGAGGTGCCATCCCAGTTGTGTCATCCCAGCTGCGCCATCCCAGCTGCGCCAACCAACCCAATGACTTAAATCAGGTGGGGGGATCGGAGCCACCGACACACCATGAACCATTTCTTACGGTCACGCATGTCCGTTAGCGGCCATTTTTCGCGTTTTGGCCATTGTAACGGTCACCGGTGTCCGTTAGCGCCCCCACGCAGGTTCATTCCCAAGTTTTTGGGTCTTTTGTGGACATGGATGTCCGTTACACGAAACCAAATGGCAAAAACTCGCTCTAATGGACACGGATGTCCGGCTCCTATTTTTTGTCTGCCATCCGAAAACCTATAATGGCGTCGGCAGTCGTTCGATGAATGGCACGAAAACCTCCGCCGCGTGATGGGGAGGCTGAAGCGTCAATCGCCGATATGATAAAGCGAGAAAAAGGAGCCACGGACAAGATCAGCCGGAAGACGACGGCACCGCCGGCATTCGATCCGACAGACATTTCTGCGGCCCATCGCACGGCCGGCGGACGTCCATGTATAACGAAAACGACGGCTGAGCTCGTTCACCTTCACTCGATGTTTCGGAGAAACGGTTTGTTCGGCAAATAATGCAGCGATTTGATATAGCGGATTGTGCGCGTCTTGGCGCGCATGACCATGGAATGCGTCTCCGCGCGCTGGCCGGGCAAATATCGTACGCCGCCGAGAAAATCGCCCGGCGTCACTCCGGTCGCCGCAAAGATGATATCTTCGTCGCCGACGAGGTCCCTGATTTTCAGGACGCCTTCCGGATCCTTCAGTCCCATATGCCGGCACCTTTCCCGTTCTTCCGGGCTGGAAATCATCAACCTGCCCTGGAACTCTCCCCCGAGGCATGACAGCGCGGCCGCCGCGAGCACGCCTTCCGGCGCCCCGCCGGAACCCATGTACAGATCGATGCCCGATTCGTCGAACGCGGTCGCGATCGCCCCGGCCACATCGCCCGCCGCCAACAGCTTGATGCGCACGCCGATGGAGCGCAGTTCCGCGATCAGATCCGCGTGGCGCTCCCTTTCCAGCACCATCACGGTCAAATCGCGCACGCTTTTGTTCAGCGCCGCCGAAGCTTTGGCGATCGTCGTGCCGACCGGGTCGTCCAGACGGATGACGCCTTTCAGGGCCGGGCCGGCGGCCAGTTTCTCCATATAAATATCCGGGGCGTGCAGCAGATTGCCCTTCGGCGCGACGGCGATGACGGACAGCGCGTTGTTCAGCCCCTTGGCGACAATTTCCGTCCCTTCCAGCGGATCGACCGCCACGTCGACTTCCGGACCGTTGCCGGTGCCGACTTGCTCGCCGATGTACAGCATCGGCGCTTCGTCCATTTCCCCTTCCCCGATCACCACGGTGCCGCGAATATCGACCGAATGAAACATCGCCCGCATGGCTTGCGTCGCCGCATCATCCGCGGCGTCCTTGTCCCCGCGTCCCATCCACGGCGCGGAAGCCAACGCGGCCAGTTCCGTCACGCGCACGATTTCCAGCGCAAGCTCACGTTCCATCCCCGCTTCTCCTCCCCATGATGTTGATCCGGCGATGCGGAAGATGCCTCCTGCCGCCGAAAGCGAATGCTCCTCCAAAGCTGCCGATGTCTCCTCGGCCTATGGCGGATACTCCTTGTGCCGGCAGGCGACTGTTCAATTCTGGTAAATATCGATGATCATGCCCGCCGTCTCTTCGATCGCCCGATTGGTCACATCCAGCACCGTGCAGCCGAGCGATTTCATCAGATTTTCGGCGTATTCCAACTCTTCCAACACCCGCTGCATCGACGCATACCTGGCGTTTTCCGCAAGCCCGAGCGACTTCAGCCGTTCGGTGCGCACTTTGACGATCGAATCGGGGTTCATCGTCAGTCCGAAAATGCGGTGTTTCGGAATTAGCCGCAGTTCCGGCGGCACCTTCACTTCCGGCATCAGCGGAAGGTTTGCGACCTTGTACCCCTTGTGGGCCAAAAAAATGCTGAGCGGCGTCTTCGACGTGCGGGACACCCCGATCAGCACGATTTCCGCCTGCATGATGCCGCGGGAATCTCTGCCGTCGTCGTATTTGACCGCGAATTCGATCGCTTCGACGCGGCGGAAATAATCTTCGTCCAACCGATGCAAGAGGCCGGGTTTTTCCACCGGTCGGTCGTCAAACGTGTCGATAAACGCCTGCATCATCGGGCCCATAATGTCCACCGTGCGAACACCCATCCGGATCGACTCTTTCTTCATCATTTCCCGCAGTTCCGGCTGGACGAGGGTGAACGCCACAAAAGCGTGTTTCTCCTGGGCTTCGCGAACGACCATGCGAATGTCGTCCTCATTGGCCAAATGCGCAAAGCGCTTGATTTTCACCCGATTGTCCTGAAACTGGCGAATCGTGGCGCGGACGACCGCTTCCGCCGTTTCCCCGACCGAGTCGGAGCAAACAATAATCCAGTAATCCCTGTCCTGCTCATTCAATGTCTTGTCCCTCGCTCCCCAGTCCGTTAGTGATGGCGCCTGTCGCCCATTCCAGCAAAAGACGGGTCATCGTCGTCTTGGTCACCCTGCCGGCGACGGCGCGTTTGCCCTTCTCATCCCCGGCCATGACCGGCAGGCAGTCCACTTCATGCCGGATCATTTTTTCCGCGGCTTCCAGTACGCTGTCTTCCGCGTCAACCGTCACGATGTTCGGCTTCCGTGTCATGATCATGCTGACCGGCATCGTCGTCGCGCCCGGATTGCCCAGCGTCACTTTCAGCAAATCTTTGCGGGACACCATGCCGACCAATTCGCCTTCGGCGTCCACCACGATCAGCGTTCCGACATTTTCCATAAAAAGCGTCACGACCGCGTCATGGACCGTTGCCGTATCCCGGACGACGATAGGAACGCCCTGCACGGTTTTCACTTTCAGTTCGCGGAGTTTTTTCAGGTGGCCGGCATCGGAATGGGCTCCTTCCCCGAGAAAATAACCCACCTTCGGCTTGGCGTCGAGAATGCCCAGCATGACGAGCACCGCCAAATCGGAGCGGATCGTCGGGCGGCTGACGCCGAGCGTTTCGGCGATCGCTTCACCGGTCATCGGCTCGTTTTTGGTGACGAGTTCCACAATTTCCCTTTGCCTAGCAGTGAGATGGATAATCCATCCCTCCTTCAGCCGATATATGCCGTCATATTCAGTTTACTGTCGCATAACATGACGGTATTTTTTTTAGTATGTTGTATCATATATTTGGAGCGAATTCAATATCCGGGCCAAAAAAACAGGCAGGTGCTCCCGGGAGCAAACGTCCCGAAAAACCTGCCTGTACCGCCGCCCAGTCCCTCGAACGGCCGATACGGCTCCCTGTAACGTAGGGAACCGTCGCACGGCCACAATATCCGCCGGTAACGCGCCCGGTCACTCAAAAAGCCGTACCGGCCCCCTGTAACGTAGGGAACCATTGCACTGCCGCAAAACCACCGGGAACGCGCCCGGTCACTCAAAAAACCGATATCGGCCCCCTGTAACGTAGGGAACCGTCGCACGGCCACAATCACCACCGATACATGCCCAGTCCATCGAGAGTACCATTCCGCCCCCCTGTCACAAAAGCCACCGGTATCGCCGCTTCATCACAACAACGACCGGGTCATGCCCCCGTCCACCTGCAGCGTCACGCCGGTCAAATAGGAAGCCGCGTCCGAGCAAAGAAACGCCACCGCATGGGCAAACTCCTGCGGTACGCCGTATCTGCCGAGCGGTATGGCAGATTGGTTGCGGCGCACAATCTCGTCCACGGACACGCCGGATTTTTCCGCACTTCCGGCGTCCAGCGAGCGCACGCGGTCGGTATCGATGCGGCCCGGCGCCACATTGTTGACGCGAATGCCGTACGGGCCGAGCTCCTCCGCCAGCGTTTTGGCCAATCCCGTCACGGCCGCACGGTACGCGTTGGACAAAATCAAGCCCGGGATCGGCTGCTTGACGGACGTGGAAATGATGTTGACGATCGCGCCCGCGCGATTCGCTTTCATGTGCGGCAGCACGCCGCGAATGAGGCGGACGACGCTCATGACGATCGATTCATGGGCGGCCAGCCAATGTTCGTCGCTCATGTCTTCGAAACGCCCCGCGGGGGGACCGCCCGTGTTGTTGACCAAAATGTCGATGCCGCCCATGGCGCCGACCGCTTCATCCACCAGACGGCGCACGTCCTGTTCGCTGGACACGTCCGCCGCCAGGTAGCGAGGACGCCGCCCGGTTTCCCGTTCAATTTCGGCGGCCGCCGCCTCAATGCGCCGTTCGTCCCGGCTGCAGATCATCACATCGGCTCCCTGCGCCGTGAGCAGCGACGCGACCGCCTTGCCCAGTCCTTGACTGGCGGCGGTGATCAGCGCCCGCTTTCCCCGCACCGGATAAACACCATCCGTTTGCATCCCGTTTCCCTCCACCCTGCACCGTAAATTGTCGTTCCTCATCGCCGCACATTCGTGCGGAAAATGACGCCCCTGCCGCCCGCGTCGCCTTGTCGGCATGCGCATGCCCAATCATCTGCGAATCCGCTTATACCACAATGACGTTGATGCCGAGCGCCTGCAGGGAGGACAACGCGGCTTCGTCGATCGCGCGGTCGGTGATGATCTCGTCCACCCGCTCCAAACCGGACACGTGCGTGAACGCGCGCACCCCGAATTTCGTCGCATCCGCCAGCAGAATGACCCGATCGGCGGCGCCGATCATGATTTGTTTGATTTTCGCCTGCAGTTCGTTCGACTCGCTGAGCCCCGCTTCCGGATGCACGCCCTTGCACGAAAAAAACAGCTTGTCCACATGGTACGCTTCCAGCGACCGTTCCGCGAGCGGACCGACGAAAGAAAGCGATCTGCGCGCCAGCCGGCCGCCGACGGAGATAACCTCGATGTTTTCCTTGGGAGCGAGAGCGGTCGCCACGCGAATGGAATGGGTCAGCACGGTCAGCGGGATGTCCGGCAGCGCCTGGGCCACATACCAAGCGGTGGAGCTGGCGTCCAGCAAAATCCGCTCCCCCGCGCGCACGCTCGCCGCCGCCCGGGCGGCGATGCTGCGCTTTTGTTCCGCCTGCATAATCTCCCGCTCGGTATAAGGGATTT
>Ga0066871_100098_pt1 | contig 74787 bp, 57 predicted proteins | sample CeladaPassage60B_FD_62209 | JGI IMG/M metagenome (GOLD analysis project Ga0066871, IMG submission 62209) | Cellulose-adapted microbial communities from the Joint BioEnergy Institute, USA - Passage3 60B | ecosystem: Engineered > Bioreactor > Continuous culture > Unclassified | place: USA...
CGCTTTCGTCCGCGGCGTGATCGCCGCCTCGACCTTGTCCGGGTCGAGCGCGAGCGTGTCCGGCTCCACATCCGCAAACACCGGCACCGCCCCGAACAACAGCGCGGACGTCGCCGTCGCGATGAAGGTGTAGGGCGGCATGATCACCTCGTCCCCCGGATTCACTCCCGCCGCCTGCAGCGCCACCGTAATCGCGAGCGTGCCGTTCACGACCGTCACCGCGTGCGCGGCGTCGTGCAGTTCGGCGAAGCGGCGCTCCAGTTCGGGCAGCTTGTTCCGCGCCGTTCCGCCCCATCCGCCTGATCGCAGCGCTTCCAAAAGCAGGCGTTCTTCCTCCTCGCCGAATACGGGCCACTGGGGAAACGGCCGGGTGCGCACCGGCGTTCCGCCGTCGATCGCCAACGTTTCCATGATGCTTTCTCCTCCCGCGGGGATTTCGGACCCCATGTTTAAGATATTTGTATCATACCTGTATTATAACTTCCCGCCTTTTTCTTGAACAGCATTTTTTGGAGCGGATTCGCCGGTTCCAAGCGGCGCGCAGAGTCTCCCCGCAAATGTATCCTACTTGTATTTCTTTTGCCGATGTTTTACAATGACTAAGAACAATCCGCAGGGGATAGGAGAGACCAAATGAAGCGCGAAAGCGAATTTCGCTATCTCAAGTTGGCCAACATTTTGCGGGAACAAATCATGTCCGGATTCATCAAGCCGGGCGAATACCTGATGTCGGAAAACGAACTTTGCCGGTATTACGGCATCAGCCGCACCTCGGTGCGGAAATCGCTCGAACAGCTGGCCAAGGAAGGGCTCATCGTCAAAAAAGTCGGTCAGGGCACGATCGTGTCGCCGGATTTGGAAATCGCCGCGCCGCAGAACAGGGTGCTGCGCATTGTCGCCACGTCGCCGTCCCACTTTTTTGACATCTGCATGCCCGCCTTGATCGAACGTTTTCGGGCGGAACATCCCAACGTCGACGTCAAGTGCCTGAGTTTCTCGATCGGCGAATTTTGGGATTCGGTCAGCGCCAGCAGCGATCTCGGCCTGCAGCCGGATCTCGTGTTCGTGACGGACCGCCAATTTGGCGAACTTGAACAGAAAGACCGGTTTCTCGACCTGCGCGAACGGCTCCCTTCCGCTTACGCCGGGCTGTATCCCCGGCTGCGCGACGCATTCACCGCGGACGGCGAGTGGAAAGCGGCGCCGGTGACGTTTTCGACCGTTTTTCTCGCCTACAACCCCGACCTGTTTCGGAAGTACGGCGTCGCCGAACCGACGGAAAAATGGACGCGGGAACAGTTCCTCGACGCCGCCCGCAGGCTGACGACGGACACGAACGGCGACGGCATTTTGGATTTGTACGGTTTGACGCTGTCCTCGGCGCCCAGCCGCTGGCCGGTCGTCGCGCTGCAAAACGGCGTCAACTTCAAGCAGCCGGACCGCCAAGCGATCGTCCGCATGCTGACGATGCTGCACGACTTGCTGTACCGGCACCAAGTCGCCACCTTGTCGCCGAGGTACACGCTGAACTCCGACGCTTTTGTCCGGGAAAAGGCGGCCATGGTGCTCACCACGGCGATCGAGCTGGCCGGGTGGGTGCAGGCGACGATGAAATTCACCGCCAAAGTGGCGCCGCTGCCGTTCGGCGACAAGAAGGACACCATGCTGATTGCCAACGCGTTCATGGTGCCCGCCGACAGCAACGAACCGGAATTGGCCGCCCGCTTTCTGCAAATGGCCGTCGGTCCGGAGATGCAGGAGCAGCTGAGCCGCACCGCCGGCTTCATCTCGGTGTTGCCGCGGGTCAATGAAAAAATTTGGAACTTGCCCGCGCTGGAATCGCTGCATTTGCACCGGGAAGCGGTGGAAAACAGCTACTTTTTGCATGAAATGGTGCGGGACATGCACGTGATGGACGAGCTGGATACGGAAATGATGCTGTTCTGGTCCGGCCTGGAATCGGCCGAGGAGTTCGCCGACCGGATGACGGAAATTTTGTCCGGTTCGGACGATTGACGCGGGGCGGCGGCCGGTCCGATCGAACGGTATGAGCCGCTTTGGCGCATTGAGCGCCGCGGGCGCCGCGGCCGAACCGCCCTCCGGCATCGCCGACCGTCAGCTCCGTCGCGAACGCCGCGCTCATGCCGACGCCGCCGGCGCGGGCGGTCGACGGCCGGCGCCGTGTTTAGCCTTTGATCGATCCGAGCAGCATGCCCCGAATGAAATACCGCTGCAAAAACGGATAAATGACCATGACGGGCACGATCGCCACGACGACGGCGGCCATCTTGATCGTCTCCGGCGGCAGCGTCTGCACCAAAAGCGGATTGTTGACCGCCAGCTCCTGGCTGATGTTGGGCGTCTGGATCATGTTGCGCAGCACGACCTGCAGCGGATACAGCGATTTGTCGCGCAAATACATAATCCCCGGAAAATAGGCGTTCCAGTGATTCACCCCGTAAAACAGCCCCAGCGTCGCCATGATCGGCGCCGACAGCGGCAGCACGATGCGCACGAGCGTCTGCACGTCGCCGCACCCGTCGACCTTCGCCGCCTCCTCCACTTCCGCCGGCAAGTTTTCAAAGTACGTTTTCATAATCAGCAAATTGAACGTGGACACGAGGCCGGGAACGATCAGCGCCCACAGCGTATTGGTCAAGCCGGTCGCCCGAACGACGAGGTACAGCGGAATCAGCCCGCCGGAAAACAGCATCGTGAACACGAGCGCGAGCAGCACCGCGTTTCGACCGGGGATAAACTTTTTCGACAGCGGGTAGGCGAGCAGCGTCGTCACGGTCAAATTGAGCAGGGTGCCGGCCAGCGCCACGAACACCGTCACCTGAAACGCCCGCGGCACAACCCGGCTGGACAAGATCGTTTCAAACGCGTCCAGCGTGAGCGCTGTCGGCAGCAGCACGAAACCGCCGTTGCGCAGCACTTCCGAGTACGGCGTCAGCGACATGACGACGACGTAATACAGCGGAAACAGCGTCATGAGCCCAAACACGGCCAGCACCGTGTAGATGATGCCGTCGATCCATTTGTCCGCTTTCGTTTTAAACCGCAGCAATCCGATCGCCCCCCTTTACCAAATGCCGGATCCCGTCATTTTTTTGGCCAATTTGTTCGCTCCGATCACGAGCACGAATCCGATGACCGATTTGAACAAATTGGTCGCGGCCGCCACGCTGAACTCCAGCTCCTCCAGCCCCCGACGGAACACCCAGGTGTCGATAATGTCGCCGACATTGTACACGCGCGAGTTGAGGAAAATGTACACCTGGTCGAAGCCGGCGTCCAAAATGTGGCCGATGCGCAGGATCAACAGCAGAATGAACACGTCGCGCAATCCGGGCAGCGTAATGTGCCACATTTGCCGCCACCGGCCGGCTCCGTCGACGACCGCCGCCTCGTACAGCTCCGGATTGATGGTCGCCAGCGCCGCCAAATAAATGATCGCGCCGTATCCGGTGTTTTTCCATATATCCGTCAAAATCAAGATCGGCCGAAACCATTCGCTGCTGGCGAGAAAATTGATCGGGGTGCCGCCCCATTCGCGAATATAATGGTTGACGACGCCCGACTCCTGGGCAAGAAAGGCGACGGTCAACCCGTACACGATCACCCACGACAAAAAATACGGACCGTACGTCACCGTCTGGATCGTGCGCTTGAACCAGGCGATGCGAATTTCGTTGAGCAAGAGGGCAAGCAGCACGTCGGGCAGCATGTTGAACAATATCCGGTAAACGCTGATCACCAGCGTGTTGCGCATCAGCCGGTAAAACTCCGGAGTGCTGAAAATCGTCTCGAAGTTTTTGAAACCGACCCATTCGCTGCCGAAAATGCCGCCCCGAAGGCTGTAGTTCTGAAAGGCGATGATGAGCCCCGCCATCGGCAGGTAATGGTAAATGAGGTAATACAGCAGGCCCGGAATCATCATCAGGTAAAACCACCGGTATCGGACGGCCGCTCTCAAGGCCGAACGCCATGCACCGCCCGCGGCCGAACGGGAAGGCTTCCATGCGGTTCTTGCTTGCATATCGGCTGCCTCCTTCCTCAGAGTAAATGAAATATTCGCAATGATCGGCCCGTTTCCTGTTCGTCCGGCGAAATTGAGCCAAAAGTCCGTGACCGCGGCAGCGGCGGCGCAACAAAAGATGGAGGGGCGCCCAGATTGCCCCTCCATCCCGACGCAGCGCGGTTATTTGATCACTCCGGCAGCCCGAATTTGTTCCGTGTACGCGTCGATCATCTGCTGACCGCCGTAGGTCGTCATCAGTTCTTCGCGGTATTTCGGCCAGTTCGACGCATCCGGTTCTTCAAACAATATCTTCGCCTGGTATTCCCGCATTTTCGCCCGGAAATCGGCGAGATTGAATCCCGGCGGCGGCGACACGTTGGTGCCGATCGACGGATACAGTTTGTAGGATTCGATCGTTTTCACGATCTCGTTGTCGCGCTCCGACAGCCGCTCATCGACTATCGTCAGGCCGAGCGGTTCGGGCTCGGGGTTGTGCGAATAGAAGAAGCGGTACACCTGCTGGAAGTTGCCCTGCTCGATCACGTCTTTTTGCAGCGCGTCGAGATGCGCCTGCGTGATCGTGATCGTGCTGCCGTTGCGCGCGTAATGTTTGCCTTCCTGTCCGTAATTGATAAGCAAAAACCCTTCCTCGCTCGCCATCCAGTCCAAAATTTCCACGATGCGCTCGATTTTCTCCGGCGATTTTTCCGCCGTGTCCCTGGAAAACATGAACGGCAAATCCGGCAGCGACTCCACCCAGGTGCCGGTGTCGGCGAACGGATGGAACGGCATCCAATTGGCGTCCGGGTTGATCGCTTTCGTCCGGTTTTGGATGCTGGTCGGATCGCTGTCGAAGGCGAACGACTTCGTTCCGCCGACGATGATGCCGACCTTGCCGCCGACCGCCTTATCCACGTGCTCGGTGCCTTTGTTCAGGAACCAGTCCGGATCGACGATGCCTTCCGCCATCATGTCCTTGATGCCCTGCAGCACATACTGCACGTTCGCGTCGCTCTGATTGTCCACGTACTGGTTGTCGCGCACCATGAGCGCGCCGATCAAGCCGTGTTGAATCCACTGCGGGAAATCCCAGGACACCGTCGAGCCGTTACCGGCCGCCGACATGCCGTAAGTGTCGTTCTTGCCGTTGCGGTCGGGGTCGTTGAACGTGAACGCCCGCATCACGTCCATCATTTCGTCGTAATTCGTCGGCATTTTCAAACCCAAGTTGTCCAGCCAGTCCTGGCGAATGTAGTAGGACCGGTACACTTTGCGCGGAAAAATCAGCGGCGCGCGTTCAAACTTCTTTTCCACCGCATAGCGCTGCAGTTCCACTTCGCTGATCCATTTGAAATAATTCGGCATTTTCTCCGGCGTCACAAACGGCGTCATGTCCGCCGTAATGCCGTCGATGATGAACTTTTGCGAATTGACGCCCGTCGACACGAACAGGTCGGGGGTGTCGCCCGAAGACATCAGCAGACTGAGCCGGGTGTCGAAATCGGAGCCCATGGGCATATGCTCGATGTTGAGGGTGACATTGAATTTTTCTTCAATCGCTTTGCGAATGAAGTCCTGATCTCCTTTCGGCAAAATCGCGTCGGCGGAAGAATGGACAAACCAGTTCAGTTCGAGATGCGGCCGTTCTTGCGCTCCGCCGCCGTTATCCGCGCCGTCTCCATTTTCGCTCCCGCCTCCGCTGGTTTCGCCGCCGTTCGCCCCGCCGTTTGCGCTGTTGGCGCCGTTGTTGCCGCCGCCGGAGCAGGCGGATACCGCGACACAGAGAGCCAACAACACGACGATCCAAAAGCTTCGTTTTTTCACCGGTTTTTCGACCTCCCGTTTTTTTTCATTGCATTCAACACGTACCATCGTCTTACCCCATCTTCGCAGCCGCCGGTCTTCACTCGCTTTTCCCGGCCATTCCCAAGGCCGGATGGCCACCACCACACTTCATGTTATTTATTCTAACGATATATGAAAGGTATTTGGAGTGTTTTTGTGCATATATGTATCATACCTGTATTGTAATGGATGATGTTGTGCGACGTCAACCGTTTTGTCCGGCGCTCCGCCTCAAGATCCGACCTCGGAAGACGAGGTGTGAAACGCGGTCGCCACTTTTCGGATGCCGTTCACAATATCATCGATGTCACTTTCTGTGTAATGTTCGTTAACACCAATCCTCACCGCGGTCCGCAAAATGTTTTCCGCGTTCGGACAGTCGCCGCGACGATAAGTGATGCAGGTCAAATCGAACGGAAACTTGCTGCCTTGGTACGCGCTGAGCCGTTGAAACAGCGGCTGCATGTACACCACATCGCGAATATAACCGGCGCTGCACGGAATGCCTTCCGCCGAAAGCGCTTTACAAAACAGGTCGCGATCGCAGCCGAGCGTTTTCTCGTCGACGCGCAGCATGTAAAACCAATAGGTGCACGTGTTCCCGGGTTCCACGCGATGCGGCGCGATGCCGGGCAAACCTTCGATGCCGCGCGTGATGCGGTCGCCGTATTGCGTCCGGCGCTCGCAGATCCAGCGGAGTTTTTTCAGCTGGGCGACGCCGACCGCGCCCTGCAGCTCGGTCATGCGGTAGTTCGGCGCGAGAAACTCCGGTTCCCGGTTGACGTCGCTGCCCAGACGGCGGTAGTTTTTGTCGGCAAAGGCGTGCACGGCGTGATAATCCGCTTCACTGCCGGAATTGACGGTCACGATGCCGCCGTCCCCCGTCGAAATGTGCTTGAAATCGTTCGTGCTGAAGCATCCGTAATCGCCGATCGTTCCGACGAGGCGCCCTTTGTACTTTGTGAGGTAACTTTGCGCGCAGTCCTCGATCACTTTCAGCCCGTATTTGGACGCCAATTCCATGATCGGATCCATATCGCACGGATTGCCGGCCAGATGGACGACGACAATCGCCTTCGTGCGTTCCGTAATGCGCGCCTCCACCGATTTCGGGTCCAAATTGTAGGTGTGCGGATCCAGGTCGGCGAAGACGGGAATCGCGTTTTGATACAGGATGCCGACCAGCGTGCCTTGATCGGTGATCGGACTCGTGATCACCTCGTCGCCGACGGTGACGCCGGCCGCGCCGAGCGCGACGTGGATCGCCGCCGTCCCCGACGACACCGCCACGCTGTATTTCACGCCGTACATTTCGTTGAAGTTGTGCAAAAACTGCTTCACTTTTTTGCCGAAATGATAAAACAGCGTATCCTGTTCCAGCGCCTCCAAGAGCTCGCGCGCCTCATCCAGCCCGAACCGCCGCCCCGTGCCGAACGGTGTCGTTTTGACCGGTGTTCCTCCGTACAGCGCCAACGTTTGTTTCACCGCGATCCCTCCAATTCCACGCCGCGTTTTTCCGCATTCAGCACCACTTTTCGGCACGGCACGCCGAACTTCCGTTCCGCGCCGTCCTGCGACCGATGCTCCGGCAGCGGAATCCAGACGACGACGTCGGCCGCGTCGGTCCCTTGCGCCCGCACGGCGCCGCCTTCATCCACGCCGGTGATGACCACGCGTCGTCTCGCCCGTTCCCAATCGTTGATTTCCGCGGACGTCCAAAACGCGAACCCGCGCCGGCGCGCTTCCTCCACCACTTGCCGGATCGCGCGGTTGACGTTCGGGTTCCGGTGGATATGCACCTGGTGAAACAGAAAATGCGCGACGCCTTCCACCTGGCGCACCCGTTCCAGAAACGGAACGATCACACTCGTGTCGGACCATTGCGGAAGATCCAAATCCTGGGTCAGAAATCCGATTTCCAGCACGTCATATATCCGATTTTGCTCGTCGAACCAGGCGATGGGAAAATAGGGATGGCAGGTGCCGAACAAAAATCCGACGTTGCCCCGCTTGCTCGGCCCGCGCGTTTGGTCGGCCTGCACGCCGTGCCGTTCGCACCACGCAAACAGCTCTCCCCAGCCTTCGAAGCGGGTGTAATGGTTTTTGTTGGACGTGACGCCCGCGACGCCCGCCGCCGCTTTCAACCAATCGTACTGCCGGCGGAATTCGCCTTCGTCCCAACGGCCCCCCTGCGCATCCAGCGCGTTGTAATGGAACGCCAGCTCGTGCCCCGCCTTTTTGATCTTGTCGTAAATCGGCGGGCTGTAACCGGGTTCGAGCATGCACCAGGTGGAGCGGATACCGCACTCCGCCAGCGTGTTCAGCGTCGTTTCCGCGCTTTCGTCGATGTTCAGGTCGCTGTCGTGGGAAATCGTGGCGACACACGTGACGCCGTCCGGCCAATATCCGAGAAACGGCAGCGTCAGACCGAGCGACGTCGCGGTCGCCAGCAGATGGCCGATCAGCTGTTCCCGCCACCAGTCCGCGTACGGATAGGCGAAATAGGGGGCGCCCGTCTCCGTGCGCGCGCGGTCCAACGCCCAATCCAGGGCGACGCGGTCGTCCGCTTTCAAAATGCCTTCGTCGACGTCTCCCGTACCGTCGTCGGCCGGAACGCCGTCTCCGAGCACCGGCCCCGTTCCCTGCTGAAACGTGACGATCGTCAGCGGAATGTTGACCGACCAACGGTCGATCCGGCCGCGTCCGACGCGGAACTGCATCAGCAACGGTCCCGCCGGATCGCCGTCCGGACGATCTTTTCTCAATTGTCCCGACTGCTGCACCGCGAAGGATGCCGCGCCGTTTCCGGCCTTCCACGGAATCGAGCGCACGCAGCGCAGCGGCGCCGCGGCCGGCGGCCGCTCCGGCTGCGCGTAGCCGACCGCCACATGCGGCTGTTCCTTGCAGCCGAGCGCGTTCGCCATGCAGTTCAAGCCGGCGTACGAGATGACCGTCCCGCCCCGTTCGGCAAACGCGAGCATCGCCTCCGCGGTCTCCCTGCCGTCCCCGACGACGGCGGCAATCAAAATGTCCACCCCGCTTCCGGCCGCTTCCTCCACCGTATTCAGCCATGTGAACGGAATGCCCGCGTGCCCGAGCACCTCGCCCACATAGGATTCAAACACGTTGATGCCGTATCGGTGGCACCGCCGCTTCGCCTCCTGATCCACCAGCACGCCTACTCGCGCCATCCTCATGTCCGATCCGTCCTTCTCTCCGTGAGTGATTGATCCTGCCAAAGCCGCACCGTCTCGCCCGTCCGCCCGCTTTCGTTCGCCGCCTCCAAAAAACGGATGATTTCGTGCGTCTCCTTAAGATCAATGGCGGGGCGCCCCGTCCGGAACATTTCCATCACCCGTTCCAACAGGCTGGCGTAATACGGCTTCGGATGAGCATACACATCCACAAACCGGGAACCGCCGTTGCGATGGACGACCGCGCCGAACCGGCGGTTGCCCGTGCGGCTGCCGCGCAGCGTGCCGATGCGCCCGTCGCGCCATATGCCGATCACCATATCGTGACCTTCCTGAAAATGCGCGGTCACCTGCTCGCAGCCGGCGCCCATCCCGGCGAACAGCATTTCCGCGGCGTGAATGCCGTACCAGAACAGCCCGGGCTGCGTCGGCTGCCGGTCCGTCGGACCGAAACAATCCATGCCTTCGACCGGTGCCCCGGACGGATCGGCCAGCTCGGCCGTCAAACCTTCCGCATACCGCAGCGCGGAACAGCTCATCAGCGGCACCCGGTGCGCTTCCGCAAGGCGAATGATCTCGGCGGCGTCCGCCGAAGACAAGGCGAAAGGTTTGTCGATAAACACCGGCTTGCCGTACGGAGCGATGCGCGAAAACTGCTCCAAGTGCACCCGTCCGTCCACGGATTCCAGCAAGATGGCGTCGCTCTGTTCAGCTACCCCCTCGATGCTGTCCATGATGCGCACTCCGAACTCGTCTCTCAACTTTGCCGTGTATTGTCCAACCCTCGATGCGCTCAACTCGAAATCCGGCGACCCCCCGGGATAGGCGACGGTCACTCTGCCGCCGGGCACGTGCCAGGGATGATCGGGGTTGTTCAACAGCTCCGTAAACGCTTCCGCATGTGAAGTGTCCAGCCCGATCATGCCGATGCTCAGTCGGTCTCCCAATGCTCATCCACTCCGAGACGTGATTTCGATACTTGTTTTATACCTGTATCTATTTATACGATACTTCCTAATAGGCATTCTGTCAATGAGGAAAATCAAGGAACGCACATGAAAAAAGCGCCCGGACATTACGCGCTCCCGGGCGCCTGCAAAATTTGTTCCCGCAGTCGGTTTTTCTGAATTTTGCCGCTCGCCGTTGTCGGCAGCCAATCCAAGAACACGACTTTGCCGGGCAATTTGTAGTTGGCGATTTTGCCTTTCAAATAATCGATGATTTCCTCCGGTTGCGCGCTCGTGCCGGGCTTGAGCCGGACGACGGCGCAGACGGTTTCGCCCATCGTTTCATCCGGCAGGCCGACGACGGCCGATTCCAGCACTTTGGGGTGATGCTGCAGCAGCGCTTCGAGTTCCTGCGGGTAAATATTATACCCGCCGCGAATGATCAGTTCTTTCTTGCGCCCCATATATCGGATATACCCTTCTTCGTCCATCATGCCGAGATCGCCGGTATAGAACCAGCCTTCCTCATCCAGCACTTTTCGCGTTTCCTCCGGCATTTGATAATACCCTTTCATGACCCCGAAGCCTCTGACCGCCATTTCCCCGATTTCACCCGGCGGCAGCGTCCGCCGATCCTCGCCTACGATTTTCACTTCCACGCCTTCGACCGCTTTGCCGATCGTTCCGCACACTTTGTCCAACGGATCGTCGTAACCGGTAATGGTCACCGTCGACGTCTCGGTGGCGCCGAACGAAATGCACAAGTTCATCCCCATCTTCTCCCGCACCGCCTTGATCGTTTCCGGCGGGCAGGGCGCCGCCCCCGTCACTCCCGCGCGCAGGGAAGACACATCATAGGAATCGAAATTCGGCGATTTCAGTTCCAGATTCAGCATGGACGGCACGGCATGGTGGATCGTCACCTTTTCCTGCTGAATCAGTTCCAGCGCTTTCTCCGCCTTGAATTTGTCGAGAAACACCATCCGGGACCCCCGCACCATCGCCGCAATCATGTTGACGGCCATGCCGAAAATGTGGAAGATCGGCGCCAGCACCAAATACACATCATCGGCGGTACATCTCAGCGCGCCGGATATCGTGCGCCCGGATTGCACAACGGCGCGATGGGTGATCAGCACGCCTTTGGGCAGCCCCGTCGTGCCGGACGTATACAAAATGCAGTAAATGTCGTCCCCTTCCGGAGGATGCGGCAGCAGTTTCGGCTTTTCCTTGGTCGACAGCAGGTCTTCGTAAGCGCGCAATCCCTCCTTGCGGCAGCGCACCGTAATGATGTCCCGCACGAGCGGACGGACGGCATCCATGCCGACCTGTTCGAATTCCTCACTTACAAAAACCGCTTTCACGCCGGAGTTTTTCAAAATGTGCTGCACTTCGTACGTACGATATTTGGGATTGAACGGAACCAGCACCGCGCCGATCATCGGAACGGCAAAAAACAGTTCCGCCGTTTCGTGCCAGTTGAACAAACTGACGCCCACTTTGTCGCCGGCGCCGATGCCGATCGCCTGCAAGCCGGCGGCCAGCCGATTCACCCGCTCATACATGTCCCCATACGTCAGCCGGCAAGTCAAATCGTAAATGCACTCTTGCCCGGGCCGGTGCAGCGCCGCCTGTTTCAGCAGTTCGGGGACGGATACCAATTGATCTTGCAAAACCATTCCGCTTTCCCCCTCAGAGTCTCTCCCAAATGGCCGCAATGCCTTGACCTCCGCCAATGCAAAGCGAAGCCACCCCATATTTTTTTCCTCTTCGGCCGAGCTCGTAAATCAGCGTGAGGGTCAATCTGGCGCCCGACGCGCCCAGCGGATGCCCGAGCGCGACCGCGCCGCCGTTGACGTTGGCGATCTCCGGGTCAAATCCCAATTCCTTCTGGCAAGCCAAATATTGCGCGGAGAACGCCTCGTTAATTTCGATTAGATCCAGATCGTGCAGACGCAAATTCGCTTTGTCCAACGCTTGGCGAATGGCCGGACACGGCCCGATGCCCATGATTTTCGGGTCGACTCCCGCCACAGCCCAGGACACGAGCCGGGCGATCGGCTTTAGCCCGCGTTTTTGAGCGTATTCGGCGGAGGTGACGACCACGGCTGCCGCCCCGTCGTTGAGACCGCTCGCGTTCCCGGCGGTCACGACGCCGTCTTCTTTGAATCGCGGCTGCAGCCGGGCCAGTTGTTCCATACTGGTTTGGCGGGGCTGCTGGTCGCGGTCGACAACGATCGTCTCTTTCCGCTCCCGGACGGTCACCGGCACGATTTCTTCTCCCAGCTTTCCGGATTCGATGGCCGCCAACGCCTTCTGGTGGCTCGATAACGCGTGCCGGTCGATCTCCTCCCGGGTCAATCCGTACCGGACCGCGAGATTTTCCGCCGTGTCCGCCATGTACACCTGACCGATCGGGTCGTACAGCGCTTCGTACAAATAATCGTGCATCGGCGCTTCAAACAGCGGGATCCCCCAACGCGCTCCCCGGATGACATGCGGAATCATGCTCATGTTTTCCGCGCCGCCCGCGACGGCGATCCGCGCTTCACCGGTCATGATCATCCGCGCCGCCTGCGTAATCGCCTCCAGACCCGATCCGCAAAGCCGGTTCACGGTGAGCGCCGGCGTCTCCTTGGGCACTCCCGCCTTCAGTCCAACGTGACGGGCCATCAGTACCGCGTCCGGACTGGACTGAATCACATTGCCGAAAACGACATGGTCGATTTCTTCCGGTTCGACTTTGGATCTCGCCATCGCTTCTTGGGCCGCGATCGCTCCGAGTTCGATGGCGGAAACGTTGCGGAAAGGCCCGCCGAATTTGGCGAACGCCGTCCTGGCCCCGTCCACGATGACAATCTCTTTGCCGCTCATCACATTCCCTTCCTTTGTGCGAAAATATGGATTTGCGCGAAAATAAAAACTATTCAGAACGAACCGGATTGGAAAATGCGCCGATTCGCTCCAGTTCAATCCTGACGATGTCCCCGGGCCGAATCGGCCCGACGCCTTCCGGCGTGCCGGTGGCGATCACGTCGCCCGGTTCGAGCGTCATCACGTGCGAGTAAATTTCCACCAGTTCGAAGATGCCGACCACCATGTCCTTCGTATTGGCCTGCTGACGGACTTCGCCGTTCACGGTCAGTCTCATGTCCAGATCGTCGGGATTTCCGATTTCGTCTCCCGTCACGATCCACGGCCCCAACGGGGTAAACGTGTCGAAGGACTTGCGTAGACACCGCTCTTCTTCATGCTCCGCATCCGGACGAAGCGTCACGTCAATGAGCCCGGTGTAGCCGAAAATATAGTCCGCCGCCTGTTCCGCCTTCACATTTTTCGCTTTTTTGCCGATGACGAAAGCCAGCTCCAGCTCATGATCGAAACGTCGCCCCGCTTTGATCTTCGGAAGCACGATCGGATCTCCCGGGCCGACCAAAGACGTGACCGCTTTCAGAAAAAATCCGAGCGTTCGCGCCGTATGTTGCGCGTTCATCTCTTCTTTGTGCAACATATAATTGACCGGCGCCGCCACAATTTTCCCCGGCCGTGACACCGGCTGCCGCAGGCGGACGCTGTCCAAGGAATAGGACGGCGCTTGATCCAAACGCGCCTCCAGCTTCTCTCGGTACTCCTCATATCCGCGGATGAATTCCAACATCCGACACACGCCGGAAAACGATTCGCCAAACAAGAGCTTGCCGACATCGTAAATGCGGTCCTCCTTCACGATGCCCAACTGAAAATCATTGAACAGCGCCACCTTCAACGCGGATCTCTCCTCTCCTCAATTTCCCGGCATGCAACGGTGTGAACCGGGCCGCCGCAAGGCTTGTCATGGATGGAACACACTGGTCACGGCCTGATGTCCGCCGTTTTCCATGTACGCTTCTTCCCGTTCCAGTCCGAGCGTTTCCATTACCGGTCTGTCGGTGATCGAGAACAAATGAGCGTCGGTATTCCCGGTGTTATGGTGTTCGTGCCACATCCAGGACGGAACGACAAAGAAATCGCCGCGTTCCCACGAAAATTTTTGCCCGTTGATGACGGTGAATCCCGTGCCTTCCAGCACATGATAGGCTGCGCTGTGCACATGCCGGTGGGCGCGCGTGCTCATTCCGACGGTCAGCTTCTGCATGGTGGTGCCGATTCGGGCGTCTGCGGAGCCTCCGGTGGCGGGATTGACATAGTCGATCGCGTAGCCGTCGAAAGGATCGGCTTCGAAACGCGTCAGCCCTTCCAAGGCTTTCTCGATATTTTCCCACTTGTAATTGATTAACGGCGACGGGTACCCGCGAACTTTGCGTTCCGAAATCGCGCGCACCCCGCTCGCATAGCGGACCGCCGAACTGTCGGGAGCGCCGGAAAGCGGGTAAGTGGTGTCATGGTAGGGTTCAAAAAACGACCCGGTCAGCGTTTTCACCAGTCCGACGTCCAAACCGTCCATCCAGAACGTCGGCTCGGTGCCCTCATGGCCGTGGTCATGCCACGTCCAGGGCGGCGTCAGCACCAGATCCCCTCGCCGCATGTACGTTTTCTCGCCGTTGACCGTCGTAAAGGCGCGTCCGTCCCCTTCGATGATAAAGCGGATGGCGGCCTGGGAATGGCGATGCGAGGGCGCCGTTTCCCCGGGCAGGAGCAGCTGCACGCCGACGTACAGAGTATGCGTGGCGAAACCGATTTTTCCTTCCTTCAACAGCGCGGGGTTCTGCAGATAGATGACTCTGCGTTCGCTCTCGCGCCCAAGCCCGAGCAGCTTTCCCGCTTCGAGAAGAAATTCGCGGATGACCGGCCACTTCCACAAAAACGGAACAACCGTATGTTGCGGTTCTCTGGTGACCATTTCGCCAAGATGATCCCACAGCGGTCCGAGATGGTGCTCGGACAATTCCCGTGCAAACCGATCGAGCGCCTGACGCTGATTCTTCGCGGTCATCGGCTCCCCTCCTTTGATGGATGGTAACGTAATGATGCCCAATACCGAACGCGGGAAAATCGGTATTCGCTTTTCCGTTATGATGCGTGTACCGGCCATGGAAAACTCTTGGATCAATATTTGGTGGAAACCAAGGGATGCCCGTGTTTCGGCCCGTACGGCCCTTCGTCCAACCATCTGCCGAGACGCGGGATGAGCGGCGCCAGCGATGCGGCGAGTTCCCGTTTCAGTTTCATGTACGGCGAGCTGCCCTGAATATGCTCCAGCGCAGTGCCTGCGGCATCGCGGTTGTGCAGCGCGGCCAGCCTGCGCTCCTCGGCGGCGTCTGCAACCGCCTTGGCTCTTTCGGCTTCGGTGGCGGCGTTCATCGCCTTGACGATGCCCCGGACGCCGATCACCACATCGGGCACCCCCGAGTTCAAGCCGCGGGCGCCGAACGGTGCGAACAGATGCGCCGCCTCTCCCGCGAGAAACACGCGGCGGTTCGCGTCGGCAAACGAATTGGCGACCACCTGGTAGAAACGGTAGGTGGATACCCAGGTGATCCGGTCGGCATATTTCGGATGCATCACCCTGGGCAGCCATTTGCGCACGCCTGCTTCTTCGGCGAAGTCCTCCACATTGTCTTCCGGCAACAGCTGCAGATCGATTCTCCAGCCGCCTTTGAAAGGCACAAACAACACGTTGCGGCCGTCCATCGCCGGGTGCTCGTAATGGAAAACACGCTCGACCGGCAGCGGATCGCTTTCGTCTTCCTTGAGATCCACCACGATGAACGTATCCGCCGACCTCGGTCCCTGCAGCTCGATGCCGACGCCGCTGCGCACGATCGAACGGGCCCCGTCGCAGCCGATGACATAATCGGCCGTCCACACTTCGCCGTTCGCCGCTTTTAGCGTGACTTGATCCTTTTCCGACTTCACTTCCGTGACCCGGGTGTTCCAGCGGAATTCCACGCCCGCCGCTTCGCACGCTTCATGGAAGAGCCGCTCGATGACCACCTGAGGCAAACTGGTGAAGGCGGGAATCGTGCCCGGCTCCGGTTTCGGATACTGCCGCACATACACTTCCTTGCCTCGAAAAAACGTTCTCTTGATTTGCCAGATCACCCCGTGTTCCGTCAACCTCAATCCGAGACCGGGAGAAATTTCCTCGAGGAGTTCCAGCGTTGCGCGGTGAATATAGATCGCCCTGCTGCCCGGACGCTGTCTCCCTTCGTGTTCCGCCTCCAAAATGGCGGCCGGTATGCCGTGACTTTTGAGCGCCAATGCCGCTGCCAGACCCACGGGTCCCGCCCCGACGATGAGTACGGGCCGATGCTGCTGACCGTTCATGATGACCCCTCCACACATGGTTGGTATCGCTTCCATGCGCAAAATGTAAGCGACCCTTTTTTTCGATTATAGAAAGGAAACCGGCAAAAACCTATGTGCACCGTACACGAAACTGAACGCTGTTTTTTCTATGCGATGCGGAAAGGCGGAGCAAAAACTCGTTTCCCCCCTCGAGCCGACACAATGAAAAAAGACAAACGGAACTCCGTTTGCCTTGTCATTGCATGCGCGCTTCAACACCACGCGTTTATCTGTCTTTGTACACCGGCTTTCTTTTTTCCACAAACGATCTCATGCCTTCTGCGCGGTCTTCGGTCGCAAACACCGTGCCGAAGCAGGCCGCCTCGTAGGAAAGGGCGCTGGAGAAATCCATGCCGGCGCCCCGGTTGACCGCCGCTTTCAGCATTCTCATGGCGACAGCCGGTTTGTCCGCCAGCTTGTGCGCCCATTCCAGCGCCGCGTCCAGCAGCTGTTCCAGCGGCACCACCTTGTTGACGAGGCCGATCGCGCGCGCGTCCTCGGCGCCGATCAAGTCGCCGAAGTACAGCAGTTCTTTCGCTTTCGCCTGCCCGATCAAACGCGGGAGACGCTGGGTGCCTCCGCCGCCCGGAATGATTCCCAGATTGATTTCCGGCAGCGCGAATTTCGCATTTTCCGATGCGATGCGGAAATCGCAACAAAGCGCCAGTTCGCAGCCGCCTCCCAAAGCCGAACCGTTGACGGCGGCGATCACCGGTTTGGTCAAATGTTCCACCCGCTCGAACGCGGCGCGGGAAATCCGGTTCATTTGATCCATGCCGCCTGCGTCCAGACCGGCCATTTCACCGATATCCGCCCCGGCGGCAAACGCCCGGTCCCCTTTTCCGGTAATCACGACCGCCTTCACATCGCGGTTGTGGTCAATCCAGTCCATCAGACGGTGCAGTTCTTCAAAGAGTTTGCGATTCAGCGCGTTGACCGGAGGCCGGTTCAACACGACCACCGCCGTCTTGTCGTGCACCTGCAGTTCCAACGTCTCCAAATCCATCCGTCCCGCTCCCGCCGATTTCAGATCACTCGTTGTAGTCATACCAGCCGCCTCCCGTCTTTTTCCCCAATCTGCCGGCGCGTACCAACTGACGCAGCAGCATGGGCGCCGCAAACCGGGAATCTTTGAATTCTTCGTAAAAATAGTCCATCACATGCAGGCCGATATCCACTCCGGCAAAATCCTGAAGAGTGAACGGTCCCATCGGATAGTTCAATCCCAGCGTGACGGCCTTGTCGATATCTTCGGGAGTGGCGACACCTTCTTCCACCAGTCGAATCGCTTCGATAAACTGCGGAATCATAATGCGATTCACGATAAAACCGGGGGAGTCTTTTTTGACTTCGATGGGTTCCTTTCCGAACGCTCGCGCCAGATTCATCAAATAGTCGACGGACTCGTCGCTGGTATGGTATCCCCGCACGACTTCCACCAGTTTCATGACCGGCGCCGGGTTGAAAAAATGCATCCCGCCCACCTTGTCCGGCCGCTGTGTCGCTTGCGCGATTTCCGTGATGGACAAAGAGGAAGTGTTTGTCGCCATCACGACACCCGGCGGCAAGATCCGGTCGAGGCGTTGGAACAAATCCTTTTTGACCTGCATGTTTTCGATGACCGCCTCAATGACCGTTTCCGCGCCCGCCAGCGATTCCAACTCCGCTGTCGTGGCGATGCGCGATAAAGCGGCATCCCGCTCTTCGCTCGACAGTTTTCCTTTTTGGACGGTTTTGTCCAGGGATTTCGCGATGCGCTGCATTCCTTTTTCGACAGCATCCCGATGGATGTCGTACAAAATGACCCGAAACCCTTTCGTTGCGGCCAGCTGGGCGATGCCGCCGCCCATCGTGCCGGCTCCCGCGATTCCGATCGTACGTTCGGACATGTTTGCCATTACTCCCTTGTGTTCAATATATTCCGCATGCGTTTGCCACAGCCTCATTATATAGATCCGATTCATCCGCTTGAACATACATGGTGCATGAAATGCCGTGCCTTTTTTCGTTCACCGTTGCGCAACATGCCTACACGGAAAGAAAACGGTCGAGAAAATCGTATTCCCGCCCGATCGTTTCCGGCGTAAAGTAGTTCGGGTCGTCCCCTCCGCCGACTCCTTCCAGCAAGGACAGCTCCACTTTGTCTTTCCCGACGGCCTCGGCCAGCCGTTCGGCGAAATGAACGGACTGCAAATACGGGAGAATTTGGTGCTCCTTGCCGTGCTGGATGAAAAACGGCGGGGACTTGGACGAAATGTACGTCTCCGGATTCGTTTTCTTGACGATATCGGGCACGTTTTCCATCACGTCTCCCAAATACAGGGCGACGGTATGTTGAGGCGCCATCAGTCCTTCCGGGATGCTGCGACCGAGCCGGATCAATTGTTCGTTCACGGTGGCAAAGTTGACCGGCGTGAAGTCCACCACCACCGCCTGTACGGCGCAATCCATGTCGGGATGGCCGAGGCTTTTGTCCTCCAGTTCTCCGACCGCGCCGGATGTGCCGGCGAGCGCGGCGAGATGCGCTCCCGCCGAAGCGCCCATCAGCGCAATGCGCGAAACGTCGATGGAATATCGGGCTCCGTTGGCTTTCACCCAACGGATCGCCGCTTTCACTTCATGTATCTGCAGCGGGAAAGACGCGTCCAGACTTAACGTGTAATCGATAATCACCACCGCGTATCCCCTGTCCAAACCGTTCAGCGCGACGGCGCTCGATACGTCGTCCTTGCCGCCGGACACAAATCCCCCGCCATGAATGTAAATGACGGCCGGGAACGGACCGTGTCCTTTTTCCGGCAAATAGATATCGAGCTTCCGGAAAGGCTCACGGTTCGTATACGGAATATCCCGCCACTTGCGACGAATATGTTCGACGTTCAATTTCGGCAGCGGCTTCAGCATGCGGCGAATTTGGGCCGCGTATTCGGAACGGGGCATGCCGCAAATCATCACTTCCTGTGCCGGCATCGGCACCCCTCCTTGCATCCGGAAGTTCAGTGAGGCGTCGCCGGCGGATCCGACACCGCGGGCGTTCTTTCCCGGGAACCGCGCGATGCGTCCCCGCTTCGGCGAATCCGGCTTAAGCGGCGGCGGTGAATTTGATCGGCGCGCTCAAGACGCCCCATTCCGCCCAGCGGGTCATCGTGATCTCGCCGTTAAGCGAAATGTCGCTCGTCCGCTTCAGCGCCTCTTCGAGCGTCAGCCGCAGCATGATGCGCACCAGCGGCGCGCCGGGACACTTGTGCGGACCTTCCCCGAACACGATATGCTTGTCGATGTTGGGGCGGTTCAAGATGAATTTGTCCCCGTCGGGAAACACGGTCTCGTCGCGGTTGGCGGAAGCGTAATTCAACGCGATCGGTTCATCTTTTTTGATCAACTGGCCGTGAATGACGACATCGTGTTTCGCCGTTCTCGACATGCCCCGGTAAGGAGTAAGCAGCCGCAAATATTCCTCCACTGCGGCGGGAATTTGGCTCAAATCGCTGCGCAGCATGGCCTGAATGTCCTTGTGCATGGCCAGATGCACGAAAATGCTCGGAATCAGCACCGCCGGCGCAATCATGCCCGCCACCAGCATCGCGCGCACGCAGCCGACGATCATGTCATACGGCAGAGGCTGCCCTTCATGCGTCGTCACCAACAGCGCGGAAGTCAGATCGTTTTCGGGATCGAGCGGCGCTTTCTGGCGTTCGGCAATCACGCTGCGCGCGATGTCGTACAGGCGGTAGCTCAACTGTTTGACCCGTTCCTGATCCTCAAACGTCATGATCGCCCGCACGTATGTGGTGCTGATCTCCTTGATCGTCAACGACTGTTCCCGCGGCAGATTGAAAAACTCCGCAAACACATAGGCGGGAATTTTATGCGCGTAATCGGCGGCGATTTCCGCTTGTCCTCGCCGCACCATCGGCTCCATCAACTCGATCACGTCGCGGTGCACTTTCGGTTCGATCCGCGCCATTTTGTCTTTCGTGAAAAACTTGTTGATCACCCGGCGATACACGCCGTGTTCGGGCGGATCAAAATGCAGGGGAGGACGCCGTCCGGTGAACGCGACCTTCGGCACGACATTTTGCACGGAAGTGGTGTACGTGTGATAGTCTTTCAACACACGGACGACGTCTTCGTATCTCGACAGCATCCAAAAACCGCCCCACTCGTTGCTGTGGGCCAGCGGACATTTGCTCCTCATCTCCTTGTACAGTTCGTGGGCGCTCGTAAACGTTTCCGGCGCGGTCGGGTCAAAATCATGGGCATTTCGCCTGTCTTCCGCCGTTTTCCTGCTCATCTGCCGTTCCTCCCTTCCAAAATAGGATCCGGCGCCGGCCATTCCCGATCCGGCGACGGATTCCGTCCCGTGGGGACGGACCGCGCGCTGCAATCTCCGGCACGGACGAATATGCCATTATTTGTCCAACCATGCGTTTTCCGGCGTCCAGAAAATCATCCAGGTTTTGTGTATGCCGTCGTCTTTGACGTATTTCTCCTTGACGGTGGTGCTGTAACTTACGTACAGCGGCACGGCGAGCGCGTACTGCTCGAATGCCATCTCCTGCAGCTGCCTGGTCGCTTCCGCTTTGGCGTCCAGGGTGGGGGCCGAGCGCGATTCCAGCAGTTTTTGATCAAATTCTTCCACAAAGGCGACCTTGCGGGTGTTGGTGCCCATTGAACTGAGATTGCGGATCATGTTGAACGGCGGGTCGTTATCGATGCGCATCACGTATCCCATCAGCCCTTCCCAGCTTCCGTTCGGGCCGGTCATTTCCTGGTTTTTCGCGCCGTCGACCACGTTGATCTCCGATTGGATGCCGATTTGCGCCAGCATGGCCTGCACTGCGGTGTACATCTGCACGTTGTCCGGATTGTTGGGCGTGTTGATCACCGTATGAAATCCTTCGGCGTATCCGGCTTCCGCCAACAGCCGCTTCGCTTTGTCCGGATCGTACGTGCTCTTGACGTTGTCGCTGTAAAACCGGGATCCGGGGATCGCATACTGGTTGGTCGGGATGCCGTAACCGAGCGCGATCGTGTCCACGAGCGCCTGCCGGTCGACGGCGTACTGCAGCGCCTGTCTGACTTTCACGTTGGCCCAAGGCGAATCGGGATTGCCCCCGTCGGGATACAGCGCCGGTCCGGCGCTTCCCAAAGCGGCTTCAAATTTGACCACCTCGTAATCGCGCTCCAACAATTTGGCGGTGCGCGCCGACGTGGAGTAGTACATATCCGCTTCTTTCGCTTGAAGCGCCGCGTCCGCCGTGGAAGAATCCGAAATGATTTTCCACTCGACACCGTCCAAATACGGCTTCCCTTCCTGCCAGTAGTTTTCGTTTTTCCGGTATTTCACCGAAACGCTCTTATCCCAGCTCTCAAAAACAAACGGACCTGTTCCTACGGGATGTTCATTGACCCATTCCGCGCCTTTCTCCCGGATCGCCGTCGGAGACGCCATAAAGATGGTGCCGATCGTTTCCATGATGGCGATATCCCAGGTGTTCAGCGTGATGCGAACCGTGTAATCGTCGAGCGTTTCGACGGATTTCGTATCGGTTTCATTGAATTGCGGCTTCTTCGCCAAACGGAACGTTTCCAGATTCCAGCGAACGGCTTCGGCGTCAAAATCCGTACCGTCATGGAATTGGATGCCCCGGCGCAATTTGATCGTGATCGTTTTGGCATCCGGGTCCAGATCCCAGCTTTCCGCCAGGAACGGCCGCAAGTCTCCGTTTTCATCGTACCGGCCGAGCGTTTCCAGCGCCGTACCGCTGATCATGTTGTCGCTGATCGAGCGAATCGCCACCGGATCGCCGATGTTTTGCACGTCTTGCGTCGTAATGATTCTCAGCACGCCGCCATACTTCTTTCCTGCGGCAGCGGCATTCGATCCGTCGCCGTCTTGGCTGTTTTCCGCGTTGTGTTGTGACCCCCCTTCGGCATCGTTGTCGGCCGAACGGCTGCCGGAACGGTTCGGGCTGTCCGACGAACATCCCGATAAAACGGCCCCCATCACGAGAACGATCGAAAGCAACAGTGCAGGCCATGACTTCTTCATCCTCTTCACACCTCTGCTTTTCGATAGGTTGATGTCGGCATTCCGAATTGGAAGCGCTTCACCAACATTATAAAGTGCCGTCTCGGCCCGCCGTAACGTTCATCATAAACGAATTCGCGATTTTCCAATCGTTTATGATGAATAGGAAGAAACGTCGTCACCGACCACTTCCACCTCATCGCCGCTCCATTCGTAACGGGTGGAAAGCCCCGCAGCGCTCGTAATGCGCCTCATGTACGCCAGCATTTCCTTGCCTCTCTCCGTCCGTCCCGGCAGCTCCATGCGGCCTTCCGGACAAATGTATGCGGGAAGGAAAGCGACTCTGGCAATCGCTTGACGTTCGATGACGCATTTGGCGATCATGGTGTATTTCGCTTCCGGATGAAACGGATAGGTCGGGTAATCCGGGTCCGGTTCAAACCCGAACAACGTTTTTCGCCTTCCGGCCCAGTCCTCGGGCACGTTTCCCGAAACCAGCGCTTGCGCCGGAAGATACACAAAGCCGTTGCCGAGCCCGTGAAAGATCGCCTTCCCCTTGTACCACTCCACCGCTTTGAGAATATGGGCATGATGCGACAGCACGAGATCCGCTCCCCAGTCCACCGCCGCATGCGAAACCTGATATTCGTACTCGAGCAGCTTGACCGGCGTATGCACGAGCCCTTTGTGCAGCGCGACGATCAGGACGTCGCAGCGGGGCCTGAGCATGCGGATGTCTTCCTCCATCATGCCCATCGTTACGGGTTCCGCCCAGGTGTACGCTTTCGGAGGCCCTCCCGGGTTCGCGTGATCCAGTTCGTAATGGGTGATGACCCGGATATAGGCGTTGCCCGGCCGTTCCGTGCCGGCCCACGTTTCCGCCGGACCGACGCAATTGTAGTTCAGGACGCCGATGCGCGTTCCTTTGCGTTCCAAAATCAGCGGCTTGCGCGCTTCATCGAGATTCATGCCGGCGCCGACAAAGCCGATGCCGTGCTGCGAGAGCCAGCGCATCGTGTCTTCCAGGCCTTCGCGGCCGTAGTCGGCCACATGGTTGCCCGCCAGCGTCACGGCGTCCAATCCCGCCCGCGCCAACGGCATCAGATTTTGCGGAATTCGCCCCAAAGAAACGGCATGTTCGTCTTTTTCCGTATAGGTCACTTCCAGTTGGCCGATGGCGACATCCGCTTTCTTCAGCAGCGGACGCGCCTGCTCCATCAGCCGGTCGCCGTCCGGTCCGAGGATGATGTCTCCGACCGCCAGCAGTTCCACGGGTTGCGTCATATGATGCACCTCCTTGCGGGCTGTCCGTCTTTCTTTTCCTCCCGATCCCCGGCTGTGCTGCTCAAATGACCCCCGACTGCTCCAGCGCTTTCAGTTCTCCTTCATCCAACCCCAGCCATCCCCTGTAAATTTCTTCATTATGCTGGCCGAGCAGCGGAGCCGGTTCCACAGGCACTTCCGAAGCGGACATTTTGATGGAATTTCCGGGGATCACCATTTCTCCCCGCGTGGGATGATCGATGGTCACCATGGTCCCGCGCTTGCGAAGGTAAGGATCGTTGGTGATGTCCATGGTCGACAATACCGCGCCGGCAGGCACCCCCGCACTGCCCAAAATGCGCATCGCCTCTTCCTTTGTATGCCGCTTCGTCCATTCGCTGATGATCGCGTCGATTTCATGACGGTGTTCATATCTGGATTCCGGCGTCTTGAATCGCGGATCGGACAAGAGATCGCCGCGGCCGATGACGTCGAGCAGCAATTTCCACTGCGCGCTGTCCGGCATGCGGGACGTGTAGATGAACACGTAATCGTTTTTTCCGCCGGGCTTGCACGGATACACGTTGCACGGCGCCACCGGCGCCATCGGCATTTCATTGCCGACCCGCGGCGCCTCTTCGCCGGTCATCAGTTGGCGGCCCCACGCCGAACGGTTGAAGTTGATCATCACGTCCTGCATGGCCACTTCAATCCGCTGTCCGACGCCGGTTTTCGTCCGCTGATACAAGGCGGCGAGAATGGCGATGGCGCAATGGTAACCGGTGCCGCTGTCCGCCATGTTGGTGCCGGCGTGCATCGGAGGACCGTCCGCCTCCCCGGTAATGCTCATCGTGACGCCCACCGCCTGGCCGATGGCGTCGAACGCGGGAAAATTCGCATAGGGACCGTCGGAGCCGAATCCCTTGATTTGCGCATAGATGATGCGCGGATTGAGCTCGCGAACGGTGTCGTAATCGAAGCCGAGCCGTTCGATGACGCCGGGGGAGAAATTCTCGACGAAAACATCCGCTTTTTCGATCATCCGGTAAACGAGACGTTTCCCTTCCGGCCGCTTCACGTCGGCCGTGACCGACTTTTTGTTGGAATTGAGCAAAATGAATCCATGGGAATCCAGTCCCTTACGGTCGCTCGAGGAGCGTCTGCCCTGCTCGCCCACCACCGGACGTTCCACTTTGATGACGGTCGCCCCGAGCCAGGCGAGCGTCTGCGTACAGACCGTGCCCGCTTCAAACTGCGTGAAATCGACGACCACCACTCCGTCCAGCGCCGCTTTCCTCATGACGGTTTTACCCCCAATCGCCGTTCCAGAAATTGTTCCAGTTGCGCAATCATCGCCGAGTCGTCCCACGATCTCGCGTCCACGGGGTCGGCGTGCAGCTGCAGCACGGGAAATCCCGCGTCTTCCAGCGCTTTGCGGATAAAGTAAGTGCCGCCCGCCCCCTGTGTGCAGCTGTCGGAGATCAGATGAACGACGCCGTCGATTTGATTGTGCTTGGCCTCCTTCACATACCAGTCGCTGTTCCAGGTCGGCATGTGCAGCATGTCTTCCATGCCGACGAAACGGCTGGCCAGCGTGCGCAGCGGATCGTCCCCGTACCGGGCATAGGCGTCCGCCGCAAGCCCCAAGTAAATCGACCAGACAAAAACCGCCCCGTAACGCCGTTCAAAATGCTGGTAAAATCCGAGGTTGAACCAAAGCCCTCTGCCGATCCACATCAATCGGATCCGTTCGTTTGGACACGCCGCTTCCCCTTTTTCCGCCAGCGCGCTGACTTCTTCGTACAGCGACCTCGCGATATCCACCGCCCACTGCGTCCCCCGCTGCCATTGCGGCACCATGACGGTCTGCACCGTGTCGGTGATGCTGACCGGCGCCGGCCGGGTTCGGGCGATCAGATCGCGCGTTTTCCGGTTGTAGGACGCCTGCTCGTTGACCAGCCGCATCACTTCCCGGAACCGGGTTTCGCTGAACGTTTTGCCCGTATGGGTTTCCAAAAAGCGGATCAATCCCTTGAAATCTTCCACCATCAAGTCCAGCCGGTGCGGTTCAAACAATTGTTCCCACTCGTACGGGGCCTTTTCCCACCATCGCGGGGGCATGCGCGTCGGCACCGTGTTTTCCAGCGGATAAAACGGCACGTTGTGTTTTCTCGCCCACAGCTCAAAAATTTTCGCCTGCGAATCGCAGGTGAGCCGCGTCACCGCCAGCGTCGGCGCAGGCAAACCGCCCCAGGGCCCGTTTTCGGGCTGCGGATCGAAAGCGGACGCCAGCGCCAGCGAACAGTACCGGCACAAGTCTTGCCGGTATCCTTGCTCGTTCAGCAAGTTCAAATAATACGGCGCCATCTGTTTGGCCGAAACGAGCGACGACCACCATTGGTTGACCACATAGGGAATATCCATCGCCCGGAAAATTTCCTGCGGCACATCGGCATTGACGATGGCCAGCGGCTCCCCCTGCTCGACCCGTTTTCTCAATCCCGCAAACCATTCCTTTTGATAGGCGGTCGCCTTCGCCGCCACGGCCAGCCGCTTGACGCTCGCTTTTCCCGTCGCCGTGGTGCGGCCGCCGGTGGACGCTGCCGTCGAATCGCTGTTCATGTCAATCCCTCCCTCGAACGGCGTCATTTCGCACCGATTCCACAAACATCCGGATGCGTTCCCGCAGCGGCTCCCGCTCCACGCGGTACGGCTGCCGGTCGATCAAAAGCGACGGAATGCCGAGAGCATCGAGCATCGACCGCTGTTCCGGCACATCCCACGACGGAGCGTCGTCCGACTCGCGGATGAAAAACAGGACCGCTTGCGCGCGGCAAGCCGACACTTCTTCCTGCAGCGCGCGGACGCGCTGCGATACGGTCGCCTTGGTGGATGCCGGCAAGCGCAAATGGTACCGGTCGACGATGGCGTCGATCGGATCGGCGGACGGGTCGGTCAGCGGACGGATCAGCCTTCCTCCCCATTCGTGATCTTCACCGACCACGACCGCTCCGCATTCCTCCGCCAACTCATAGAGATCGGTTTGATCCTGCGCGCTTCCCGCCACAAACAGCCGGATACCGTGCCGCGGAGGCCCCTGCTCCGCTTCCGCCAACAGCCGCCGCAGCAGGGCGCCGCATTCGGCGCGCGGCATCACCTGGGAGGCTCGGAATATGCGAAGCGCCTGCGTTCCGGTCAACTTCGGTTCGCGCGCAGTGCGCAGTTCCGAGACTCGGGACAGGAGACGGCGGTATTCGTTGCATACCTCAATCGCCTGCGCCAAATCGTCGCGGGTGATCTCCCTGCCGATCCATGATTCGATCCTTTTCTTCAGTTCCCGGGTGCGGTCGCGGTTGTACAGGGCGCTCATGCGGGAAGGCGTGTGCAGCATATCGTAAAACGTCAAATCGGGCACGGGCTTCTCCGGTTCCATCGAGCGAATCGCGCGCAAATAATAGTACACCCGAATCAGGGCGTCCGAAGAATTGGAAATGATCAGATGATCCACGTACCGATAAGTCCCGTTCACGATTGGTTCGAATCGGGCGCGGACATAGGGATCGAACCCGCGTTCCAAATATTGGTCCGCCAGCGGTGTGCCGGTTTCATCGGCTCCGACAATGCGAACGGGCAAACATCCGGCGGCGATCAGCAGTTCTTCGGGAACTTCTTCTCCAAGACAGCCGACGACGCGTCCTCCCTCTCGCTGCCATTCCAGCGCAATCTGATGGCGGCGATCCCATGCCTCCGTCAGCAGGTCCAGCGCCGAAACCTTGGCATTTGCCGTCATAACGGCACCTCCTTGCGTTGCTATAGAATGCGGTGTCCCCGGTCCGGTCCGGTGCGATCGCGCTCCCGATGGCCCCGCGGAAGGAGCGGATTATTTCTCCTGCCGGCGGCCTGCGCGCGCCCGTTTTTTTGCAAACCACAAATAAATGGCCAAGCTGACGGCCACCGGCACCGTCGCCAACCGGAACATGGACGCGTACCCGATCTGTTTCGCGACCGTTCCGGCGGCCAAAGCGCCGATCCCGATGGACAGATCAAGCCCGAGATAAAAAGTGCCGACCGCCGCTCCGCGCCGAATCGGCGCCGCATCGCGAACCGCCATCGCCTGCAGCGAACTTTGGGCGGAACCGTAACCGATGCCGAACATCGCGGCGGCGAGCAGCATCGTGAACAGATGATCCGCGGACGCGAGAACGAACATCGAAACCGCGACCACCACCATCCCCGGAATAATCGTGAATCCGTATCCCGTCCGGTCGGCCAGCCTGCCGGCGGCCGGACGCGTCACCAGCGTCGTCGCCGCAAACACGGTAAAAAACCACCCGATGCCGCCAATGTTCCGTTCCGCGGCGAACAAGGCGAGAAAAGTGGAGATGACGCTGAACGAAATCGCCAGAAAAAACACGACCACCGAAGGCATGACCGCGTTCCGTTCGAACATGCGGACGAAGGCGCGCGCCGGCTCCGCCCGCTTCGGCGCGGCGGCCGCCTCCCGGCCGTGCCGCACAAGGTTGTGCCGCACGAGCAGGCCCAGCACAAGACTGACCGCCGCCAAACATGCGGAAGTGTAAAAGAGCGGCAGGCTGTCGTTCCAAGCGCCGAAAACGTACAGTCCGAGACCCGGAGCGATCGCCATGGACATCACGGTGCTGATGCCGAAATATCCGATGCCTTCCGCCATTCGCCGATTCGGAATGAAATCGGCGGCGATCGTGTTGGCCGCCGTGGTCGTAAATCCGATGCCGATGCCGTGAACAAGCCTCAACAACAAGAGCGGCAGGAACGAACGCACCCAGGGGTAGAGCAGACAGGCCGCAACGCAGATGATCTGGCCGATCGCGAACGCTTGCTTCCGCCGGCCGGAGTCGAGCACTCTCCCGGCCAACGGCCGGCTCAGCATGGCGGTGACGGTGAAAATGCCGCTCAAAAGACCGATGATATCCTCCGCGTTCCCCAGGCTTTTCAGATAAAGCGGAAACGTGGGGGACAGCATCAAATAACTGTTGACAATAAAGCAGTTGGCCAGGATCATGAGCACGAAATTGGCCGTCCATATCCTGTCGTCCCGCTCCGGTGCGGCAAGGCTTTCGCGTTCGCTCATCGGCTTCCCCCTCCGCCCCGATCTCCCCGAACGCAAAGATCAGGCCTTGAAGCAGGCGACGGCATGACCCGCTCCCACCATGCGCAATTCCGGCTCCACTTCACCGCATTCCTTGGTCGCCAGGGGACACCGGTTGGAAAAACTGCAGCCCCTGGGCTTGTTCAACAAACTCGGCACTTCTCCCTTGATTTCAATGTGCTCTCGCTTTTCTTCCACAAACGGATCGGGAATCGGAACCGCCGACAGCAATACCTGGGTATACGGATGGCGGGGCTGTTCGTACAATGTTTTCCAGTCCGCGATCTCGACGATTTTGCCGAGATACATGACGGCCACACGGTCGCTGATGTGCCGCACGACAGACAAGTCGTGGGCGATGAACAAATACGTCAGTCCGAGCCTCTCCTGCAAGTCCTCCAGCAGATTGATGATCTGCGCCTGAATCGACACGTCCAAGGCGGATATCGCTTCATCGCACACGATAAACGAAGGATCGCTCGCCAATGCGCGCGCAATGCCGATGCGCTGCCGCTGGCCTCCGCTGAACTCGTGGGGCATCCGGTTGCGCACCGAAGGGTTCAGGCCGACCAAATAAAACAGCTCTTCCAGCCTGGACTCATACTCCTGTCTGGTTTTGGCCAGACGATGCACTTTGAGCGGTTCGCCCACGATGTCGCCGACCGTCTGGCGCGGGTCGAGGGAACTGAACGGATCCTGAAAAACCATCGGCATGTTGCGGCGCAGAGGACGCAGCCGCGCCTGAGACATGCGCGTAATGTCCGTGCCCCGAAAAATGATCCGGCCCGCGGTCGGTTCATACATGCGCAGCAAAGCGCGGGCCACCGTCGTTTTCCCGCAGCCGCTCTCGCCGACCAGTCCCAGGGTCTCACCTTTGCGGATTTGGAAACTGACGCCGTCCACCGCCTTGATTTCTCCCACCTTGCGCTGCAGCAAACCTTTGGTCACCGGAAAATACATTTTCAGATCACGAACTTCCAGGATCGTTTCGCGCGAGGCGCCGGTGTCGATTCGGCGCGTCTCGGCGGAGGCCGCATATTCCGACACCATGGCGACGGGCTCCCCGCCTCCGACGGCGGCGTGTTCAATATTCACATGGCATGCCGCCCAATGCCCCGGTTGGATTTCCCTCAGCTTCGGCGCCGGCGCTTTGAAGCATGCGTCTGTCTTATAGGCGCAGCGGGGCAGGAACGGGCACGTCGCCGGCTTGTTCGCCAAATTCGGAGGGGTGCCGTCAATGGCGACGAGTCTGCGGTCTTTCGGATCGTCGAGACGCGGCACCGCTTTCATCAAACCGATGGTATACGGATGACGCGGATTGGCGAAAATTTCCTTGGTCGTGCCCGATTCCACGATTTCCCCCGCATACATGACATAGATGCGTTCCGCATAACGGGCGACGATTCCCAAATTGTGCGTGACCAACACGAGCGCCGTCTTGGTTTTCTTGACGATGCCGCGCAGCATCTCGAGAATTTGGGCCTGCGTGGTCACATCCAGCGCGGTGGTCGCTTCATCGGCGATGAGCAGTTTCGGATTGCACGCCATCGCCATCGCGATCATGATCCGCTGCCGCATGCCTCCGCTGAACTGGTGCGGATAATCGTCAACGCGCTGGTTCGCATCCGGAATGCCCACCATCTTGATCAGTTCGATGGCTCTCTCGCGCGCCTGCGCTTTGGACAAGTTCAGATGCAGCATCAACGATTCGGAAATTTGCCTGCCCACGGTCAGCACCGGGTTCAACGACGTCATCGGTTCCTGAAAGACGATGCCGATCTTTCCGCCGCGAACGCTGCGCATTTCCTCGCTGTTTGGCGCGTATTTGAGCAGATCGGCGCCTTCGAACCACACTTCGCCGTCCACGATCCTGCCGGGAGGACTGGGAATCAGTTGGAGGCAGGAATACTGGGTGACCGACTTCCCGCAGCCGCTTTCCCCGACGAAGGCGACGATCTCCCCTTCGTCGACATAATAGGAAACGCCGTCCACCGCCTTGACCGTTGTGCCGTAAATGGAAAATTCCGTCTTCAGATTGATAACCTCAAGAAGGTGGTTCATCCGTATACCTCCTACACATGGAACCGTAAGTGGCGCGAAGCGGGCTCTTTCATTCCAAACCTCTGAGTCTGGGATCCAGCGCGTCGCGCAACGCGTCGCCCACGACGTTGAAGGAGAGCACGACGACCAGGATCGCAACGCCGGGCGCGATGGACAGGAGCGGATTGGTCAGCAAGTACCGGTATCCGTCGTTTACCATCGATCCCCAGGAGGCCTCCGGCGGCGTAATGCCCAAACCGAGAAAACTCAACCCCGCTTCCGCCAAGATCGCCAGTCCGAGATTCATCGTGATCAGCACGATCAGCGGGGAAATGCAGTTGGGAAGCACATGGACCAGCATGTTGCGAAGGTTGCCGACCCCGGTCAACATGGCCGCCATCACATAATCCGAATTTTTGACGGACAGCACCTGTCCCCGCATCAATCTGGCGTAAGCCGGCACGATCGCCAATCCCAGCGCGATGATGACATTGACGATCCCGCCGCCCAGCAGCGCGCCGAACGCCAGCGCCAAAACAATCATCGGGACGGCGATCATCGCATCCATGATCCGCATCAACAAAGCGTCCAGCACGCCGCCGAAGTAGCCGGACAACAGACCGATGGTCATGCCGACGGCGCCCGCAATGAAAACCACGACGATGCCGACCATGAGCGATACGCGCGTTCCGTATATGATGCGGCTCAACACGTCCCTCCCCAACAGATCCGTGCCCAGGGGATGTTCCGACGACGGCTGCTGCAGCGAATGGGTCAGTTTTTGCTGGTAAGGATCATGAGGGGCCAAGAGCGGCGCGAATACGGCGACCAACACCATGATCATCAAAATGACGAGCGCGACGACAACGACCTTCCGGGCGAGAAATACGCGCAGAAAGCGCCGAACGCCGCTGGTCTTGGGCGGCATTTCCATTGTCGACGGCAACGTTTCCGCGGTTTGCGCGGGCATCCGGATCCCCTCCTTTTATTTGTAACGGATACGCGGATCGATGAAGCCGTAAGCGATGTCCACCAGTAAATTGCCCAGCGCGACCACGCCGGCCACAATCAATACGACCGTCTGCACGACCAGATAATCTTTGCCGAAAATGGCCTGCACCATCAATCGGCCCATGCCGGGAATATTGAACACCTGTTCAATAAACACCGAACCGCCGACGAGACTCGCAAGACCCATGCCGAGGATCGTGACGACCGGAATAAGCCCGTTTCGCAGCGCGTGCTTCAGAAACACGTCCCGTTCTTTCAACCCCTTGGAACGAGCGGTGCGGATGTAATCCTGGCGGATCACCTCCAACATCGCCGACCGGGTCTGTCTGGCCATCGTCGCCAGCGTGCCCAACGACAGCAGCACGATCGGCATCAAACTTTTGCGCATGCTTTCGCCAAAATCCTCAAACGGGGACGTATATCCTTGTACCGGAAGCCAGCCCAATTTCAGACCGAACAAATAGACGCCGAGTATGCCCAGCCAAAACACGGGAACGGCCATACCGAAATTGGCCGACACGGTAATCAGCGAGTCCACCCAGCTCCCCCGTTTGACCGCGGCGAACATCCCGGCGGGAATGCCGAGCAGGATCGCGAGCACAAAAGCGCTGGCGCCGATGTGAAAGGAGATGGGAAGACGCTTCGCAATCAAATCGCGGATTTCTTCGTTGTACGTAATGGAACGTCCGAAATCGCCCTGCACCGCTTTCACCAGCCAGTTCACATACTGACGCCATATCGGCAGATCCAGGCCCAATTCCTTCCGCATCTTTTCCACTTCTTCCACGCTGGCCTGGTCCCCCAGCATGATGGCGACCGGGTCGCCCGGAAGCATGTGCATGATCAGGAAGACAAAGAGGCTGACGATGAACAGAATGAGCACGGTTTGCAGTAATCTGCGCACGATGAACGTTGCCACAGGTGCAGCGCTCCTTTACTTCGGTAATGGATAAAGAGGTGCAATCGCTTTCATTCCTGTGATAAATGTCCCCCGAACACCCCCCCATTATAAACAGACACACTTGTTGCAGAAACGTTTATCATAAACGAAAAACGACCTGGATTTTCCTCCACTGTAAACAAATTCATGACGACGACAAAGAGGCCGCCATCGTTTCCGCCAAAGCGGCACCGAGTTCATGGGGGCGATCGCCGATGTACACGGTTCCGTCAAACGCCGATACGTGCTTGCCCAGCGCCTGTTCGGCCACTTCCCGAACGGAAAACCAGAGATCGCCGCTTTTTCGGACGGGCGGAACCGAAAACGGAACGATGCGATGATCGACCCACAATACGGGAGACCCCTCCGTTACCACGGACGTATGTCCACGATACGAGATTTCCGCCCGAGACCCATTTTCGGCGATGCGCACTTCGGCGCCAAACAGGCGGGCGATCAATCGGGCGGGCACCAACAAGGAATCCACCCGCGAAAACAAACGGACATCCGGACGCTGCGGATCAACCGCAAAGCGCTCATGATTTTTCATCACCAAAGAGCGTTTGTCGGCCAGAATGACGGCGTTCTCGTCCGCCGGGGCCGGATCGGACACCGGCCGGCGCACGATCGCGCCGTCTTCCCCGCGGGCGTATTTTTGAAAAAACTCGTACCAGACGACGGCGGCGACCTCCAGATTCAGCGCGTGCGGGCCGCCCTTGTACTCCGCAAACCGCACTTCCGCATGGCACTCGCTTTCAAAGATGGCGGTTCCCAGTTTGCCGTCGAGACGAAATCGGGGCTGAACGGTACAGCGATTGTGGTCCATCCAATATCGATTGATCAACGCGTTCAGCTGCCGGCGCGGAATGCCCGCCCCCCCGTTCAGGGGATCCAGCTCGCCGTGCCACCGCAAATAAGGCAGCGGAACTGCCGGTCGTATCGGCGCACCGGACCTATCGGTGATCTTGTTCGGATGGACGGGACCGTTCAACCCGGCGTATGCGGCGAACAGGTTCGCGTGCGTCACCGCCAGCTGGCAAGCCATCGCGTCGCCGTTGGAATGGCCGAACAAATAAATCCGGGACCGGTCGATGTTGTACTCCCCGCACACCCGCTCAATCAGTTCTTTCAACCAGACGGTTTCGTCTTCCCACGGATCGTTCAAATAGAACGCGTTCCACTCGTGGTGGATCCCATCCTCGTCTTCGTACCGCAGCGTCGCTTCCGGAAACAGCAACAGGAACCCTTCGCGGTCCGCGACCATGGGAAAGGCGGTTTGGGCGGCAAAGGCGGCGCCGTTGCCGCCGCCGCCATGAAGTCCCACCACCAGCGGGACACGTTGATCCCGGCTCCAGCCGGGCGGAATGTACATCACCCAGGTGTGCGCTTTCCCCGCGATATTTCCGCTGCAGCGAACGAGCGGCTCGGGGACGGGAAGTTTGGGAATGCTTCCCCTGATCACGCTCATGTCGTAATCCGCAAAAAAGGTTCGGCGGTCAATGGCCGGCTTTCGAGGCTGTTCGTTTTCCTTCATCTGCAGCGCCTCCCCCCATGTGCACATGTCCCTTTCGAATCAACCGCTCCGCGTTCCTTCAGCCGGCACGATGACCACTTCATCTCCATCCCACTGATACGCGCAGTTCAGCTTCGCTTTTCGGGTGATGTGTTCCACATAATCGACAACCCGCTGCCCTTCCGGGCTTCTGCCGAACACCTTCGGCCGGCCGTCCGGCTGGATCACGCAAGGCAAGAAACGGTTTTGCACGATCCGCCGGTCCCGGATGACGGTTTTCGCGATCATCGTGTAAATGGCCTCCGGATGAAATGGATACGTCGGATAATTCGGCAGCGGCTCGAATCCGAAAATTTCGATCCGCCGCCTGACCCATGAATCGGGATTCGGATCCGCCGAAGGCGAAAGGTACGGCGCCCAGGTGACAAAATTGCACAACCCGTGGTAAATGGCTTTTCCTTTGTACATTTCCACGCCGCGAAGAATGTGGGCATGATGGGCGACGACCAAATCGGCGCCGGCGTCGATGGCCGCATGCGATACTTGCCGTTCGTATTGCGCAATCGCCGCCGGCGTATGTCCGATGCCCTTGTGAAAGGCGACCACCAGCACGTCGCACTGCGGCCTGAGCGCTTGAATGTCCGCTTCCATCGCCTTCAGGCTGTCCATGTCCGCCCACGAATAGATCGTCGGCGGCCCACCCGGCGTTTCATGTTCCAGCTCATAATGGGTGATAATGTTCAGATACGCGCAGCCGGGGCGGTCTTCGCCCGCCCAAGTCCGCTTCGGACCGACGCAATTGTAGTTCAGGTACCCGATCGTGACGCCGTTTTTTTCGATCACGGCCGGTTTGCGCGCTTCACGGATATTCATCCCCGCTCCGGCATGCCGGATGCCGTGCCGGTCCAGCCAGGCGACGGTATCTTCCAAGCCTTCACTGCCGGCATCCATCAGATGATTGCCCGCCATGGTCACCAAGTCGAATCCGTTCGCGGCCAGCGGCCGCAAATGCTCGGGATCGCGGCCGAGCCGCAACGCCTGCGGATTTCGCGCGGTATGCGTCACTTCCAGCTGTCCCGCCACCATGTCCGCACCGGCGAGAACGCCGGAAACCTCGGTGAAATAATAGTCGGGGTCGGGCCCGAGGATGATGTCCCCCACGTTGTACAATACGGTCGTTTTCCCGCTCATCCCCATCACTCCTTCGATGCGAACGGCAGACGGCGATGTCCCCGCCGCGCCGCCGTTTAACGGTCCAGCCAGGCGTCTTCCGGCCTGTACATCGTCATATAGGTTTCATTGATCCCGGTATCTTTCACCTCGTGATGCAGCACGGCCGGCGAAGTGGAAATAAACAGGGGCTTCGCCAACGCGTACTCTTCAAACACGAGCCGCTGCAGTTCGTGAGCGATTTTCGTCTTGGTTTCCTGATCGGGCGCCCGTTTCACTTCCTCCAGCAGTTGCTGCACATCGTCCGGTTTGGCGACGTTGGGAGCGTACAGCGGTCCGTTGACGCCGAAATTGCGCGGCATGTACAGCGCCACATCCGCGTCGCCGCGGAAATTGTATTGCATGATGCCGTCCCAGCTTCCCTTGTTGCCGGTCATTTCCCTGAATTTCGCGTCGTCGACAATTTGAATCTCCGCGTCAATGCCGACCGCTTTCAGATATCCCTGGGTGGCGGTCGCCCATTGTTCGTTGTTTTGAACCGCCGTCAGCGTCGTTTTCAACCCGTTGCCGTACCCCGCTTCCGCCAGCAGTTGTTTCGCTTTCTCCGGATCGTACGGGGTCCCCTGCACTTGGGGATTGTACGACCATACGGTGGACACGCCCCATTGATTCGTCACAATGGAGAAATCCCCCGACAGCGCGCTCACAAGCTCCTCGACATTGATCGCATGGCCCAATGCCTTGCGTACCCTGGCATCGGCAAAGGGAGAATTGGGATCGCCGCTGTCGGTAATCCAGCCCAATCCGACAGCCCCCAATCCCGACTGCAGCTTCACAAAGTTGCCTACGCCGGCCAGTTCCTTGGCGGTGTCGGCAGGTACGCCAAGGTAGCCGTCGATGTCCTTGTTGCGGAACGAAGCGGCCGCGATCAGCGGATCGGCGATCATATGCCACTCGATCGCGTCCAGATACGGCTTTCCTTCCTGCCAGTAACCGTCAAATTTTTTGTATTTGATGACGACATCCTGCTCGAAACTGTCGATCACAAACGGACCGGTTCCGACCGGATTTTTTGCCGCCCAATCCTTGCCGTTCTTTTCGTACGCCGCGGGCGAAATGATCCACAAAAAGTTGGCGATCGATTCCACCATGCTGCTGTTCCAATGTTTCAAACGGATGCGCACGGTTTTGTCGTCCACGACCTCCACCGCATCGATATCGACAAATTCGCTTCTGCCTGCGGAGATCATTTGTTCCAAATTCCATTTGACCGCGTCGGCGTTGAAGTCCGTGCCGTCATGAAACTTGACGCCGGTGCGCAGGTGGTAAGTGATCGTCAGCGCATTCGGATCGGGATCCCAGCTTTCCGCCAACCAAGGCACGATATTTCCCTGCGGGTCGTATCGGCCGAGTGTTTCCAGGGCGGGTGCGGCCATGAGCACCTCCTGAACGGTGCGGGACTGCACGACATTGCCCAGGTTCGCGGATGGACTGTTCATGGCCAGCCTCAACGTGCCGCCGTACTTTTTGCCGTTCGTTCCGCCGGAATCCTTTGTGCCGCCGTCTCCCTGGTTTTGACCGCCTCCGCCGTCGCCGTTGTTGTCGGCGCTTTCACCGCCGCCGTTTGCCCCGTCGTTCCGGTTGCCGCTGCATCCGGACAATACGAGCAAAGCCGCCAGAGACACCATGACGACGATTCGCATCAAGTTTTTTGTGCGCATGTTCATGTTTCTTGCCCCCTCATCATCGGATTTTCAAGATAAATCCAGCCTTCATTCAATTCCCGAACAAACAGCTCGATTTCCATGCAAATTCTTTCCGGCGCTTCTCCCGGCAGCGTGTGGCTGTGATCCTGATAGAACACCGCTTTCGCTCCCGGCACCGATCGGGCCGCCAGAAGGGACATTTCGGCGGAGATGATGTCGTCCTGCACGCCGCACAGAAGCAGAGTCGGCACGCTCACCCGTGCGAGTACGGCCGCCAGTTCTTCGTTCGTTTTCGCTTCGGGGAACGGTTTGCGTTGGTTGAGCCTCAACTCTTCCGGCTTCATGGAAGCGAATCTCGCAATCGCTCTTTCCTGCGCCAGACGGCGCCGTTCGAGACGGCGCGGATCCTTCGTGGGCACCGCATACAGCAGCGGACGCTCGCGCAAAGACTCCGCGAACGCTTTCGGATCGTCCGCTCCTTCCTGGGTTCTGCGCCTCGCCTCGGAACTGTCGCCCCCCGTTCGGTCGTGCGGTGCGCCGACGATCGAAATGAACGCTTTCAGCGCCTCGGGATGATCGAGCGCCAGCCGCCAGCCGACCCCCGCACCGTGCGACACGCCGCTGTAAATGAATCGTTCGAGCCCCAGTTTGCGCGAAAACCGGTAAACGTCGTCCGCCCAAATGTGCAACAGCCGAGGCCCCAAATCCTCGTAGATGTGCGTGGAATTTCCGTATCCGCGCAAGGTGATCTGGTAGATGCGAAATCCGGGATTTCGCTCCGCCAGCAAGCGGGTATATCCGTCGGGGTCAAAATGCATTTGCGCGGATACGATCACCTCGTCGCCGCTTCCGAATTCTTCAAAATACAATTCCGCGTCGCCGAGCTGCATCACGGGCATATCGGTTCACTCCCTTTTCGAAACGGTGTACACTTCCAGATACGACGCCATGCCGTGTTCGTGGAAGATCGTCTGCACCGCCTTCACGCCGCGCTCGTCCTCGCCGACGCCGCGTCCGGTGTTCATGTTGCGGTCGTACAGCGGAAAATTGCTGCTGGAAATCGACAGGCGCAGCCGGTGTCCTTGCCGGAACAAATAGGACGTGTTGCCCAACATGATCGTGTATTCTTCCACCGCTCCCGGAACGACCGGTTCCGGCGGACGTCCCCACTTTCGATATCTCGCCCGTTGAACGCCTTCGGTGACGAGGATGGAACGGCCGTCCGGATACACGTCGGTCAGCTTGGCGGTAAAATCGGTATCCACCGCCGAAGTGGACGCATACAACTTGACGGTCACCGGTCCGGTCACCTCGACGTCTTCCTTCAGCTCATGCGAAGTGTAACACAACACATCGCCGCGCGTTTCCAACCTCGACTGATCCTTCGGTCCGGGCACCATGCCGTTCATGGCCAACAATCGTCCGCCTACGGTAGGCACGGGATGGAGCGGATCGTAAATGAACTCGTCCGCGGGTTCCGGGCCGGGCTCGTGCAAACTCAACCATCCGTCGCCGGCCGAAGTGTTCGCCCTCCCCGCGCTGTGCAAAAACCAGCGCTGCGGGAAAGAACCCGGGACCGGCCATGTGTCGGCGGTTTTCCATTCGTTGCTTCCCATCACAAAATAGCGTACCGCCGGCAGATCGATGTCTTGTTCCCGCAAATACTTGTCGTAAAAAGACAGCACGTACCGCCGAATCTCCGGCATGTCGGCGGCGGCCGGTCCGAACTCCAGATCGCCGAGAAAGCCGCGCGGGTTGCCGTGATCCCACGGTCCCACCAGAATGTGCTGATGTTCCCGCGCATAGGGCGTGCCGCCGCGCTCTTTCATCCGCCGGTAATTGGCGAACACCGCCGGTTCCAACTGGTCGAACCAACCGCCGATATGCAATCCGGGAACGGATATTTTCTCGTATTTCCGCCGTCGATTGAGCTCTTCCTGTGAAACCGGCGTCAACCGCTGCTCCAGCATTTCGCGAATCGGTTCCCATTGCGCCAGCGGATGTTTTTTCAACGGAAGAAACCGAAGCACCCAATCCGGCTCCTTGATCGCCCTTTCCAGCATCCGCCGCAACTCCCCCACCTCTTCGCCGCGGGCCTCCGCCCGGTTCACCAGATCCATCGCCGTGATCGGCAGCGCATTCGCGGCGGAGTAGAAGGAAACCGCGCCGGTCTCCGGCGGCGGCGCAATATGGGTCGCGATGTCCCCGACATACGGGGCAAACGCTTTCAGATGCGGCGGATTTTCCATGGCCGTGATCCACTGCATCGCCGTCAAATAAGAACCTCCGCCCAACCCCACGCGGCCGTCGCACCAACGTTCCCGCGCGATGCATTCCACCGTGTCGAATCCGTCCGCGCCCTCCACCTCAAACATCCGCGTGCGCTTCCATTCGCCTTCCGACGCGTATCTTCCCCGGATGTCCTGAATGACCACGGCGTAACCGCTGCGGGCAAAGGCCACCGGATCGAACAGGCTTTGGTTGAACCAATCCTTGTTGTATGGAGTGCGGATCAGGATGGCCGGGTATCGGGCGCGGCCTTCCGGCCGGTAAACGTCCGCCCGCAGCACCGTCCCGTCGCGCATTTCCATCGGAACGTTCACATCGATACGGATGGCCTCCGGCATGCTGCTCCCTCCTCGTGCGTATCTTTCGGCTTTACCGCCGAAAGCGCGTTCAAGCTTTGACGAACTTGAGCGGTACCGACAGCGTCCCCCATTCGGGCCACCGGGTCATGCGGATCTCCCCCGCCACTTCGAACGATTTCGTCCTCGTTAAAAGTTCCTCCAGCGTGACGATCATCATCATGCGGGCAAGCGGCGCTCCGGGACATTGATGCGGACCCAATCCAAACGCGATGTGCTGATGAATGTTCGGGCGATGCAGGATGAATTGGTCCGGCTCGGGAAAGACGTCTTCGTCCCGGTTGGCGGAGGTGAACACCAGCGCGATCGGCTCGTCCTTCCTGATGAGTCGGCCGCCGATGACGACATCCGTTTTGGAGGTGCGGGCAAATCCCCGATACGGTGAGAACAGCCGGAAATATTCCTCGACGGCGGCTGGAATCAGCCGGGGCTCGCTGCGCAGCCGCTCCTGCAAATCGCGATGTTCCGACAAATGCACCGCCATATTGCCCACAAACACGCTCGGCGCGATCATGCCCACGACCATCAGCTGGCGAACGGCGCCCAACACCATATCTTCCGGCAGCGGTTCCCCGTTATGCGTCGCAGACAGCAGCGCGCTGACGATGTCTTCGGCCGGATCCATCGGCTCCGCCTTTCGCATCGCGATCATGCGCCGGGCGATGTCATACAGCTTCAGGCTCGTTTCTTTCACCATCCGGTCGTCGGCCCTTTGTACCGCCCGGTTGTACACGGCCGTGCAACGCTTGATGTCCATCGCCAGCTCCTGAGTCAAGTTGAAAAGCTTGGCAAACACATAACCCGGCAATTTCTGGGCAAACTCGTCGCTAATGTCCCCTTCTTCGCGCTGAAGCAGCGGTTCCAAAAGTTCCGCCACCATGCGGCGCACGTCGTTCTTCAACATGTCCATTCGTTGGTTTGAAAAAAAAGGATTGATGGCGCGGCGATAAGGCGTATGTTCGGGAGGATCCAAGTGCAGCGGCGGGCGGCGGCCCGTGAAGGCGACTTTGGGCACTACATTCTGCACGGAGGTGACAAAGTTGCGGTAGTCCTTCAGCACCCGCTCTATGTCGCGATATTTGAACAACGCCCAAAATCCGTTGAACTCGTTGCTGTGAGCGACAGGACATTTTCTTCTCATGTCTTTGTACCGTTCGTGTGCGCTCGTGAACGTTTCCGGCTCCAGCGGATCAAAATCGTGGGTGAGCCGCTCTTCCGTCATGTCGTTTCCCCCTCGTCCTTGTGGATTTTCCGGCAGCGCGCGGGTCCCACGGCAAGCTTCCTTCTCACCTCTTTCACCTCTATCTGAAAGCGCTTACCCGCATTGTACTACAGTCCATTTCCGAGCCATATGGCTCTCATATAGGAATTTGAGAATCCGGATTTGTTTACCGTGAGGAAAATCACCGTCCATCCGGTATGCAAGACCACATCCGTGCGGCGGCGGAGTCAACAGGCGCATATCCGCCCATCCAGGACGGCGACCGGAAAATGGCCGGTTTCCATCGCGTCGATCAGCGGCAGAAACGGATTGGTTCCCAGCACATCGGACAGCATCTCATAAGCCGCCGAAAGACCGCTGACATACAGCGCCGTGCCCACGGCGTGGAACACGACGGTTTCCCCGCAGGATTGAAACGCCCGGAAAGCTCCGTCATATGCGCGGTGAAACACGTGCTCGGGCACGTCGTCCAGCGCGAAAGCCAGCCACGTCTCCCGTTCTCTTTCCTCCGCGGCCCGCCGAATGCGGGCGGGGATGTCCGCCAGCTTCCGCCAGAGCGGATCGGTTGCCAGTTCGTTGCTTTTGACCGCGTCCGCCACTTCCCGTTTGGTCAACCAACGAACCTGGATCTTCTCCATTTGCAGGGCGCATCCGAATGCCGAAAGCGCCGTTTCCGCCTGCATGCGGTTTTCCTCCAGCGATGCGGAAGCAAACCACGGCATGTTCGACAAGCGCGATAGAAGCGCTTCCATTTGGGCGCCTTGTCGGCTGGACCGCAGCGGTTCCGGAATCGTGATCAGTTTGGACATGACGGGTCCCCCTCGTAAAGTTTGGTTTGCACATTTATTCCGTCAGCAGTTTGCGAACGTCTTCGGGGATGGACACGGCCTTCAGCTTGTCGCCGAACCTTTCGATCCAAGCCCGAATTTCGTATCCCTCCGCAGCCAGGATGTCTCCCTTGCAAATCCGATGTTCGATGGTAAACACCTTGTCCCTCACTTCGGTCACCTTAGATTCCACCCGGAACCGGTCGCCGAATTTGAGCGGATGCTTGAATCGGCAATGCGTCTCGACGAGCGGAATGCCCCGGTTTTCCGAAAGCAACTTCCTTGTGGAAAGCCGGTAAGCCTCAAACATTTCATGCGTGGCCTGATCCATCCATTTGTAAAAATTCGGATAGTATACAATGCCGGCCGCATCCGTTTCCGCGAATCTGACCTTGCAGTCCCATACGCCGCGCATTTGATTTGCTCCTTTCCGAATCGATTGCCCATGCATTGATCCTGCCGGCATTTCCCGAAATCCGAGCCGGCAATGAACGACCCCCCAGGCCGACTGTACACGCGATTGCACCGACGGTCTTACGCGGATTGGCGCCTGGGTACAGTTCCATGATAGAGCGTCCCGGAAACGAATGAAACGTTCACCATGAATGAACAACGCCGTCTTTTTTCGTATGTCATAACGCAATCGTCTCATCGCCGAAAAGATCGTGCAGCTTGTATGCCATCATCAGATTGAACCGCTGTTCGGCGTGGTCGATGTCGATGTTGAGCAAATCCCGGATACGCTCCAGCCGGTATTTTAACGAACTGCGGTGAATGAACAGCTGCTGCGCCGCTTCTTTGATATTCCCGTTCGTCTGCAGGTAGACGCGCAGCGTATCGAACAGATCGCGGTTTTTTCCTTTGCCGTGATGAAGCAGCGGACTGAGGTACGTTTTCAGAAACAGCGGCACGACGAGCGGATCGCCGAGATGATACAGCACCGTGTACGCTCCCAGCTCTTCGAAATGCATGTAGCCGCGCTGCGGGAACCGGTGGCAAACAATCGTGAGCGTTTGCTGCGCCTGTTTGTAGCGCAGGGAATATTCTTCGAGGCTCCTCGCCTCCTGGCTGATGCCCATGTAAACGGAAACCCGCTCGTCTTCCTCGCGGATCAGTTTGCTGACGCGCCCGTAAAATTTTGACCAAAAATCGCCGACCGCGATTTCCTGCGGAACGATGACCATATAGTAGCCGTCCTTGCGGGTGTAAATCATTCCGGGGCACGTTCTGGTCAGATGATCGCGGATGCGGTCCCAAATCCGCGTCTTTTTCGCGTCTTCTTCCAGCAGATTGACCGGCTGCTCTTTCGCCGACGCGATCGAAATGGAGATCAGCCCGATGGAGTGCGGTTCACTGATGTTCCAGTTCAGCAGATTGGCGTACTCCATGATTTTCTGCGTATCCTTCATTTTTTCCGCGAACAGTTGGCTGAAAAAGCCGTCCCGCGCCTGCTCGAGCGCATCGAGCACCCGTTTCTGTTTGATGAACTGGACCGCGCATACGTTCAGCGCGTGGTTCAGCGACATGCGCACCACAATGTCCAACTCTTTTTTCCGCTTCAACACGCCGAGATAACCCAGCAAATCTCCGCCGCTCGTCACTTTCCAAATGCCCATTTCCCGGCCTTCGTGATCGGAAATCCATTGTTCCGACGGCGGATTTTTGGCGATGTTTTTCTTTTCCGCGCGCACCGCCGGCAAAACCGCGTCCAACAAAGGCTGTTCATGATCCGGCACCGCCTTGGCGATCAAATGAAAAAAACGGTCGAACACCAACACCGAACAATTCAGCATCTTCGACAAATACCCGGCTATGCCGGCGAACCCTTCATCTTCAATGGTCTGCTTGACCAACTCCTGCTGATGATGCATATACACTTCCAGTCGTGTCTTGCGTTCGATTTCACTCGTGTACAGTCGGGCGTTTTCAATCAGTGCGGATACGTGAGAGGATAAAAACTGCAACAGATCCAAATCTTCCGCCGTAAACAAACCGCGCTGTTTTCCGATGACGTGCAGCACGCCGATCAATTTCAAGTTGACGGTCAACGGAATGGTGATTTCTTCCCCTCCGGGTTTTTCCAAATAAGGGAAAAACCGTTTGAGATCGTAGATCTCCTGCAGATCGATGCGTTCCCTTTCCCGGATGTCCCCGTATGACGGCCGTTGAAGCAGCAAACTGTTTGCGCTTTCATCGTAAAGATACACAAATGCGGCTTTCGCCTTCGTCCCTTTTCCCGCGCGTTCCGTAATGCTCTCGACGATTTGCTCGAGGGAAGACCCTCCGAGATAGACGTTCTCCCTCAGCCATTCCAACCCTTCGATTTTCTTTTTCTCGGACTCTCTTTGCTGCGCCACAATCAACGAAGCGGCAATGTTTTTGCCGTATTCTTCAAACAGCTTCTCCGCTCCGATGACGAGAGGGACAAACGACCGAAAGCCGATGACGCCGAGCCCCACGCTGCTTCCGTCTTCATGGCGGATCGGGATCGTAAACCAGGTCTGGAACTGTTCCTGTTCCAGACCGGCAAGAAAAGGGCAGATTTCTTTCCCTTTGATGACGTCGAAAGAACAGAGCGGCTCCACCAGAATGCGCGGCAGACAGACGTTCATGTCCAGCGGAAACCCGAGCTCGAATTGCGGCGCTTCCCCCTTTTTGGCTTTCATCACCAGCCTGTGATTCTCCAGATAAAGGATGGCCATGTAGTCGCAGCTGTACTGCTCGTAAAACGAGTCGATCAAATAGTGCAGCGTTTCGTCCAACGTGTCGAAGTGCACCATTCTTCGAGCCGTTTTCCGCAAATGCGTGTCGATTTTTTCCATGATCTGCTTCTGTTTCGACGAGTGGACCAACGGAATCCCGCCTTTCGAGAAGCTTTTTCGGGAAGCTGTTGCGAAAAGTTCGCCGTCATGGGGGTAAAACATATGATAGCTTTTATAAAGTTGAAGGACAAGTCTCAATTGAACGAATTTTGCATATATTTGCCGGATGATCATTATTGGAACATTACAGTACGGACGGCCCCGGATGCTGCCAAGGCGGCCCCATGGCTTCGATGCGCTCCGCGATTTCCTCTTCGTCCCATCGCTCGTCGCGAGATTCCATTTCCAGCACCGGTTTTCCGTATCCCCAAACGGACAAACGGCGTCCCGCAATGGACAGGCATTGGCCGGTGACGTCACGCGCGGCCGGGGACACCAGATAGCCGAGCAGCGGCGCCACCTGCGAGGGTTTGCGCGAGCGCATTTCGCGAACCTTGTCTTCGCCGAACACACCGAGCAGCACACGCTCCGGGATTTGCTCGGACATGCCCGTCCAGGCGGCGGGAATGACGGCGTTGACCGTAATGCCGTACTTCGCCCATTCTTTGCTCCACGTCAGCGTCATCGCCAGCAGGCCTCCCTTGGCCGCGGCATAATTGGACTGTCCCGGATTCCCCGCTATTGCGGAAGCGGAGATCATGTTGATGACCCGCCCGCCTCCGCCGCGGATCATATGCGGCACAGCCGCCTTCGCGCAATAAAACGCCCCGCTCAGATTCGTTGCGATGACCTCGTCGAATTGTTCCGCCGGCATGCGCAGCGCGAGATTGTCGCGGACGACGGCGGCATTGTTGATCAATACGCTGAGGGTCCGGAACTTGGACACGGCGGCATGTACGATTCGGTTCGCTCCGTCGGGATGGGCGACCGTTACCTCGATGCCGAACAGCCGGTCGCCGTACGCTCGCAGATCGCGCCGAACCTGTTCCAGTTTGGTTGCGTCCGTGTCCGCGATGGCCACGCGCGCGCCGCGCTCCAGAAAGTAATGCGCCGCCGCGGAGCCGATGCCTCCCGCCCCGCCGGTGATGAGGAGGACCTCCCGATCAAACCGCAGCATGTCCTTCTCTCCCTTCCTCTCGCGGAAAAAAAACCGCCCTCATCCGCAAATACGAATCTGAAGGCGATTGATGTTCCGCTTGCGTTTTCCATGCGCATTCCGAATCCGTCCGGATTTTAGGGAACGGTTATTAGGGACGGATCGGCTCGAATTCCCCGTTGATCTGCTGCTGACCGCTCTCTAACGCCTCTTCCCGGTTCAGGCCCAACTTTTCCATAATCGGCAGATCGCTGGCGGAAAACAGCAGCGCGTCCTCCGATGTGGGGTTGTGATGTTCGTGCCAAGCCCAGGGCGGCAGCACGAACAAATCACCCTGCGACCAGTCGAAACGGATCCCGTTGATGACCGAATATCCGCTGCCCCTGAACACGTGATAGATCACGGAATGCATGTGGCGGTGGGCAGAGCCGGAATAGCCTGCGGGAAGCTTTTGCATCCAGGCCGCGATGGTCGGATGGGCGGGTTTGCCGTTCGACGGATTGACATACTCGACCGCGATGCCGTCGAACGGGTCCGGGCCGAACTCGCTCAATCCGTCCAGCGCCGCCTCGGTTTGTTTCCAACGATACAGACCGAGCGGAGCGATCTTTTCCGTGCGGTCGGAGATCGGACGCACCCATCCGCCCATATAGCGGCGCGGCGAATAGTTGTCGGGAAGTTCCGGCTGCTGGATGTTTTCCGGATAAGGTTCGAAAAAGGTCGCGTCGATGCCGTACATGAACGGAATATCCAGTACGTCCAGCCAGAACATCGGCTCGTTTCCGGGATGGGCGTGGCCGTGCCACAAACCTCCCGGCGTAATCAGATAATCCCCTTCTTCCATGTACAGCCGCTCTCCATGAACGATACTGTAGGCGCCTTTTCCTTTGGAAATATAGCGCATCGCGTTTTGCGTGTGTCGGTGCGAGGGTGCGACTTCCCCCGGCAATATCAGTTGAATGGCCGCATACAGCGTCTGTGTCGCCGAAGCCCATCCCCACGGCTGCCGGTAAGTCAGACCGGGATTTTGAATGTAGATCGCGCGCCGTTCGCCTCCGCGTTCGGGCGTGAAGATGGTCGAGGCCTCCATCAGTTTGGCGTGGAGCAAGTCCCATTTCCACAAGTAAGGTATCGCCTTCGGTTTCGGCTCGCGATGCATCAACTCCGGGATCGCGTGCCAAAGCGGACCCAGGTTCACCCGCTCCAACTCCCTGGAAAATTCAGCGACTTCCTTGCTTTTCAAAAAATCAGCGGTTTCCAAGTCGTTCCCTCCATTTCCATGAAGTGATTCCGGTTCCGTATCTCCCTGGGACTATTCCGGGCCGTTACCGGAAAATGACTCCAGATTTCGCCGAATTTGTCCGATATGCCCTTCGAGATGGTCCACCACAAAATGATCCAACAGAAAGGTCATCGGCTTAACGCCGAATTTTTCGTTGCGATGGGGAGCTTCCAGCGCCAAATCGTCATCGCTCAATTTGGATACGGTGTCCCGCACGAGGGTTCCGGCTTTCCGCAGTCCGGCCGTAACGTCCTCCAGCGTTCGCTGATCCGCGCGGGCGACGGCGGCCAGACGCCGCTCATCCTGCAGCCCTCTGCCCCATGATCCGCCCCGGTTGGCGACAACCCGCTGCAATTCCTCCATCCAATATTCCAGCATCTCTTCCACATGACAAAGCACTTCCATCACCGACCATTTTTCCGGCGACGGCTTGCGGCGCAGCGTTTCCTCGTCCAGACCGTCCGCCAGTTCCAGCATGCGATTCAGCTTTTCCTCCACTTGACGACAATAATGAAGCGATTGGCTTTGTGTCATGTTTTCGCCCCCCATGCTCACTCCACCTGATTTTCCAGCGTGCCGATCCCGTCGATGTCAATGCGCACCGTATCCCCGCGCTGCAGGAACACCTGCGGGTTCATCGCGAAGCCGACACCGCCGGGAGTGCCCGTCAGCACCAGATCGCCGGGCTCCAGCGTCATGATTTGCGATAGAAACTCGACCAGATCATGCACGTTAAACACAAAATTGCCCGTGTTCGTCTTCTGGCGAAGTTCTCCGTTCACCCTCAGTTCCATGTTCAACCCATAGGGATCGGGCAAGTCTTCCTTGGTCACCAGCCACGGGCCGAGCGGGAGGCTGCCGTCGACGGTTTTTCCCTGCAGCCACTGCAGCGTGCGCCGCTGCAAATCCCGGCTCGTCACGTCGTTGGCGATCGTATAGCCTGCCACATAATCCAACGCCTCCGCACGGGTCACGTTCCTTGCCCGCTTTCCGACGACAAAGGCGAATTCCGCTTCATAATCCAGCTGGTGGGTGACTTCGGGATACGGAATGCGGTCCTGCGGCCCGATGATCGTGTTCGCAAATTTCGCGAAGATCACCGGATAGGCCGGAAGTTCCCTGCCCATTTCCAAAATGTGTTCCCGGTAGTTGTGACCGACGCAGATGATTTTGCCGGGACGCAGCACCGGCGCCTCCAGGCGCAGCCCGGACAATTCGTGTATGATCTTCCAGTCCGTGTTGCCGGAAGATGCCAGCGCAAACTCCACCGCGTTGACGGCCATCCGCATACTTTCGTCCCCGCCCTGCAGAAAGCCGATCATGTCCGGCGGGACGTACGCATCGGCGATTTCCCGGTAACGAATTTTGCCGGACGATTTCAGCCACCATTGACAGGCGTAATTCAAATCGACCACGCGGTCTCCCACGACGCCGCCGATGCGGCGGTTCCCTTCATGCGTAAACGTGACGAGTTTCAACGCCCTTCCCCCATTCCTGCTGCGGTTGCATTCATGTTGTAAGCGCTAACAATTCGGTTTGGTTATTACCCATTATAAAATCGGAGAATTGGGAAAAACACGTTCAACATGTATGAAAATGCACGCTGATTATCGTTTACGATGAAGGAAACAGGGGAATTCGCGCCATAAAAAAGCGTGCGGCTCCTGATGAGCCGCACGCCGACAGCCAACGGCTTGCCTCTCCGACCGTATCCGGCAAACGTGAAATCGCGGTTTTCCATTCGTCGCATTCTCAGCGCTTGGCGGCGCGAAACCCGGCGGCCGCCGCTTCTTCCTCCGTACAAAACCATTGTTCCGCTTTCGTCTGCTTGTAATATCGGCCTCCGGGCAAATGGTAAATCTTTTCGCCGCGGCTGTTGATATTTCCCTTGATTTTCGGGTCCGGACAAGACGGAACCGCATCGTCCCCGGCTCCGACTGCGGTGCCGGTATCGCCGTCGCCGGCATTGTCTTCGCCGGGACCTCCCGCCGACATGCCATCGCCGGCCTCGGAGTCGGCCCCTTTCGCCGCCGGCTGCCCGCCTGCCGACGAACCCCCGCTTACCGCAATCTCGGCCGCCTTTTCGTCGAATCCGTCTTCCCGCACATATCCTTCGATGCTCCAGATGCCGATTCGCGCTTTCCTGGATTGGTTTTGGGCTCGGGTCAACAAATCATAATATCGGTAGGGCGGATCGTAAACGTAGGCGATGCGCGCGAGACCTTGCTCCAGCAGCATTTCGTTGAAAAGTTTGCCGTCCACCCACACGTAGGCCAACAGGCGATCGTATTTGTCTCGCTCCGGGCCGTCGAACTCCAATTGCACTTCGCGCCCTTCCAGCACTTCCCGCGCAAATTCGCTCGCCTCGGGTCCGAACGGCTGCACCGGCTTATCCGGATGCGAAGTTTCCGGGGTATCGACGAGCAGCAGGCGTACTTTCTCTTCCTGCCCACGAATGTTCACGGCGATGGTGTCGCCGTCAATAACCCGCTCCACGACGGCGTCGACGATCCCGGAATCGGACTTGACCGCGCACCCGGCGACGGCAATGACCGCGCACCACAGCACAGCCGCCGCCAGAAGCCAACGCCATCTGAAAGCCGATCTGTTGTCCATACCGCTCCCACAGCGATCGTTACGTACTTTGCCCCGCACCTCGCCCCGTACCTTCATGGAGACGGTTCCGCCCGCTATTCGATGCCGCTCCCCTGCCTCCGGAGCAAGTTCCGACCAACGTTCCGGAACCGCAGTCCGGCCCTTTCGTCCGCTTTCCTCCCATTCAAACCGTTTCTTCCGTTCATTCATGATGCTGCGTGATGCCACCTTCTCCAGATGTCAATCTTGTTGTGCGCCATTGAGCACCGTGTCATCATTGCCCAATTCCGACAAAGCGTCCATTCCTTCCGGCCGATGGAGAAGCGCCGCCTTTTCCTATTGGAGCAAATTCCGTTTCTCCACGATGGTTTTGGACATCATGCATTCAAAAACGGCGCTGCAAACATTGGCACGGTGAAGAGGAGCGCTGTACAAAATGTAGCATGATTTGCATGCGCTGTAAAACCGTGAAAACCTGTGTAAAGGTGAAAAACCTCTTCCCCGCAGCGTTTTCCGTAATTCTTTGCGGCGGCGCTTTTCCGTCAGAGCCGCACCTCTTTCACCGCTGTCCGCCGCTTCCAAAATCCAACCATCGCGCCACAGTTCCACCGCCGCACAACCATTCGGGCATGATCGTCCGGTTGTGGACGGAGATGTTTTGTATCATTTTTCATACAAAGACGTTTTGTTCGACCGTGAATCGGGCCGCTTTGTTTCATTTTTCGAACAAATACGCTGCATCCGGTTGCACACGGCGCTGTTTTGTATCATTTTTCATACAAAAACGCTTCGTCCGCTCGCGCACGAAACTGTTTTGTATCATTTTTCGTACAAAAACTCCATTATGAAACTGCCGCACAGACATTCTCATGCCGTTTTCCGGCGCCGGGATTTTCCTGCAACCGCTGTAAACGGAAACAGTTGATTTTCGTGGAAATACCTGTAAGGTAATACTTAGATAAACGGATCAAGTCGAAAGGTGGAGGATCCGCGATGGCAAGAGAATTGATCGTCGGAGATGTCCTGCAAGAATGGACAAACACGCGGCGCGTCTTGGAACGGCTGCCGGATGAGCATCTGTCCTGGAAACCGCATGAGAAATCGATGAGTCTCGGAGGACTGTCCACGCATGTCGTCAACCTGTTGGTATGGCACATGTTCATCCAAAGTGGCAAGGAACTGGATTTGGCGACCATTCCGGCGCGCCGGGAACCGCTGACGAGCCGGGCGGCGATTCTGGAAGAGTTCGACCAAAGATACGGTGAAGTGGAAAAAGCGATGGCCGATATCGGTTTGGACGAACTCCAGGAAATTTGGACGCTGCGCAGGGGCGACCACGTCATCCTGAGCATGCCGCGGGCGGCGGCGCTTCGGCATTTCGTCGTCAGCCATCTGATTCACCATCGGGCGCAGCTCACCGTCTATTTGCGGCTTCTCAACATACCGGTACCCGGCCTCTACGGGCCTTCCGCCGACGACGAAGGCCGCTGAACGAAGTGCAGGGAGCCGTGCCGAACAGGACTTCGCCGGTCTGTTCCGCGTTACGGCGTACCGGCGATACCGCCGCCTGCGGCGCTGTTCATCATGGGGCGCAATGTGCGATAGAAACGAAAAACGAAACGGCCGGGCTGCGAGAAGGCACGGCGCACCATCCGCCTTCTTGACCCGGCGTTTCATGAATCACTTCCCAATAGTTACATATATATCGCCGGATTTACCACCGGCTGCTGGCGACGGGACATCGATCGTATCCGCGTCGAATGCCGAAAACGGCATCGGCTTCGCCCGGCCTTTGGATCGCCTTTGGATCAATATCCGAGAGGCAAAGCGAACAGTCGGCCTTCTCCCGGCAGGAACGAAACGGTCAACGTCCCGGTTGACGCGTTGTAGTCCGTCGATACTTCCGCTCCGGTCGTCTTGGAAATTTCCTTGACGTCGCTCGGCTTGGAGGGACCGAGCTGAAAGGTGACGGTCCTCGGCTGAGTCACGCTGCGGTTGACGACCATGACGTATTTGCGGCCGGACGCGTTTTTGAAATACCCGATGACGAGCGGCGCCGAGGCGTCGGTCGGCTGCCAGAAAAAGCCGCTCGGCAGCGCGGTGACCGTCGGCTCCGGAAGTCCCCCGCTGTGATACACCGCTTCCGACGTCAATGACATCAGCGTCGGACCCAAATTGAGCACCTCGGCATTCAAATCCTTCGCCCAATCATACGAAACGTTGCGCGTTCCGTCGGGTAGCAGAAGACCGTTTTCAAACGTTTCCCCGCCGCTGGACGCCGGCGTCCAGTACGTGAAGTAGATGTATCCTTTCGCCCCGTAAGCCAAGTTCGTATAAATCTGGTAGCGCATGTCGCTTTGGGACGGCGTGCGATAATACCCGTTGATCCCGACCGCCTGAATGTACGCCCAAAAATCGATGCGCGCCGCGAGCGCCTGTCTGCGGATGATTTCCAGATTCGTATAGTAGCTGTTCGTCATGCCGCCGCCGACCAAAAACGGATAATGGTCGAACACGAGCACGTCGGGGTTCGTCTGCGTCCAGCGGTACACGTAATCCTCATACGTGCCGCCCTGGATGTTTTGATTGACCGTAAACCAGAAATCCGCCGCGATCGGCGCGCCGTTGACATATCCGGTCCCGTGCAGATACCAGTCGCTGTTCGTGTGGGAGCGGACCACCCACCCGATTTGCCCGTCTCCGCCGCCGTTGTGCGTCAGCTCCATGTAATAATCCGTATTGGGCGACACGGAAGCGGACAAGTGGAACTGCGGCCAATTGTTCGCCGGTTTGGACGAAATCGTATGCTGGGCAATCAGGTTGGTTTTGGAGGGCGAATCCCACAAGCTAAGAGTCAGCGCTTCTCCGCTGCCCCACGTGCCGTTGTCGATCCACAGCTGCACGGTGTCGATCGACGTCTGCCACGATTTCGTCCGGAACGTCTGTCCGAGCCGCTGGGACACGTTCACGAATTCGCCGGAAAACTGGTCGACGCCGAGCTGCGCCGCCGAGGCGTACGTCGGAAACAAATTGACGAACGACATGTGGTTGGGGTCGCCCAGCTTCAACCTTTCGCTCGTCTGCTGCAGCCGCGTCATTTCGTGCACGCTCGGCTCGTCATACAGATGATAGCCCTGCAAACCGTTCTTTCCGCCGTAGTAAGCCGCGATCGCATCGATATCCGCGATGTCCGGCGCCCCTCCGTCCTCATGCACCTTTTGGGAAAACGGCATGCGGAACCAAAGGTCGAAGCCGCCGTGCGGCGTGCCGTTGATGTAGGACTGTCCGCCGGCATACACGTCCGCGTTGCTCGTGACGACCCAGCCGACCGGCGTCGCGCTGTCGCTCGTCAATTCGAAATAGTACGACGCCCCCGGCGTCAAATACTTGTATACGCGGAAGTTCGGAAAATACGTGTCCGGCGGTCCGGTGATCGAATCCGTGGCCAGCAGCGTCGTTTTGGCCGGGCTGGTGTAGAGCGACAGCGTGAGCGTGACGCCGGCGGGCCAGTTGTCCTTGTCGATGAACAATTCGATCGTGTTCAGTGCGATGCCCGAACCGAGCGGAGCGGTGAATGTCTGACCAATGCTCGACGCGGTGCTCACATTGAATCCGAAGCCCGTCGACGTCTGATCCAGCAAGAAGTCGCGCCATACGAAGCGCCGATCGTCGACGATCAGCCGCAAGCCGTTGTTGTAAGCGTGAAACAGGGCGATGTCGTTGAGCGCGGGAGTGGAAATGTTGTTGCTGCCGATGATCAAATTGGCGTTCATATTCGCGATCTCGGCATTACGGGCGTCGGTCGTCTCGGAAGGTCCCGGCGGCCAAAAAATGCCGATCGGGAAAGGAGAAATCGGGGGCGAATACGCCGCCGCCCCCGCCGGATGGCAGACCGTCAACAACGCGGCCGCCAGCAACCCAAAAAACCGTTTCTTCATCTGATAATGCCACTGCTCCTTTCGCGCTGACTAAACCCTTGTTGCGGATTGATCGTTTCTCCCTTTCCTCCGCCGTTGCCGTTTGCACGGCTTGCGGTCACAGCGCCGATTACGCGGCGCTTTTCTTTTTCCGCATCACGAAGTAGTAGTAAGCAGCTCCCGCGGCGGCGGCGACGACGACCGCCACGACGATCCAGATCCAGCCGCTTCCTCCTCCGCCGTTCCCGGAATCGGCGGCGTCGGCCGGCGGCGCCGACACGGTGCCGCTCTCTTCATCCTCCGCCGCGGAGTCTTCGGGCGCGTCTTGCGGATCGGCGGCGTCAGGCTGCTCCTCCTGGGCCAGCGCCTCCTGCTCCGACTGCTCTTCCTGCGCGGCGTCGCCTTCACTGGACGCTTCCTCTTCCTTCACGGGATCGGATGACGCGGGCGCATCCTCATTTCCGGAAGAAGGAGCGGACGAAGCGCCGCCGCTTTGCTGCCCGTTATTGTTCGGCGTGCCGGAGGAAGGCGATTCGGCAGGCGCTTTCGGCTCCTGCTGCGCCGGCTGCTCCGGCTGGTCGGCGCTCGCGCTGTCGTCATGGACTTCCAGCTGGACGTCATCGATGTACACCTCGCCGATGCAGACGTTGATGCTGATATACCCCGCTTCGTTGATGCGGTTGTTCGAATAGTCGACGACGCCGACGATCTGATCGTCCACCATCGCCGTAAAAAGGTTGTCTTTGACAATCAGCGTATACGTGTGCCAGTCCTCGATGTTGTTGGTGAACGGTTCGTTTTGCGTCGTCTGTTTCGCCAGCGACACGACGCCCCCGCCGCCCGGATACCCGCGGTAGGCGTGAAAGGCGATGCCCGTTTCGTTCATGATGAACGTGTGCAGCACGTTGTTGCTGCCGTTGAAGCGCTCGTTCGTATCCTTGCGTACGGAGAAACCGATCCACGAACCGGAAAAATCGAGCGACTTGGCGCGCATGGAAATCGTGAAGTTTTTCGCCTTGATGTCTTTCGGCGCAATGTAAAAGAAACTGCCGCCCGTCGCCTTGTTGTTGATGTACAGCATGCCGTTTTCGATTTTCGCGACGTCGACCAGTTCCTTGTCGTCCGTATCCGGATCGTCATCCAGCACCGCGTTGGTCCATTTGTCGAACGTGCCCGAAGAGAAATCTTCCGTAAACACGACCGCGGCGTTCGCGTTCACCGCGCCGAAAGCCCACAGGAGGACGGAGAGCGCCAGCGCGCGCAGCCCGTGTTTCTTCTTCCCCATTGCCCGACACCCCTTTACTCCAGTAAGTTGTTTAGAATCAAAGCCCCCTGTCCCGGCCCGAGGGCGACCGCCGCCTCCGGACGGATCCGTTCACGCGCATGTCCCGGCCTGTACACCGTGTACGACGCGTCATCGGCCAGGCGCAGCGCCGCTTCCTGCGCATGTTCCAGCGACAAATTCACCACGTAATAAGCCGGCAGCCCGTCGATCTCAAAACAGCCGATGAGCAGCGGGCCGTCCGAACTCACCGCTGCGAGTCCCGGACACGCCGCGAGAACATCTTGTTCGGGTACGGGCACCGGGCTGTCTCCCGCCACCATGACGCCGAGCGATTTCGCCCGCATGAGCGCGGGGCCGACGTCGGCAATGAACGCGTTGATTTCTTTGACCGTATCGAAGATGAGCTGTTTGACCCCGTCGCGGTCGATCATGCCGCCGCGAAACCCCTCTTCCACCGGCTGCCAGAACGTAAAATACTGCATCCCCTGCGCCCCGTACGCCAGCGCGGTGTGCACCTGCCAAGCGAGTTCCGGTGGCGTGGCCACGCGGATGCGCTTTCCCCAACTCACCGTCTGCACGAACACCCAAAACGGAATATCGTGTTCCCGCGCAATGCGGCGCACCATCGACATGTTCTCGAAATAACCGGATTTCAGTTCCGGAAACTCCCCTTCGAGCGGATAGTAATCGTAGGAAATGTACGGAAGCGGCACCTGTTCCAAAAAATCGCCGAGATAGGAACCATATTCGTCCACGGTGGGTTCGCCGCCGTCCTCATCGGTTTTGTCGATGAACAGCTGGTTTCTGGAAGCGTACATCGGCAGCAAATTGATGTAGAACATTTTGTCCGGAAACCGCTCCCGATAGGCTGCATAATTCTCTCCGAGCATCGGGAAATAGGCGGCGGACGGTTCGTCCATCACCATGTGCCCGAGAAACGCCGGATGATTTTCATAAAGCGCGACCGACTGCTCCATCAGCTCGGGATCTTCGGCGACGGCCTGGATCGCCGCATCGGAGACGACGTAGCGCAGACCGTTCGCCTGCGCGGCATCCAGCGCCCTCAGCACATCGGCCACATTCATTTCCACCCGTTCGTACAGGCCGTAAATCATGTTCAGTCCGGCTTCCTTCGCCAAGGCGTAGCTTTCGTCCGTAATAAAATTCGGGTTGCCGGTGCCGAGCGCATCCCGCGGCGGCGGCGCGACCCAGGCCCCGATCGGAAAAATGCCGTTTCCCAGCGGAGAGTATGCGGGGCGGGCGGAAATCGTCTTGGACACGTTTTCGTTTTCCGATGAAGGTTCCCCGGTTTGATTCACGGTTTCCGATTGTTGGTCCATCTCCTCACCCCGATTTGTGCCAGTGTCTTCACAGCCGAACAGTAGGAGGAGGAGCGCCGTGAGCGCAAACCATGCGACGGCCCGGCTTCCCCCTCTTACCTTTTGTCTCATCCCTTCAAGCCTCCGGTCACCGTATTTTCGATCAGCGTTTCCTGGAACAGCGCGTAGACGATCAAAATCGGCACCGTCGCCACGATCATCGCCGCAAACATTTTCGGCCAATCGGCCGCATACGCCTGTTCGAGCACAATCTGGCGAAGTCCCAGGGCGAGCGTGTACTTTTTCGGATCGGACAAAAACATCCACGGCGCGAAATAGTCGTTCCAGATGTTGATGGCGTTGATGATCGACACGGCGCCGATCGCCGCCTTGGCCTGCGGAAGCATGATGTGCGTGAACACCTTCCAATCGCCGGCGCCGTCCACAAAGGCCGCCTCGGCATACGACCACGATATGCTTTGGAAGAAGCCGTGCAAAATGATGAAATTGAGTCCGAATCCGCCCGCATAGAGCAGCACGATGCCGAAATGCGTGTTGAACAGGCCGGTGACGTTCATGAATTTGTACAGCGCGGCGATCGAACCGACCGAGGGGATGATCATGACCAGCACGGCCGTCGCGTACAGAAACCGCCGCAGCGGAAACTCGTATTTGGCGACGATGTAGGCGGCCATGGCCGACGACAAGACGGCCACTGCGGTTCCCAGTACGGTCAGTTTGACGCTGTTGTAAAAATAGGTGATCAGATCATAGTCGTTCCAAATTTTCAGGTAGTTGTCGAATTTCCACTGTGTGGGGAACGACCAGATGCCCCCGACCGCAAAAAACTCGCGGTTTTCCTTGAAAGAATTGTAAAACGTCCATAAAAACGGGAAGATCAAGGTCGCGGCGTACCCGGCGAAGATGACGAACACACCGGTGAGCGCCGCCGTCTGCAGTTTGGTGCGTTTCAATGGAATTTCCCCTTCCCGGTTTTGCGCCGTCCGGCGGCCGTCCGGCGCAACGGCTCAACCTTGCTGCCGTCTCGTGCGAACGGTGAAGAGCACAACGACCGCCAAGGAGACGATGGCCAGGACGGCATACCAACCCAACGCGACGTCATCGCCGGTTTTCGGGTTGTCGGCGGCGGCGGGAGCGTCAGCCGCAGGCGCGGGCTGTTGTACGACGGCCTCGCCGGCGGCAGGCGCATCACCTGCTTCGGCCGCAGGCGTTTCCGCCGGAGCGCCCGCATCCGTCGCGTTGTCCTCCGCGGACGCCGGCGCGGCGGCGGACAGGTCGGCGTGAATGTCGCTCGAAATTTTCACGTTGTCGATGGTGAACCAACCCTGGATCGCGTCGTTGCCCGACGTGGTGATCTGAATGTGCCCGGTGATGTCTTCCGGCAAGTTTTCAAACACCGCTCTCGGCTGCGCGAACGCTTCTTCGCCTTCGGATTGCAGCTTGTAGAACACCTGGAGTTTTCCTTCTCCGTAAATGACCCTCACATTCAGCGGTTCTTCTTTCATCACCAGCGTGTATTCCAGCGGAATCCAGCGCTGGATCGGATCGGCGTAATCGATCGTTTCCGTGGCGCCGTTGCGCACCAAATACAGGCTGTCGTTCACGAAGTACAAGAGGTAGGCCTCCGGTTCGCCGAAGAACGTGTCCGGCTGCGGCAGGCCGAAAGCGACGCCGACCCAGCTCGAGTTGCCTTCAAACGAAACGATGTCGAATTGCAACGCGAAGGTGTTGTATGTGCCGGCAGGCCCGAAGTACGAGCGGTCCTGCGCTCCTTCGAACACCAACCCCCCGTTTTCGATGCGGACGGTGCTGTTGTCCGGCGTACCCGCCATGTTCCACTGCTCCGCCCGATGTCCGGCGCCGAAGTCGGTGGCGAGGACGGAACCGTTTTCATCGGCCAGCGCGGCCTGCGACAGCAACAGCAGCATGGCGACGACAAGCATACTCACTTTTTTCATGGGATTGAAACACTCCTTGATTCATTATGATGTGAGAGAAGAACGGACCCTAAAACTCGACGGAGGAGCCGATCTTCTCCATTATGAACCTGAACAGCATCACGACGGCGACTCCGATCAGCGAGAAAAACACGCCGACCGCCGCCGCGTATTCCAGATTCGACGCCCTCACCTGTTCCAGCACGTACAGCGCGATCGTGTAGGAACTTCCGTTCGGTCCGCCGTTGGTCAGAAGCTGCGGCTGCAAAAAGATCGTAAACGCCGAGGTGGAGCCGAGCACGAACAGCGTCGTAATCGTCGGCCAAATCATCGGCACGATGACCTGCCACAGCTCGCGGGTCATGCTGATGCCTTCCAACTGTCCGTACTCGATAATTTCCGTCGGAATGCGCGAGATGGCTCCGTGCAGCAAGATCACGTTAAAACCGATTCCCGCCCAGATGCAGTACAGAAACACCATCGGCATCGCCGTATCCGGATCGCCGAACCAGGCGCGCTGCCAGTGTTCCAGCCCCACGAGCCTCAGCAAATCGTTGACGACCCCGAAGGTGCTGTCGAACATGAAGGAGAACACCATCGTCAAGATGACGATGGACAAAATGGAAGGCAGGAAAAACACCGCGCGGAACCATCCGCTCCCCCAAACTTTCTTGTACAGGAAATAGCCGGCCACGATGGACAACGGCAGCAAAATGAAATTGGTCACCGGAATGAACAGCAGGGAATTGACAATCGCTTTGCCGAGCACCGGGCTGCGTTCCAGGTCGCGAAATATGGCCCGATATTGATCGAGTCCGACGAAGGACACCGAATTGTCCATAAAATTCAGCCGCTGAAAGCTCATCACCACCGTGTTCGCGTTGATGTACACGAAAAACACGAGAAAGTGAAGCAGCGGAAACAAGAGCATCAGGAAAATAAACCAACGTCGCTTCGCGGCTGCGCTCATCGCTCAGTTCAACCCCAGTTCCGCTTTTGCCTCATCCCAATACTGTCGGGCGTATTCCGCATTGCCCGCGAACGCCGATTCCGCAGTTTCGTCTTCGTAGAAAATCATCATGTACGGCGCCCCGGCCATCGGCCAATCGTAGAATTTGCTGAAATAGACTGGATTGTCCGAATACAGGTAAATGTTGTCGCTGTTCTGCCAAATGTCGACGACGCTCTGCGTAAATTCGCTCAAGCCCTCCACGGAGGCAGCGTCATACCGGAACGGACGGACGGATCCGGTCGTTTCTGTAAAAATTTTCAGCATTTCGTCCGTCGCCGTAAATTTTAGAAACTTCTTGGCCAAGTCGACGTTTTGCGCTTTGGCGGGGATGATGGCGATGTCGCCCGCCATCGTGTTGTTCAATTTGGGGCTTTTGGCGCCTTCGACGACGGGCAGCTGCATCATCTTCATGCGAAACCCGTCGGGCAAGGAGTTTTTCATTTCGTTTTCGATCCAAGCGCCGTTCGGAATCATCGCGGCCTTTCCCTGCAAAAACGCCATCTGCGACTGAATGTGATCCATGCCTTCCGCACCGGTCACGCTGTTGTCCGGATCGCGGATCAGCGCCTCGAACGTCCGCAGCGCGACGAGCCGGCCTTCCTGCGCGTACACGTCGGGCGATTCCATGCGCTTGTATGTTTCGATCCCTTCGACTCCTTCATATTGCGCCCACCAGCCGATGACCGGGAAATCCCAGTACGAGGCCACTTTTCCGCCCCAGGCGAAGGGCGCGATCCCTTCGGCCTTGATTTTCGGCAAGAGCTCGAGCAGGTCGCTCACCGTCTTCGGCACGTCCCAGCCGTACTGCTCGAACATGCCGGCATTGTACACGAGACCGGTGGCACCGTCGGTCCACGGAACGACCCAGAACTTGTCCCGGATTTTCCCGTAGTTGGCGATGCCCGGCTGCAGTTTTTCGTACAGCGTCATCCCGTTGTCGATCTCCTCGGCGTAAATGTCGCTGAGATCGGCCAAATATCCCTGCACGGCCCAGCGCTGCCAGCCGGTTCGTAAAATGAAGGCCAGATCCGGCAGGTTGGCTCCCGATTCCAGGCGAGGCCCCATTTTCTCCGTGATGGCCGGGTCGCCTTCCAGCTGCACCTTGACGCCCGGATTCGCTTCTTCGAACGCCTGCGCCCACAGCTTCAGCCATTCATCCCCGTACCCGCCGTTGAAAAAGGCGATTTTCAGGATGCGCTCGCCCCGGCCGTCCGCATCGTCGTTCAGTTCCGTTTGCGCGTTTCCCCCGCCGCCTGAACAGGCGGACGCGACGAGCGCCATCATGCACAGAAGCAAAAACCATGTGTGCCGCTTCAAGCGATTCTCCCCCTTTACTTCAGAAGTGAGACAAACTTGCCTTCACCCGGCGCAAGTTCCACCTCATACGTTTTTGTTTTCGGCAGACGGGTTTCGCCGTGGCGGTCGTACTGCAGCAGTTCGTATTTTTGGCTCAAACTCACGGAAACTTTGTTCGTCAGCTTCTTGGCCGGATCCGTATAATTCACGAGAATGAACGCGGCATGGCCGTCGTCGTCTTCAAAAGCGCCGATGACGACGGGATGTTCGCTTTTGACGCCGGCGATCGGCGCGAACGACTCCAGGCGGTGTTCAATATACAGGTGACCCGGCGCGCCTTCGGTCGGATAGGTCTGCACTCCGACATGGTTGTAATGAAGATACAGCGATTCGAACCGGGCGATTTCCTCATTGACGTTCCGCACCGCGTCGTACAGCGGCGTTTTGTTTCCCGCCCGGTCGATCATGGCGTCGGAAAATTGGGTCAAATTGTCGTTTTCCGGCGTCCAGTACGTGAAATATTGGATGCCCTGCGCGCCGAAAACCAGCGAGTTGTACACCTGCCAGCGAATGTCCGCTTCCTCCGGAATCCGGTTCTCGGTGCCCGCCGTCCAATATCCGATGGACTGGATGAACACCCAAAACGGAATGCCGGCCTTTTTTGCCGCTTGCGACACGATCTCCAAATTGAGCAGATAGTCTTCCCGGATGTCCGTGCCCGAGACGTTTTTCACCAGCGGATAATGGTCGTAAGAGATGTAGGGTGTGGCCACTTTTTCGATGTACTCGTCGATGTATTCCTTGTAGGTCCGACCGTGCCGCTGGTCGAGGCTCGAATAGGTCGGAAACAGATTGACGTAGAACAGCTTGTCGGGATACAGTTCCTTAAATTTGCGGTAGAGAGCGCCGAGCCGGTCGAATTCGCCGGCGCCCGGCTCATCCCGTACGAGCACGCCCGCAAAGGCGGGGTGATCGACGACCTGATCGAACATCCCCTCCATCAATTCCAGTTCGTCTTCGGGCAGGCTGCCGATTCCGCGGCTGCGAACCATATATTGCATGCCGTGCTCATGTGCGTAATCCAACGCCTTTAAAGCGTTTACATCCACATCTTCGTACAGCCCGTAAGCCACGCGAATGCCCGATTCCGACATCACTCGGTAGGATTCGCTGGATATGTACTCCGGAGGCGGAGCGACCCACGCGGCGATATGCAGCTTTTTCGACGCGTCGTACGCCGGCGGTTCGGCGGGCTTCGAAGCGCATGATGCCAGCAGCGTAACGGAACTCATGACGGAAAGAATCATCATCGCTTTTCTTTTGATGTGCACATTGATGCCCCTCCTTTCTCCACCGGTTTGGAATCCAACCGGTTCTCTAAGTCTATTAAACAACAGAGCCGACGGCTTTGCAATATTTTTTAATTAACTTTTCTAAAAAATTAAACCTTGACTCGACGCTTTGGAACGCCGGGGATGAAAACGCGACAAAAGCCTGAAAAAAACATGTTTTTTTAAAATGACCGTCGGACGGGCCGACCCGAAACCGGCGAACGAAGCGGCAAAAGCCGTTGTTCCGTACCACCACGCGCTTCGGCTCAACGGGGATTCATGATGATGTTGTCGATCGTCCGCTGGATCGCTTCGCCGATCGCCCCGTACAACACGGATTTGTCGCCCAGATCGGAGGCGACGACGTGCACTTCCCGATTCATGATTTTCAACAGAAACGAATGCAGCATATCGGTGTATATCGGAGCGATTTCCAAAATCAAACCGCCGATGATCACCGCCTCCAAATCGAGCAGTTCCAGCACGTTTTTGATCATGCAGCCGAACTCGATTGCGCCTTCCCGGATGACGGACAGCGCGCGCACGTCGCCCGCCCTCGCCATCGCGAACATGATGTCGGCATATTTCTCCACAAGATGCGACGGAATTTCGTCGTATCCGAGACCGGAAAAAATGTCGGGATACCTTTTCTGGATTTTGCTCAGCAGGCCGAAGACGGAAATGTGATAGTCGGCATAGTCGTCCAGCGCAATCCGTTTTCCGCCGCGCATTTCTTTTTCGTTCATGATCCACAGGCCGATTTCCCCCGCGGACCCGCTGGCGCCTTCAAACAGCCGATCGTTCAGAATGAGTCCGGCGCCGAGGCCGACGTCGATCTGGACGTTGATGAAATTGCGGTAATTACGCCCGAGCCCGTATAAATGTTCGCCGACGGCCGAGCAGTTCGTGTCGTTTTTCAGCAGAATGTCGGTCGCGAACCGCTTGTTGACGAGATCGATCAAGTCGGTGCCCTGCATGTCGCGGATGCGCGGCGCGTACCGGATCGCTCCCGTGCGCGGATCAAAGATACCCGGCGACGCCATGCAGATGCACAGCAGCTTGTCGTGCGGAATTTGCCGCTTCTCAAGCAGCGATTCGATCTCGTCCAGCGTCCGTTCGATGACGGCGGGCGTGATGTGCAGCGTCTGATCCACGTGCGCGTACTCCAGAATGTGCAGCTCGCCGAGATCGGCCAGGGCGATGCGGATGCGGCTGCTGCTCATGTCCACCGCCGCCACGTAGCCGTAAGAGGTATTGAATTCGAGCTTGATCGGTTTGCGCCCGCGCGCCGACACCCCGGCACCCGTTTCCCGGATGATGCCTCTTGCGATCAGGTCGTCGATGTTCGCGGAGACCGTCGGCGCGCTCAGCATCAGTCTCTTGGCCAGAGCGGAACGCGACAACGTGCCGGCCCTGCGGATTTCCCGCACAATGAGCGATTGGTTGGTCGTCTTGATTTGTTTTTGATTGACTCCTTTCACATTCACCCAAACGGACTCCCATCATTTAATAAGTTTTATTAATTAATTATAATGCATATGTCGGGCGCGCGCACATTTTGTCGGTATTGCCGTTTTCCTGTCGGTTGTATGGCTCGGGCACACCCGCAAACATATCTTCCTCGCCATCCCTGGCCGCCGTCCAACCCCTGCGCTCCAAGCAGCCAAAAGAAAAGGTCTGTGCTATATGCACAAACCGATTGGGGGACAGCCCCCTCGCGTGCCGGTTCCGGCAAACGGCGACCGGACGCGAAGACGCTGCGGGCTATACGCACAAGCCCTCTCGTCTGCCGAACCGTTTGCCGATCAGCCGGTGATGCGGCGCGGTTACGATTCAGTTTCGCCGTTTCGTAGGCCGCCACATCATTCCAGCGCCACTGCGGAGACGGCGGAAAGGCGTCACATATTCCTTGCTGTGCCATTCCAGCGTGGTGCTGCCGTAAACCGACGACGCAGCCATTCGGTCTCCCATCGACTCGGGCCGCCGCATGCGACAGGCAGCCGCCGACTTGGGCGGCTCCGGCGTTCAGGATGCCGGGAAAGGTGCGGGCGCACCCGGAAGGTTCTCGAGATGTCGCACGGCAGCTCGCCGAAATGTTTCCGGTGATGGCGCCCGGAATTCGCCCGGATGGCCGCCCCCCCCCCAAAATTCGAACAGAATGTCGGGCACAACATTTAATTAACTTTATTAAAAAATATTGCAGTCCGGCCTCCGATGTGGTTGAATATCGATAAGAGCGAATGTAAAAGTCCGCTAGTTTCCCCAAAGGAGGGTTGGACATGAAAAGTCTGCAGATTACCGGAAAAGGCGCCTACACCATTATCGAACATGACCCGGTGGAACCCGAAGACGATCAAGTGACCGTGCAGATCGAAATCGTCTCCACCTGCCCGCGCTGGGATCTCAACATGATGGACGGCCGGGACATGTTCGACCCGTCGGCATCGCCGGTCTATCCCCTGCCGCCCGGTTTTCCGGGGCACGAAATGGCCGGGATCGTGACGAAGGTCGGCGGCAAGGTCACCACGTTGAAACCGGGAGACCGAGTCGCGGCGCTGGAGCATTTGACCGGACGGGGGGCGTACGCCACCCACCTCAATTACCGGGAACACGAATTGATCAAGCTGCCGGACGAAATCGAATGGAAGCAGGCGGTTTCCTTTGAACTGCTGAAATGCGTGCTCATCGGTCTGCTGCAGTTTGGCGACCTGCGCGGCAAATCGATGCTGGTCTCCGGCCTGGGTCCGGCCGGCATCCTGGCCCTGCAGGCCGCTCGGCTTATGGGAGCCTCCCGCGTGGTGGCGGTGGACATCAACCGCAACCGGATCGACATGGTCAACCGGCTGGGACTCGGAGAAGCGAAGCACACCGAGGAGCTGGGACAGGAGCGATTCGATCTCGGCTACGATTGCGTCGGCGCGGCAGCCTCCGTGCAAAAGCTCATCGAACACACGGACCGGCACGTCGTCATCTTCGGCGTGCTCAAAGGGACGGTCAACTACCCCGAAACCCTTTGGCTAAAAGGATTTATCCTCGAATCGTACAGACTGAGGCCGTTCGGCGATGCGGACCGCGCCCTGCTGCTCGATCTCGTGGCGAACAAAGGATTGAACACGCAATGTTTGCAGACGCATCACGTCCCCTTGAACCGCTATGACGAAACCGTCCGGCTGCTGCGGCAGCAAGAGGCAATCAAAGTGTATTCCTATCCGCAAACCGATTTGTAGGAGGCGTGTCCGTTGAAAGCCGAAGCGATCGTATTTACGGCGGTGAACGAAGTGGCCTACCGGACGGTCGACGTTCCGGAACCGGGCCCCGAAGACGTCGTCGTCGACGTGGAATATTCGTGGATCAGCATCGGCACGGAGCTGTCCTTTCTGCGCGGCGAGCGCATCAGCGGAGAGCAGGTGACGCGCCCCGGTGACAAGCTGCCGTTTCCGCAGGTGCCGGGTTATCAGAAGGTCGGCGTCGTGAAGGAAGTCGGACGCAAGGTGAAGCGTTTCAAGCCGGGAGACTGCGTGTTCGCGTCCATCAGCCAAGTGAGCGGCATGGCGTTCCCCACCGGCGGACACGTCAATCCGAGCGTCACCCACGAAAGCCAGGTGTGGAAGCTGCCGGACGAGGGAGTAACGGAACCGCTGGCCTACGCCCCGCTCGTCCAGGCGCAGGTCGGCTACAACTGCGGCACCAGACCGCACATATCGCCGGGTGACCGTGCCGTCGTCATCGGCGACGGACTGATCGGCCACTGGTCCGCGCAAACGCTGTTCGCCAGGGGCGCACAGGTGACCGTGCTCGGCCGACACGAGCGGAGGCTCGCCATGCTGGCACCGGGAATTGCGGGCATCCATTTGCGCCGCACGCCGATCCATGAAGCGGCGTCGATGCTGGACGACATCCAGGTGGTCGTGGACACTGTCGGCTCGCTGGCCGACTTCAACGTCCTGCGCCCCAGGATGAGGTGGAACAGCCACCTGGTGTCAGCGGGGTTTCTCGGCGCGGAGGGCCACATCGACATCCAGCAACTGCGCGCACAGGAAATCACGCTGCATTGTCCGTCCGGCTGGGTGCGCGACCGCATGGATGCCACCCTGGAGGCCGTGCGCGACGGCCGGCTGAGCACGCTGCCGCTGATCACCCACTTGATACCGGCGGCGGATGCTGAACAAGCGTGGCGGATGATCCGGGAAAAACAGGAATTTTTTCTCGGAGTCGTGTTGGATTGGAGGAGGAAATGAATGTCCGGGCACATCAGGCAACAATCAGCGGAATCCTTTGTTTTTGTCCGTGAAGAACCGTTGCCGCTGCGTCACAAACCGCGGGTCGAAGCCGGCGTCGCGCTGACCGGACACGGGGGCGGAACGGTTTTTCAGGAAAACGTCGATTACGTCGTCGACTATGAGCGGGGGCTCATCCGCCGCACGGCGAACAGCCGCATTCCCGACTGGTCGCAACATCCGATGTACGGCGTCCGGAATTTCGATCATCTGTTGTACCGGGATTACAGCAATTTGCCCTACACGGTGTACGCGAAATACGAGTACACGGCGGACCGTGAGGAAACAGTCGGCGATGTGAAGCGGGCCGCGGAGATCTTGCCTCGCACCGTCGCGAAGCTGACTTCCGCATCCCCCGTCAAGTATGCGGTATTGGGAGACAGTATCAGCACCGGAGGAGAGGCCAGTTCCGCAGACTGCGCATTTTTCGGCCGGTTGTCGCGATATTTGCGCGAGCGCTTTGCCGCGGATTCCGGTGCGGAAATCACGATCGTCAACAAGGCCGTCGGCGGCGAAACGAGCGAAGGCGGCGCGGCGCGGGTGGAACGCGATGTTCTTCCGCTTGAGCCAGATCTGGTGACCGTCGGCTACGGGATGAACGATCAGAATCTGTTTGCGACGGGACTGGCGGTTCCGCCGAACGATTTTGTCCGCAATATCGAGACGATCATCAGGCGAATTCGCAATCATCACGATTGTGATATCATATTGATAACGCCATGCTCTCCCAATCCGCTGTGGAAGCATGCGAGCGGCAAAACGAAAGACTATGCCGAGGCGCTTCGTGAGTTGGGCATGAAGCACAACATCGGCGTTGCGGACGTGTATGCGGTTTGGGAGGAGGCCCTTGCCGCCGGGAAGACACCGGAAAGCCTGCTGCTGAACAACATCAATCACCCCAACGATTACGGCCACGAACTGTATTTTATCGCCTTGAAGCGTCTGCTTGAGGGAGACGCGGACGCCGGATCGCCGCGACAAGACGGCGGTTTTCCCGCATGAAGCATGGCTCGCCATGAAAATTAGTATTGAAAGCGAGAACACGTTGTATGACCAGAGTAGGAGTTAACCAGACGCAAATTAAAACGACAAATCAGTCGCTGATCATCCACGAAATCCGCAAACACAAAAGTTTGTCGCGGTCGGAGCTGGCCCGAACCTTGAAACTGAGCGCTCCCAGCATTTCATTCAACATCGACGATCTCATCTCGCGCAACGTGATCATCGAAACCGGCGCGGGAAAATCGCTGCGCGGCCGGAAACCGATCAATCTGGAATTCAACAACCGCTACGGTTACGTCGTCGCCGTCGACATGGTGAGCTCCACCACCAAAATCGCGCTGGCGGACCTGAGCGGCACCAATGTGCTGGAGTACGGGTATGTGGAAAATGCGCTGCACATTACCGCCGATGTGGTCGACCGCATCATCGCCGAAATCGGAGCAATGCTTGAGCGCCAGAACATTGCCGAAGACAAGCTCTTGTGCATTTGCGTCGGCTCCCCCGGCATCATCGACCCCCACACCAATGCGATCATTTATGCGCCGAGAGTGAAAGACCTTCCGGGTACCGCGCTGCGGGACCGGTTGGCCGACCGTTTCCGCACGAAGATCATGATCAAGAACGACATGAATTGTTTCGCCATCGGTGAGCACCTGTACGGCGCCGGACAAGGATACCGGAATTTTATCAACATCCAGCTGGACGTCGGCACGGGCGCCGGCATTATCCTCAACAACAAGCTGTTCGAAGGCAGCAACGGGTCCGCGGGCGAAATCGGCCTGTGGGCGATGGATTTCAAAGATGTGATCCATCACAACCGCATCCAGCTCGACAATGTGTTTGACCACCACGTCTCCTTGTTCGGCCTGCTGTGCAAAGTGAAAGACATGTACCCGGAGGTTTTGTCGCCTTTGGACGGCGAGGACATTACTCCGCACAATATCGCCAATTACGCCAGACTGATGTTCAATGCGGCCAAGTCCGGCGATGAGAGGGTGCTGCGAATCATCCGGGACGGCGTCGTCGAGCTCGGGTGTGTGCTGAGAAACATCCACCTGCTGCTGGATCTGGAACTGGTCGTCATCGGCGGTTTGATGCTGGAACTCGGCGATTTGTATCTTGATCCGTTACAGCGGTTTTGCGCGGAACATGTGTCGGAACGGCTGAAAATCGTCCCTTCCTCGCTGGGCGACAAGGCGGTCCTGTACGGAGGCATCGGCGAAGCGATCAACGTTGTGATTGAAGATATCGTCAATTGCAGGGATTAGTCCGCCGTTTCTTCCACGGTCCATGATGTTGTCGATCCTCCCCTTTCTTAGCCCCACTGCTGGAAGTATTACAAGCTGCGAGCCGAGCCGGATGCGTTGCTGGAAACGCCGCGCGCCGTGTACAGCGGCTTGAGCCGCACGTCCGGGTACATCAACTTCACCACTTCAGGCAACGACCGCCCCCCTCACAGCAAGGGTATTTCTCCAGCACGTGACTGACGCGTCGATCATCCCCTACTGCAGATCATGCGCCGCACTTCCTCACAAAGAAAAAGACGGAGGAGATCAGTCCCCCGGGACGTCCTCCGTCTTTGGTTTGCGCCCGCCTTTGATGAAACCCGCATCGTCCGGGACCGGAAGGCCGGCCGACCTCCTCCCGACCGCGCACATCTCCCCTGCCGAAAACCACATCGTCGTTCCGATGTGTCTCCTTATCCATCTATCCGCCGACTATCCCGCCGTTCGAACCGCCGACGGGTTCATGCGGAGCCGTCAGATGATGTTTTCGGTATTCGCCGGGGGAACGGCCCGTTTTCTTGCGAAACAGCGCGTAGAAAAACTTCAGGTCGCGGTAACCGACCTTTTCGGCAATGTCCTTCACCGGCAGGCTGGTGGCGGCCAAGAGCTCCATGCTCTTTTTGATGCGCAGGTTCTGCGTGTATTCGGTGATCGTCTGCCCCGTGGCGCGCTTGAAAATGCGCTGCAAATAGCCCGGACTGGCCGGCACCAACCGGGCCAAATCGTTCACCGTCACCGCACGGGCATAATGATCTTCCAAATACTCAAGCACGGGGCCGAGCAGGCCGCTTGCGGGAAGCACCGATACGGCGTGCGTCTCCAGCCGGTACAAATAAACGAGCAGCCGGGTCAAGACGGCGTACAAGGCCGTCTTGTAACCCGGTTGCTTCATTTTGTACTCTCTGTGCATCGCCTCCATATGCATCCTGCCCTCATGAAAAGCGTCGCGGTATCGCTTGTACGACTTCGTCCCATCGGCGGCCGAGAGCCACCGGCGGATCGGCTCCGCGTCGGGGAACGCTCCCCATATCCGGTCCGTCAGCTCCGGCGCAAACAGACAGTTGTACACGATCAGCTCGTCCTTGGGCGCGGGTGACGCGGGACGATACACATGGCGCGTGCCGACCGGGATGATGAACATGTCCCCTTTTTCCACATGCAGGCGCTCATCGCCGATGTAGTGATAACCCCTTCCTTCGGCGACATATTGGATCTCGACAAAATCGTGGTTGTGGATCGGCAGCGTAAAATACTCTCTTTCTCTCGAAATAAACAAGGGAAATTCCGGTTTCCAGTACATGCCGCCTTTCAACGTATGAGAAGATACGGGCATAACGATCCCCCACGGATGGTTGTCATTGCCCTATAAATATCACGAATCGCCCCCTGTATTCAACGATCGAGCGCTGATATGCTGAGGAAAAACGACGTTCGAAGGCCATGTCATGACGAGCAAGGAAGACGGGGGATGATGACCATCGAATGGCAAGCGGATTGGATCTGGCGTTCGCGCAAGATTCGGATCAATGATTTCGCGTATTTCCGGAAGGAGTTCAACGTGCGCGCCGGTCTCGCATCCGCCCGGATGTACGTTTCCGCACATCATTACGTCCACGTGTATGTGAACGGGGAGCGGGTGAACGGATACGGCTCGCCGGCGCCGACGCGTCCGTGGAAACGAAAGCTGTACTCGGTATACGACATCGGCGGCCGGCTGCGGGAAGGCGTGAACTGCATTACGGCCGACGCCCATTATCTCGGCGGCAGCGGGCAAAATTACGTGAACGGACGGCCCGGGTTTCGTCTGGAGTTGCACCTCTCTTATGAGGACGGCCGAGTGGAAATCGTCAAAACCGACACGAGTTGGGACGCGCTCGTGGATATGCCGCATCAGACCGGGACTCCCTATCAGCAAAACCGCCGAATTTCCGCGATCGAGCAGTTTGATGCGCGAAAATGGGACGAGTCGTGGCGCCTTCCCGGCTGGCAAGGCGGGCTTCGCACGACGAAGGCGAAGCCGGCGAACATCGCCCGCGACGAATGGCCGATGGTGCGCCAAACGATACCGGAAGGCGCCGTCGAGGCCGAGATCGCGCCCCGCAAGCTCGACCTGCCCAAGGACGGGGAAGATCCGCGGCTCCTGCCCCAAGTGTTTGACGCGGGCGTCATCGTTTCCGGATGGCCGCGGTTCAGACTGAAAGGGTTTGCCGGCGCGACGATCCGCCTGCGCTATTCCGAAGATTTGGACGAGCGCGGCAGAGTCAAGCACAACGTGTGCAACGAGCATTCCGACTATTATTACGACGAATACACGATGCGCGGCGACGCGGTGGAGGAATGGCAGCCCGCTTTTGCCTACAAGGCGTTTCGCTATGTGGAAGTGACCGGCTATCCGCTGCCGATCCGGGAAGGCGAACTCGTCATATGCGATGCCCACACGCGGCTGGAAACCGTGGGACGATTCCGCTGTTCCGACAAGCATTTGAACGCGCTGTACGCCGCCTGCATCCGGACGCAAAAAAACAACGTCCTCGGACAGACGGTCGACTGTCCCCACCGCGAGCAAGCGCAATATTTGGCGGATACGGATTTGCAGGCGGAGACGCTGCTGTACAATTTCCATGCGGTTTCCGTGCTGGAAAAAGCGTTGGACGATTTTGCGGACGCCCAGTATGCGGACGGTTCGTTCCCGTTCGTCGCTCCATCCAACGACGACCATCCCGACTTCCATCTGCAAATTCCCGAGTGGGATTTGCACTACGCGACATTGCTCTGGAAAGTGTATGAAGCTTCGGGGGACCGCTCCGTGCTGGCCACCCGCTATGAAACGCTTCGCCGCATGATCGGCCACTACACCGGCCTGCTCGACCGCGATACCGGGCTCGTGCCGCTGCACAAAGGCTGGCATATCAGCGACTGGCCGTACCCGTCCGTGGAACATGCGGGCGAGTTTTTGACCGTGCAGCAAATCAAAACGGTGCAGGCGCTACGCATCGCGGCAGCCGCCGCGGAACTGCTCGGCCTCCCCGGGGACACCGCAACGTATCGCGAGCAAGCCGCCCGGTTGAAGGCCAATATCATCAAGCACCTGTACGACCCGCGGCTGCGGCTGTTCCGGGACAGCTCCGGATCGTCGCGGACGCATCAAGGCGTGAACGCCGCCGCCCTGCAGGCGGAACTCGTTCCGGAGGAAGATCGGGGACACGTGATCGATTACGTCGCCGGCAAGGAGTGGGAATGCCGCCCCGTCCTCTCGCTGCCCCTCTTGCGGGTGCTGTTCGACAACGGCCGCGAAAAAGAAGCGTTCGCGCTGCTCTCCCGCAAGTCGTATCCGGGCTGGGGCTACATGATTGCCCAAGGCTCCGGAACGATGTGGGAAGGCTGGGACGACATTGAAAGCCATTCGCACGCGTGGAACGGATATCCGGCCAGAATGCTGCAGGAATATATTGCGGGCATCCGGATGGAAGCCCCCGGGTTTGCGAAAGCGGTCATTCACCCGTACATGCCAGATTCGCTCACGTTTGCCGAAGCGACGGTATGGACGCCGCGCGGGCCTCTTTCCGCCGGCTGGGAAAAGCTTGCAAGCGGCGCCGTGCGCATTCGGGTCAATGTGCCGCCCGGCGTTCAGGCGAGGCTTGAGGTGGCGCATCGTTCGCGGCGGTTTGTGTCCGACCTGCCCTGCGGCGAGCAGGAATTGACGCTTCCAACCGGGGATAATCCGTGAAGCCGTCTGTGCCGGACGGAAATTGCTTCCATAGTCGCCGCTCTCTTTCTTTCATGAAAGACGAGCGGCGATTAGAGCATCTGCCCGCCGGATACTTCGAGGCTCATCCCATTCCCCCAACCGAACTCGTCGATGCGCAAATTAGGCCACCACTCCTCCGATGTCATCCGCTTCTCCTCCCCTGCCCAAAGCGATATTGAAAGCGACGAGCCCGCGGCTACCTCCTATGACGAGTGCGATCTTTTGCGTGGAAACCATCACCCCCAACTCATTTGCCGGATGTTGGATATTGGTTAATCGTGGCGACCCTGCGTATTCCGGGAATTGGCCGGCGTCCGAATGAACAACGATAAACAGAAAGACAGAACAAGGAGGGCCGCCAGCGTTTCAAACGCGACGAAACTGCCGCCGGCTTTTAGAAGATACACCGTGATCAACGGCCCTGCCGACGCCCCGATGAACAAAATGAGCGAATACAGGGTAACGGCCATGCCTCGTTTGTCCCCCGCGAGGATCCCGATAAGCGATATGAGCGTCGGAATGATAAGGGAAATGCCGGCTATATACACGATGCTCAAAACGACCAACACGGGAAGGTTTGAACTGAATCCGACCAAGCCGAGTCCCGCGGCGGCCAGCGCAAGTCCGGACTGCAGCACCCGCACGATGCCGAATTTCGCCGCCAATCGTCCGGCGAACGGCGACAAGATCATTCCCGCGAATCCGGCGGCTCTCACCTGCATCAGCCGGCTGGCGGTCAATTCAAACGGCGCTTTGGTCAGATCATGTTCAAACAGGGTATACATGCCGACAAGCGAGAGCAATATCGTCGCACTAATCAGAAAGCATCGTACCAGCGATCCTTGCGCGAGCAAATCGGGTATCTGCTTGTATATGGAGATCATCCCTGCTGCTGATCGGCGCATTTCTCCCTTCGGAACCCATCTACCGAACAGCACGGCGGTCACGAGAGCCAACGCCCCGTGGACATAAAACACCTCGTTCCAGCCCAGCTTTGCGCTGACCGCACTGCTGAAAAGTTGTCCGACGACCGCCGACAAGAGAAATCCCGAACTGACGAAGCCCATCGCGGTAATTCTGCGATTCTCCGGGAACATTTCCGCGATGTAGGCCATTACGACCGGCGCGAAAGTCGCCGAGACCAAGCCTTGGACGGAACGAAACGCGATCAGGGCGCTTAAATTGGGCGCCGACCCCGACAGGAGAGAGAGGACGCCGAGCGCGAACAACCCTGATAACATCACGGGCCAACGGCCGTAACGATCCGATAGGGGACCGAATACCAGAAAGCCCAACGCGTAAGTGAGAGAGAACGCGCTGTTCGTCCATACCACTTCCGCCGATGTCGCATGAAACGCAACCTCCAATACGGAACCCATCGGCAACGTCATGTACAAACCCGAAACGACAACAAGCGCGCACCAGGCCAGAACAGCCGTGATCAAAGAATACCGCGCCGTCAGCGGCCGGCTTTTCATCTCAACGTGAATCGCCATTTTTCATCCCCATTCAACAAACCGATTTCAAACCTTTAGGCTGGATTCATTGTACATGGCGCCGCGTCCGAATGTTTGCCCGTTCCGCCGCCGTTCTTGCCTATTTCGCCGAAAAGCAAAAAAATAACCCACATCGCCTGACGGCCGCGGGTTACGGTTCTCCTGATTCAGCTCATTTCACGCAATCTGCCGATATCTCTCCTTGGCGGACTTCCGAAAAACCGGCTGTAATCCCGGTTAAATTGGGAGACGCTTGCATACCCCACCAATCCGCTGACCGTGGTCGCATCCATGGATCCGGATAACATGAGGCGTCTCGCTTCATGCAGGCGCAGCGCCTTCTGATATTGCAGCGGACTCATGGACGTGACCGCCTTGAAATGCTCACGGAATGAAGATTCGCTCATGTGCACCATTTTGGCCAAGTCGGAGACCTTCATTGGCTGGGCGTAGTTTTTGCGGATCCAGGCAATCGCCTTGGCCATTCGCTGGACGCCGGAATCGGCAATGCCCATTTCCGCGATGTGAACGCCGATCGGGCTGCGCAGAACCCGTATCAGAATTTCGTCAATTACGAGCGGGGCCAGCAATGTCTCATCGCCGGGATGCGCCAGACACTCCATCAGCCTCCTCGCCGCATCAAGAATGCCTACATCGGCGCGCGTGACATAACCCGCTTTTCGTTGACGGACGAATGGCAAGCCTTGCGGGTACACTTTCAGCACGAGCTCGGCGATTTTCTGCGGGTCGAGTTCCAGCCTTAGCCCAAGGAACGGTTCGGAGCGGCTCGCTTGCAAGGTTTTGATCTCGATCGGCATGGCGACGGGAAACGCGAACATGTCCGCCCTGCCGAACGGATAAACCTCCCGCCCCATCGTAACGGTCTTTGCTCCCTGCGCGACAATGGACAATGAAGGCAGATAGAAAGTTTTCATTTTGTTCGCGGCGGCTTGCGAGTATCGACCGACATACAAACCGGGGATGCGCAGGCTAAACATGCCGTCATGCGGAGCATGGGCATGGATCAAACCGGCCAACCGGGTCAGCGTTACATCCAGCAAATCCTCGTCGTTCCCGAACGCCGTTGAATTATGTGCATCCAGCATTCTCTTCGTTGGAACGGCACCTCCAGGGATTCAATACTTGGCGAGCTTGCTACCATCGATTATATCTTGGTCATACAGCCTAAAGAAGCCTCCCGAAAAGTTCATTAGGCACTTAAATTCAAAAATCTTTGCAAAATGGAAAGAAACGCTGGGAAGCCTTGAAAAGGCAACAAGAAAGCAAGACTGCCAAGGACAGTCTTTCGAAAAGGCGTGATGAATCAG
>Ga0066871_100099_pt1 | contig 74548 bp, 55 predicted proteins | sample CeladaPassage60B_FD_62209 | JGI IMG/M metagenome (GOLD analysis project Ga0066871, IMG submission 62209) | Cellulose-adapted microbial communities from the Joint BioEnergy Institute, USA - Passage3 60B | ecosystem: Engineered > Bioreactor > Continuous culture > Unclassified | place: USA...
ATGCCATTATTTACTTTCAGGATGTACGTCTTGAATCCAAAACCAACACAATTAATATCAATGGTCTTACTATTCAACTTTTGAAGGAACCGGAACAAGAAAACACAACGATTAATACCACCATCACCGTCTCCCGTGACACCGATGCCATCTATAACACCATCAAAACCTTTATCGACGAATACAACAAGCTGGTGGACGAGGTCAACAAGAAGTTGCAGGAGCCTCGCTACCGCGACTATCCGCCGCTGACCAAGGAACAGAAGGAACAGATGAAGGAGAAAGAGATCGAACTCTGGGAGGAAAAGGCCAAAAGCGGAATGATCCGCAATGACAGCCTCGTCTCAGGGTTTATGGCGCAGCTTCGTTTGATTGCCTACAGCACAGTTGAGCCAGTGGATAGTTCTAAATGGTCGAACGGTGTGACAAACAGCGACCTGAAACATTTGGCTGCACTGGGGATCGAAACAGGTTCCTATGTGGATGAAAACGGCAAGTTGGTGTACGGAGAGCGGGGAAAGCTGTACATTAAGGACGAGGCCAAGCTGCGCCAGGCGATCAGCGAGAATCCGGACGATGTGATGATGCTGTTTACCGCCCGGCCGAAGGATGGAAACGGGAACGATGTTGGCGGGACGGAATATTTGGGGCTTGGCCACCGGTTGTACAACCAAGTCAACCTCGCGATTAACCAGCTCAGTGAGAAGGCAGGAAGCGTCAACAGCCTGATGCTGGTGGATAACAGTACCCTCGGAGAGCGAATAAAAGATATTGACGAGCGGATTGCCCGCATGCAAGACCGTCTGGTGATGATTGAGCAGCGTTACTGGAGCCAGTTTACGGCAATGGAGCGGGCTCTTGCCCGGATGAACATGCAAAGCGCTTGGCTAGCGCAGACGTTTGGCGGTGGCGGTCAGCAGTCGTGATTTTGCAACGTGACAGTGCAACGTGACAGGCGGAAACCGTCAAAACCTAAACGTGAGGATCCGAGCGAAGGTTTCAAGTGAAGGTCACGCAACGTACGAGCAGACGGAGGACGATGGGAAATGGGGATGACCAATCCGTACCAGGCGTATCAGATCAACCAGGTCATGACAGCCTCGCCGCCAGAATTGACCTTGATGCTTTATCAGGGAGCGGCCCGTTTTCTGAAACAGGCCATCCAGGCGCACCAGTCCAAGGATTGGGCAACGGTCAACGAACGGCTGCAACGCGTGCAGGACATTTACTATGAGCTCTTGGCTACGCTGAACCAGGAATATGAAATAGGTCGTTCGCTGGCATCCATGTATGACTTTCTGATTCGTCATGTCCGGGAGGCCAACGTGGCCAAGGATTTGGCCAAAATGGAAGAAGCATTGGAGCTGACGGAAGAGTTGCGGGACACGTGGGAACAGGCGATGAAACAGCTCAAGCAAAACTGAGTGGGCCGTGGGTGGCAGGCCGCAGGTGGTAACATGTCATGTAGATGGGTTACATTGAATCCGGAATAGGGTGCAGTAAAGGATTGAAAGTAGCGGAAAGCATAGCGTGGTAACGGAAATGAGTGAGCAGACATGAGCGATAACATTTGTGCCGAAACTGAAGGGGCGGGACCGGATTGAGCGGATGGAAGGAGAGTACCCAAGCGGATGACTCTCTTGATCGCTTTTTGGAAACCTACTGGCAGTTGTCAAAAGCGATAGCGGGAGAGATTGAAAAGTGCAACTGGGATGAAGTGAATCGCCTGTTGGAACAACGGGAGGATTTCATCCAACGGGAAGGGCAACAATTTGCGACGGGACCGACACTTCCGCTGAACGACAAGCAGCGGGATCTTCTTCGCCGGATTCAGGCGCTGGAGCAGGACAATCAGGGCAAGCTGGAAGAACAGATGAGCCACCTCACAAAGCAGATGCAACAGACCCGCAGGACACGTCAAGCTGTCCGAGGGTACATGGAGGAAGGCATCGATCGCACCGGTCTGGTCAGTACGCTGTTCAACCAGGAGGTTTAAAAAATATTCAGCCCATCATTCCACAAAGGATTTGACTTTCGCCTTTTTTTTCAGTATAGTCGAGTTGTGGGTCGGTTCTTTTGCAAGAAGAGTCTGCTTCGGGCGACTGAAGTTGGTTCTTTTCTCAGGAGAGCCCCTCACGCAAGTCCATGAAGAAAGGAATGTTTTGTTCAATGCAAGGGCGAGTCAAATGGTTTAGCGCCGAAAAAGGCTATGGTTTTATTGAGCGCGAAGATGGTGGCGATGTGTTTGTCCACTACACCGCGATCAATGCCGACGGTTTCAAGACACTGGAAGAGGGGCAGCTCGTCGAATTCGACATCGTCGAAGGTGCCCGTGGCCCGCAAGCAGCAAATGTAACCAGACTGTAATGGATGTGTTGTTATCATAGATGCCGGATTTGCAAGTGCAAGTTGCAGGATCTATATAACGACAAAACCACCCTGTCCGAAGAGGACAGGGTGGTTTTTTTTCGAACCTAAACTGAGGATCGAGTAATTGCGGTTGCAATTATAGCATGTTGTATTTTTTTAATTTTCTGTATAGAGTGGAACGGGCAATTTTGCAACGTCTTGCGATTTCCGATAAATTTCCATTTGTTTCTTTATACAATTGTTGAAGCAATCGTTTTTCCTCTTGTTCCAAGGGAGATGTGGATCCGCTTGCCACATTTGACAGCAAATAGGGGGGCAAATCTGAAAGAGAAATTGACTCTCCGCTGGCAAACAGAACGGCATGTTCCATCACGTTTTTCAATTCCCTGATATTTCCTGGCCAGTGGTATTGCTTAAGGAATGAAAGCGCTGCTTCGTCTATCCCTGACACCTTCCGGCCATGTTGCTTGGCAAACTTTTCGATGAAGTGGTTGCATAAATGGAGCAGATCATTCCCCCGTTCCCGCAACGGCGGAAGCGCCAGATGCACCACATTGAGCCGGTAGAAGAGATCGGAACGGAACTTTCCTTCTCTGACCAATTTTTCAAGATCCTGATTGGTGGCCGCGATGATTCGGACATCCACTGGCATCGGCTTCGAGGAACCGAGACGGACGATTTCTTTTTCCTCTAAAACACGCAGTAAAAAAACTTGCAAATCCAGCGGCATTTCACCGATTTCATCAAGAAATAACGTCCCGCCGTTCGCATCTTCAAATTTTCCTGTCTTGCCTCGCGGATTGGCGCCTGTAAAGGTGCCAGGCTCATAACCGAACAGCTCACTGGCGATCAATTCCTTCGGAATGGCTCCGCAATTGATCGCGACAAAGGGCCCGCGATGACGAAGGCTGGCATGATGGATCGCTCGGGCAAACCGTTCTTTACCAGTCCCACTTTCCCCTGTGATCAATACGGGGACATTGGTGGAGGCGACAATCTGGCTTTTGTAGACGACTTCCTTTAGCGCTTGCGATTCGCCGATGATTTCAGACCAGTGATTTACTGGTGCAGGTTTTGCGTACCGGTGTGTGGGGGAACGATGCTGCGGCGATTTATGGAAATGAAGGAGAAAACCGATTCTTTCATGTTCCATGGTAATGGTCTGGATGGTGACGGTCAGTTGCTTTTCAGGGAGTTGGGTTTCGGCCTGTGAATGGTTAAGGGTGAGGAGAACCGATTTCAGTTCTTTCATTTCGGAGAGAGCCCAAAAATCCCTTCGATCCTTTAGCTGAAACAGGGACAGTGCGCTTGCAGTTGCGTCAACAACCTGTAAAACGATATCCAATACCATGATTGGGTCATTTTTCCATTTCTTGACCGCCTGCTCAAAACAGCGCTGCAGATAATTCCGCTTTTGTAAGGATGTTTGAAGCAACTGCTGTTCGATCATTTTGGCCGCCATCACTGCCGTTCCCAAGGTATGGGGTTGGGCATGATTTGATGGGCCGGTCACATCAATCACTCCAAGCAGCTGCCCGGTGAGCGGATCTTGAATGGGTGAGGCTGAACAGACCCAGGGATGGCATCCTTCACAAAAATGTTCATAGGAAAAGATCTGGATGGGCTGCTTTGTTTCAAGAGCGGTCCCGATCGCGTTGGTTCCGAAGGCTGCCTCGCTCCAGTCGGAGCCTGGAACAAAGTTGATTTTCTCCGCTCTCTTTCTGATCTGTTGGTCGCCCCGCAAATACATCATTTTTCCTGTGTGGTCACAAAGCGTGAGCAGATGGTGAGTGCCACTGATTTCCCGGGCCAGGTCATCAAGAATGGGCAGGGATGCATGGTATAAGTGGGAACGATTGACCCATTCCACCAATTGTTCGTCGGTCATTACGATGGAGGTTTGTTTTTTACGGGGATCGATACCCATGTTTTGACATCGTTCCCATGATTGATAAATATGTTTTCGTACCCCTTGCGGTTTGCGTTTTTCCAACACGAAGTGGCCCCATTTTGCTTCGAGTTTTTTCATTTCTTCGTGGATGTCACCGACCGAACGAATAGCTATATTTAAATTCTCCATCAATATCCCCCCACCATGAAGGTGAATGATGACCGTTTCTCGCTACCAATAATAATAAAATTAGCGCAAATATACAAGGAATGATTCGTTCCATTTTTATGAATCTAAATTGTTTCGCTACAATTGTAGCGGAACGCTACAATGTGGCTTCGGAAAGAAAAGCCCCTCCAAGCCAATAGGTGCGTGAACGCTTCTTCTTAACAAGGGACATTCCACACAAATTGCGATGCGATGAACCTGGCATGAATTTTGCTGTGCATAAGAGATGGGAGGACTTTCATCTAAGAAGACTCAAAAGACCAAAAAGTCCATTCTTAAGGAGGGGTGCCGTATGACGAAAAGACGTGCTGAAGTCCTCGCCATCGATGCGGGAGGGACGATGACAGACACATTCATTATTGATGATCAAGGCCGGTTTGTCGTGGGAAAAGCGCAGTCCACGCCGTTGGATGAATCGGAAGGAATCATCCATTCCATGAACGACGCGCTGGAGCAATGGGAGCTAAATATTGACGAGGTCATGCCTTCACTGAAGACGGCTGTGTATTCGGGAACCGCCATGTTGAACCGTTTGGTTCAACGTCAAGGGCGCCGAACCGGTTTGATTGTCAATAAAGGAATGGAAGATTTCTTGCGCATGGGCCGAGGGATACAGTCTTATCTAGGGTACTCTTACGAGGATCGCATCCACCTCAACACGCACAAATACGAACCGCCTCTTGTCCCGAGAGAGCTGATTCGTGGCGTGACGGAACGTGTCGATCTTTTTGGTGATATCGCCATCCCCCTGCGGGAACAGGAGGTCCGTCAAGCCGTTGAGGAATTGCTTGACGAGGGGGTCGAGGCGATTGCCATTTCTCTCCTTTATTCCCATGCCAATCCCGTCCACGAGCGGAGAGTGCGGGACATCGCCAAAGAAATCATTGCGGAAAGAGGCCTGTCCGTACAGGTTTTTGCCTCTGTGGATTATTATCCCGCTTTTCGTGAGTTGCAGCGGACGAATACGGTGGTCGTCGAAGCCAAGATTGCTGATCCGTCTCGCGAGCAGTTACGAAAAATTGACCGTCGCTTTCGTGAATTGGGCGGCAAGTTTGATACGCGGATTATGGCCAGTCACGGAGGAACGATCAGCATCGAAGCGAATGAATTGGCGCGCACGCTCGTTTCGGGCCCGATTGGCGGTGTGGTCGGCGCCAAGAGTTTAGGCAATTATTTGGGTTATGATAATATCATCTGTTCGGACATCGGCGGAACCAGCTTTGACATTGCGATGATTACGCAAGGAGAATACGTGTACAAATACAGTCCTGACATGGCCAAGCTTGTCCTCGCCATTCCCCTGCTGTTTATGGATTCGATCGGTGCGGGCACAGGCAGCTATGTGCGCGTGGATCCTTATTCCAATGGTTTGACGCTCGGCCCGGACAGCGCGGGTTACCGTGTGGGAACCTGTTGGCCGGAAGGCGGGGTTGAAACGGTGACGGTATCGGATTGCCATGTCATTCTCGGCTATATCAATCCAGACAATTTTCTGGGCGGTCAAATCAAGCTGGATAAGGAACGGGCGTATGCCGCCGTGAAAGAACAAATCGCTGACCCATTAGGGATTAGTGTGGAAAAGGCGGCAGCCGGCGTGATCGAATTGTTGGATTACCGGTTGAAGTATTACCTGGCTTCCGTCATTTCCGGCAAAGGGTACAGTCCGCGCGATTTCATCCTGTTTTCCTATGGAGGGGGTGGACCCTTGCACACATACGGTTATACGGAAGGGCTGGGTTTCCAAAAAGTTTTGGTTCCCGCATGGGCTGCCGGATTTTCTGCCTACGGCTGCGGCGCCGCTGATTTCGAATACCGTTACGACTCTTCTACGTTAATCAATGTAGCGGCCAACGCTTCAGACGCCGAAAAGATGGAAGGCGGAAAACGGCTGCAAAAAATTTGGGAAGAGTTGTCGGAAAAAGTGGCTGCTGAGTTTGAGAAAGCAGGTATTCCGAAAGAGAATGTGAGATATGAATACGGCTGCCACATGATGTATCAAGGGCAGTTGAACGATATTGAGGTGGTTTCCCCGGTTTCCAAGTTTGAATCGGCTGCCGATTGGGATCGATTAAAAGATGCATTCGAGGAGTTATACAGCAAGGTATACCATAAGGCGGCCATTTCCACAGAGTTCGGGTTTACGATTACGACGGCGACTGTCCGGGGGATTACGGAGGTTGTAAAGCCTGTCATTCCGGATGAGGAGGAAAAAGGGGCGACGCCGCCCGATTCCGCGCACAAAGGAACGAGGGGAATGTACTGGCGGGGGCAGTGGGTGACGGCAAATATATGGGAGATGACAGAGTTGCAAGCAGGCAATGTGATCCAAGGGCCGGCGATTATCGAGGATCCGGCGACCACCTTCATTGTGCCGCCAGGATATGAAACAACCTTGAATCGTCACCGCATTTTTGAATTGGTTCAAGGGGAATGAAAAGGAGGTAGATTTTACAATGGCGATTCGAAAAGAGGATCTGGCAATTGCTAAGAAAGGAATCGGCTGGGACGGCAAAACACTCAAAGCAATGCGTGAGGAGATCGACAGGCTCACCCGGGAAACCGGTCATTACGCGGGGATTACGCAGTTGGAGTTAAAAAATGCGGATCCGATTACGTACGAAAAAATTTTCTACCGGCTGCGGGGCGGACTGGTTGACGCGCGGGAAACGTCAAAACGGGTTGCGGCCTCACCGATTGTCGAACAGGAAGGCGAGCTCTGCTTTACCCTGTACACGCCGGAAGGGGATGGTGTCGTCACCTCGACAGGGATCATTATCCATGTGGGCACAATGGGTGCTGCCATCAAGTACATGATTGCAAACGATTACGAATCCAATCCGGGCATCGAAGATGGGGACGTGTTTATCAACAACGACGGCCATGTCGGGAACATTCATACGTGTGACACACACACGATTGTGCCAATTTTTTACAAAGGTGAAGTGGTCGCCTGGGCCGGCGGTGTCACGCATTCGATTGAAACAGGCGGAGTGTCTCCAGGATCCATGCCGACCAATCCGGTCACGCGATTTGGGGACGGTTACTACATTACGTGCCGGAAGGTTGCGAGAAATTTTGAGCTGTTGGGCGATTGGCTGGCCGAAAGTAAACGGGCTGTCCGGACGACCAAATACTGGACGTTGGATGAGCGCACCAGACTGGCGGGGTGTTTGCGCATTCGCGAGCTGGTGTTAAGCATCATTGAGGAATACGGCATCGACGTTTGGAAAAAGTTTGTCCGGGAAAGCATTGAGGACGCTCGCCAACAGCTGATTGCCCGTATCAAGACGCTTCTGATTCCCGGAAAATATCGCGGCGTCAGCATGGCCGATGTCCCTTACGATCATCGGTTGATGGGCGATTTGCCGGAGTTTGCCAAGCTGAACTATTTTGTGTTGTGCCCCACCGAAATCACCGTACAAAAAAATGGCAAATGGAAAATCAGCGCGCGAGGGACCAGCCGTTGGGGATGGCATCCCTATAACGCCCATCCGGTGACTTACACGAGTGGCATCTGGGTGATGATGACGCAAACGCTGATGCCGAACGAACGCATCAACGAGGGTCCGATGTACGCCACATTGTTTGACTTGCCCAAAGGGTCTTGGATCAATCCGATGAACCGGATTACGGCCCACAGTTTTTCCTGGCATTTCTTATGGAATGCCTGGACAGCCATCTGGCGCTCGATCAGCCGTGGTTACTTTGGAAGAGGCTATTTGGAAGAAGTGAATGCCGGAAACGCCGCCACGGAAACCTTCCTGATGGGCGGGGGCGTCAACCAATATGGCGAAATTCACGCCATCAACAGCTTTGAACCGGCCTCATGCGGCACCGGCGCCACCGCGATCAAAGACGGCATCGACCACGGCGCCGCGATATGGAATCCGGAAGGCGACCAAGGGGACATGGAAACCTGGGAACGGGTCGAGCCGATGCTGTTTCTCGGCCGTTCGGTGAAGAAAAATTCGGCCGGTTATGGCAAATACCGTGGAGGCAGCGGGTATGAAAGTTTGCGCATGATGTGGAAGTCGAAAGACTGGACCAACTTTTATGTCGGCACATCGTATGTATTTGCGGATTGCGGTTTAATGGGAGGCTATCCTTCGGCCGCCGGATATATTTGGCATGCCCAAAAAACAGATTTGAAAAAGCGCATTGAGGAAGGCCTGCCATTTCCCCAAGGAGGCGACCTGGATCCTGATCAGCCTGTCTGGGAAGAACAATTGGACGCTGAATTTACCCGATCGAAACAAAACATCACAACGGAACAACTGTTTAAGGATTACGACATGGTGTACGTCTTTTTGCGGGGGGGACCAGGGTTTGGCGATCCCCTGGATCGGGCGCCTGAAAAAATCGAGGAGGATCTGAATGGAGGATATTTGTTGCCCCGATACGCGGAAAAGGTGTATGGAGCGGTCATTGAGCAAGATGAAAAGGGCAAATGGAAAGTGGATCGGGAAAAAACGGCAAAACGCCGCCAGGAAATACGCAAAGAAAGATTGAGCCGAAGCATGCCGACGCGTGAATGGATCAAGAAAGAACGGCAAAACGTGTTGGAAAAACGTGCCGCATTTCCGGTGCTGTATGCGTATGCCACCACGTTTGAACTGGAAGATAATGCGCCTTTCCTGGAGGAATTTAGGAAATTCTGGGATCTGCCGGGTGACTGGACGATTACGATTGACGACGTGGAGAAGATTACGGGCAAATATATACAAGGATCAGGTTATCTCACGGCTCCTGAAAATGAACGATTTCCCGAGGATTTGCAACGGGCCAGCCGGCATTGGACGACGGCAGAATGGTGGGGAGAATACTGGGATTGAAATTCGCTTGAAGGAGGCTTGAAGGCATATGAAATATACCAAAGAACAAATCGAACATTTGATCGATGGCACGCTGGACTGGGACACGGTTCATCGCATGCTTTCCAGTCCGAAGGATGCGGAACGCTTTGAGATGTATCTTGAAATCTTGCAGGAACGGGTCAAGTGGGATGATCAGATATTATTGCCGTTGGGACCTCATCTGTACATTGTGCAAAAATCAAATGGCGAGCGCGTGACAAAATGCGATTGCGGCCATGAATTTGGGGATTACAGGGAAAACTGGAAACTTCATGCGGCGATCTACGTGAGAGATACCGAAGAAAGCCTCAACGACATTTATCCGAAGCTCATGCATGCTGACCCGGCTTGGAACGTTTTGCGTGAATACTATTGCCCGGATTGCGGCACTTTGTTGGAAGTCGAGTCGGTGCCTCCGTTTTATCCCGTGATCCACGACTTCGAGCCTGACCTGGAAGCTTTTTATGAGGAGTGGCTGGGGCGGCCCCTGCCTAAGCCGACGGGATAGTTTTAGAAGGGGAAACCGCCTCAACATGGTTCAAATGGATGAGAAGGCGTAAGCCTGTAGACGACGCTCCGTCATGGAGCTTCGTCTACAGGCTTCTTTGTTTACTTCTGAACAATCATGCGATACGACGTGCCGGTCGAAAGTTTGTGCAGCCATTTTCCTGCTTAACTGGCCAGTTCTCCTGCTTCGTGTTTTGCAAACCTTTTCTTCTGGCGCCGGTACAGGTAGACAAAAAACATCCAGGTGGCAAGTCCCGCTCCTGCGGTGAAAAGCAGCAGGACCTTGACGTTGTTCCACATGAGTGCATCGTTGCCGCTGGAGATGACGGCCTTGAACCCGGCGACCGAATAACTCATGGGCAGCCAGGCATATATTTGTTGCAAGGCCTGTGGAATCACTTCCAGCGGGAAGGTTCCGGCACTGGATGTCAGTTGCAGGATGAGGATCAGGATGGCCAAAAAACGTCCCGGCTGATCCAGTGTCGTGACCAGAAATTGTATCAGCGTGACGAAGCAAAGGCTGGTGATGGCCGTAAAGAAAAAGAATTTGGGTACGCTCTGCACCGGCACGCCCAACCCGTACAACAGAACCAGGTCGGCGATCACGGCTTGCAGCAGGCCGATCAGGAGACACAGCAAGAACTTGCTAAAAAACCAGCTGCTTCCTGAACGGGGAAAGGTGGCCGGATCGCGCAGCGGCAGGATGATCGAAAGGATCAATGCGCCGACATAAAGGCCGAGTGAGAGAAAGTATGGGGTAAACCCCGTTCCGTAGTTCGGCACTTCATGGATCTTCTCAATGTCCATTTGCACCGGGTCGGCAATCATCGTCCGGTTTTCCGGATGGTTTTTGACATTGGAGGTTTCCTCACTGGCCTCGCTCAGCTTTTTGCTCAGCGTGCCTGATCCTTCTGCCAGCTGTTGCATGCCTTCGTGCAGGGAACGGGCGCCTTGCTGGAGCCGGCTGCTGCCGTCTGCCAGTTCACTTGCCCCGTCTTTGAAGCGGGTGAGGCTTTCCTGGAATTTTCCGCTGCCTTGCAAAAGCTGTTCTTCGCCTTGCAGCAGTTGACGGACACCGGCATCAAGATTTCTAAAATGGCCGTGGAATTGTTCGATGCCATCGGCCAATTGCGCTTGCCCATCGGCCAACTGGTCGGCGCCTTTGGCCAGTTGCCGTGCGGCGGCGGCCAGTTCCTGAATGCCGTCATGGAGGGATTGGCTGCCCTGGTATAACGCGGTGAATGCCGGATCATTGGCCAGTTCCGGGTGTTGCTTGGCCAGCAACATCATGCCCTGTGTCAGTTGCCGGCTGCTCTTTTCCAGTTGGTCGATGCCTTGCGATGCCTGGCCCAGTTGTTGTTCCAATTGCGTCATCCCGGCCTGCGATTTCCTGGCGCCATCCAGCAGACGGGTTGTTCCTTCCTGCAGTTGCGCTGTTCCCTCGGCAAGCTGTTTTGTCCCCTTGTGCGTCTCCTGAATGCCTTGGTGAATTTGTCCATAGGCAGCGGTCAGCGCTTCGGACCCTTCCTTTAACGACTTGGAACCTTCGGCAGCGTGCTGCAGGTGTTGTTCCAGCGAATCCACACCCGCTTCGATTTCCCGGGTGCCCTGGTGCAGTTCATGCGCGCCCCGGCCGGCTTGTTTCAGGCCGTCCGCCAGCTTGTCAAAGCCATCCAGGAGCAGGGTGACATATTCCTTGCGGATGCTTTTGGACACTTCTTCCTTGATCTTCCGGACAGCCGTTTCACCGATTTGGGCCGCGAGAAAGTTGAAGCTTTCGTTGGGCATGTAGACCAATTTGGGCGCATCCGGATGCTCCTTCACCGCTGTGGCTGCATCACGGGAAAAATCCGGCGGGATTTGCACCATCATGTAATAGCGGTTTTCTTCCAGCCCTTTTTGGGCCTCTTCCAGATTGACAAACCGCCAGTTGAAGGACTGGTTGTCCCGCAATTTTTCCACCAGTTCCGCGCCGAGATTGACTTTTTTCCCGTCCTGAACGGCTCCTTCGTCCAGGTTGACCACCGCCACCGGCAAACGGTCCATCTTGTTGTACGGGTCCCAGAAAGCCCAGAGAAAAGTGGCGCTGTACAGGACAGGTATCAGCAGGAGGACCAGCACAGAGACGAGAACCTTTTTGTCTTTGACAAGCGAGAGGACTTCTTGGAAAAAGGCTGGAAGCATCGGCATTCCTCCTCGAAATTCCCCGTTTTGCTTCAGCGGTTCAGTGGACAAATCCTGTCAGGTTGCCTGACCAGGCGGGGCGGATGGGGCCAAGCCTTCCGCCAGATAAAGCCGGAACAGCTCGGCCAGTTCTTCCTTGGCAAGCGGCGGGTGCTTTTTTTCCCATTCAAAAGAGAGGGCCACATACAGTTTGATCATCACAAAGGCGGTGATTTCCGGAGGGCACGGCTTTAGTTCGCCTTTTTCGATGGCTCGTTCGATGTGGCTTTGGATGAATTGCAGGTTGTGTTGCTCGATCAGTTCCACAGCCAGCTGGATAGTCGCTCCTCTCAGTTCCCGCGCTTCCAGGAAAAGCCGCTGCAGCAACGGGTGATTGCGGCGATAATCCAGAATCTGGATCAAGGTGTGGTGCAGGTTGTCAAAAAAGGAGCGGTTCGGGTCCACCGTTTTTTGCAACAGCTGGCTCATCTCCTGCACCACCTCCTCGATGACGGCATGAAGGAGCTCTTCTTTATTTTTGAAAAAGGTATAGATGGTCCCCTTTCCTACCTTGGCCGCTGTGGCCACGTGATCCATGGTGGTGCCTTTATACCCGAAGAGGGCAAAAGACTGTTTTGCTGCTTCCAGGATGCTTTGTTTGCGGTTGATGATGATCACCTCCCTCAAAACTAATTGACTAAATTAGTTTTTTGGTCACTCTGCGAATTTAAGAATAGCATTTGTTGGTTCATGGTGCAAGAATGAAAATTTGTTGAAGCGGCAGGATTTTTTCCCTTTCACATGGAATAGCTATCATACACACAGTTGTGTCTGGGCGAGGATGGGAGGATTGAAGCAGCTACAGATAAATGCACTATCATTCACTGAATCGTACTGTTTTGCTAATTGTTTTGCTAATATAGAAGCATGAGGGGCACGGAACTTTTATCCATAAAGAAACAGGCGGATGCGGGAAATTTGGAGCGTCAGTTGGAAGGTTGCGGGCTTATGCCGGGGAGAAAGGTTATCGGGTAGTGGCCGAACATTCCACGTGGCCTCTGGTCTTAACCAGAAGCGTCGGGGCCTGGATCGGGTGCTCAAAATGGCCGAAAAGAGTGAGGTCAAGACTGAACTTGTACAGGACTTCTGGCCCATCATGACGTCTTTTTCGGCCCGGCTGTACGGCGCGCGAGGCGGGCGGAAAGTTCGGCAAGGCGTTCAGGAGTTGATCAAACATGCTCGTGAAGCAGAACGAGATCCCTTTCACCGTGGTGGGGGAATTTTTCTCGGAAACGATCCCGGAGTATTCGGAAACGTGGAGCCTCGGGAATGAAACGCCCCTGGAGACGGAGATGCGCCTTTTTTCGGCATGTGTGCGCTGGGCGTTTAACCGGCTCCAGGAAGGCGTTTCTCGGGAAGCGATCAAAAAGCAGGGGCAGGCTCTCTTCGGCCTGAATTCCCGCTACGTTGATGATGCCCGGCTCCAGGCGCAGGGCATCCTCGAATCCCAGAAGACTCTGCTTGCCCGGCGCATCGAGGAGACGGAGACAAAACTCTCCCGCGCCCGGCGGAAGCTTTCCTGGGCGGAGAAGAAGCTTCGCCGCGCCGAAAAGAAGGGCGTCGCCGTGGAAGAACGCCGGCGTCTTGCGATTGCCGTACAGGGTCGCCGCTATCGTGTGTCCGCTTTGGAAAAGAAGCTCCGGGAACTCAAGATGCATGAGCAAAACGGCACCGTTCCCAAGGTGATCTTCGGCGGGCGGAAGCTCTGGCGGAAGGTGTCGCGGAAGAAGGTTCCCCGGGAAGCGTGGCGTGCGGCGCGGAGGAACGTGCTCTACGCCCGCGGAGACCGCACCAAGGGCGGGAACCCGAACCTGAAGATCACTGACGACGGAATGGATTTTCGCCTGTCCGTCACGCTCTCGCATCGATCCGAGCAGGTCGGCACGGACCGCCTCGACCGCCCGAAGATGACGCGGGCCCCGCGGGTCGAAGGCCGCCTTTGGGTGTCGGGGAAGCACCGAGAACTTCTCCGCCGTGTGCTGACCGAGAAGATTCCGTATACAGTGGAACTCAAGCGCGGGCCGGACGGCCGCTACCGGGCGCACATCACGTTTTCCCTTTCTGCGCCCATGCCGACGACAGAGACATTGCGGGGTTTTCTAGGCATTGACACTAACCCCGACGGGCTGGCCGTGGCAAACGTAGGGCGCGATGGGAACCCGGAACCTTGGCCTGAAGAATTAGCCGTACCATTTCCGAAGAACCTTGGCAAGTACGATGGCGAGTTCCAGATCCTTCTCAAACCTCACGGGTTTTTCTATCTTCGGGTTCCAGAACTTGCCCATGCCCGCGGGAATCGGCGGACGTATCTCATCGGCACCCTGGGGAGAGTGATCGTAGATATGGCCAAGGCGCTGGGGAAGCCGATCGCCTTAGAGAACCTGGCGTTTGCCCAGGGGCGGATGGATACAGACCGGACCTTCAACCGGATGGCGTCGAACTTTCCGCACGAGAAGGTGCTTGAGGCCATCTTTCGCCGGGCGCAGAAAGAAGGCGTCCTTGTCCGCTTCGTGCGTCCGGAATTTACGTCGACGATCGGTTGGTACAAATATCGCAAGCGTTTTGGCGTTACGGTGCATGAGGCAGCAGCGCTGGTGATCGGTCGCAGAGCGCTAGGATTCCGAGAGCAAATTCCGCAAAGTCTCCGCCGCGCGATCGTGGAACGCCTAAAGGGCTCTTCCGCACCTGTGGAAGGAACCCGGATGACCCGAAAGGCGGGGAGCGGCCACGCGCGGAAGGTGGACTTGCTCAAACTTGAAGAACAACTTGAACGCCATAACGGCCTTGCGCTATGGCAGCAGACCTCGTTTGCCTCCGTGTGGCGAACGCTTCGAAGATTGGCCTTTGCCTTTCGGTAACGCCGTTTAGCCGGGTGTCGGACAAACCCGGCAGGCGCCCTCACAGGGCGGCGTCCGTGGCGGCTTGGGTCTCGCCTTTCTTTCGGTTTCCTTCGCCTTGCGGGCCGGCCGCACCGGCTCCGAACGTCCGAGCGGGCAAGCCCGAAGGAAACACGCGGACGCTCCGGGTGGGACCCCCGGGCCTAGATCCCTAAACTTGGAAGGAGGTGAACGCCTGGTTCGAAGGGGTCCCTGCCTGAAGTGGGATTCAGGTGGGTTTGACGAACCAGGATGGGAAATGAGGTATATTGTCCGTGGAGACAACGTGGAAGTGACCCCGGCTCTGCAAGAATATGCCGAGAAAAAGTTGAGCCGTCTGGAAAAGTATTTTGATGACATCCCTGATGATCAGATGGCCCAGGTGACGATGCGCATCGTTCGCAATCAGCATGTGGTGGAAGTGACCGTGCCGGTTCCCAACCTTTTGTTGCGGGCAGAAGTGAGACACCAGGATATGTACGCGGCGATCGATCTGGCTGCAGACAAACTGGAGCGCCAGGTCCGCAAGTACAAGACACGTGTCAATCGCAAGGCACGTCAGGTGGCGGCCGTTCCCAGCACGGCGTTGTTCTCGCGTGGCGAGGAGGAACAGGAGTCACAGCCATATGAAATTGTCCGCACCAAACGGTTTAATCTCAAGCCCATGGATGTGGAAGAAGCGATCCTGCAGATGGATTTGCTCGGGCATGATTTTTTCGTTTTTTCCAATGCGGAGACGGGCCAGGTGAGCGTGGTATACAAGCGCGATGACGGAAAATACGGCCTGATCGAAACGGAGGCGTGATGGGAAACGGGATGATGACAGGATCAAGACCAGAGGATCAACAAAGGACCGTCTGACGATGGGCAGGCGGTCCTTTTTGCGTGCGCGTTTTTCAGAAAAGGGTGCCGGTTCATTCGGCCCGGTAGAATTTCATGGTTTCCCGGAAGTAGATCCCCTTTTGGAGAATCCACAAAGCAGAGAGGAGCAGCATTGGGAAAAGGGCAAACTGGACGAAGATGGCGTAAACCACCAGGATGCCCAAGGACAACAGAAGCATCATATCCATCGACTTGAATGCTTGAAAGGCTGAATGATAAGCAATATATTTTTCCGCTTCGTCCAGCTTCTCAAAGTACTCCTGACTGGACATGTCAAACTGAAATTTGCGCTCGGGATAAACCAGGTTAAATAGATTGATGCATTGGCGTAAAAGCCACTGGCTCAGTAGGAGCATGAAAAGAGAAAGAGTTACGTTGACCAGCAACCAGAAGAAAGGTTCGTCGAAGGTAAACAGCTGAGCCAAGGCAATGATCAGCCAAATGGTTGCGCCACAACTACTGAGGGAAGCGGAGATGAGCGCTTTGCCCGTCAGTTTTTCCAGGAATTCTGGAATTTCCCCAGATCGCTCCAGATCCCGCTTGGCCTGGGTGAGGAAAGAGCGTGATAGGATGATACCGATCAGAACAGCCATGCCGATGAGCAGATACAACCAGTCATATGGAAATAGAAAGAAATATTGCTCGATGAGAATCCCGGCAGAAAGATCTCTGGCGTAAAGCGCTGTAAACGCGAGAATAAATCCGCTGACACTGCCTGCGATAAGAGAGAGGAAAGTTCTTTTTTTCAAGTGGTTCGCTCCTTTCCCGAATCTTTTTTTAAGGAGAAAATGGCTTCTACCGGCTCGTGAAACACTTCGGCCATTTTCAATGCGAGGACGACCGATGGCGCGTAGTCGCCCCGTTCGATCAAGCTGATGGTCTGCCGGGATACGCCGATGGCTTTGGCCAGGTCAGTTTGGGTCATGTTGTACCTGGCACGCAACTCCTTTACCCGGTTGAACAGTTCCATTCTTTTCCCTCCTCGTTCTGGAGTGTAATATATTCTTGTCATCGTGTCAAATAAAGTTGTCAAAATGACAATAATCATTTACATTCATGAGATGAACCGACATCTTATGGCAGCGAGGCAATCGGTTTGACCATTGGCCAGGCAGCAGGGATTTTGCTATACTTTTCTTTGTGGAAAAAGGGTGGTTGGCATATTAGGCGCATCTTCATGGCACGCATTTCGGGTGAAACGGAGATTGTGGAACGCAGATTAAGGAGATGATCCTTTGAGGTGGTTTGATTCAAACGCACGCGAAGTGAAGCGTCTGGCCAAGGTGGTGGAGAAAATCAACCGCCTGGAGGGCGAAATGCGCTCTTTGCGGGATGAGGAATTGCGGGCGAAGACGGACGAGTTCAGGGAGCGGCTGGCGAAGGGAGAGACCCTTGATCAGCTCCTGCCGGAGGCGTTTGCCGTCGTCCGGGAAGCGGCAAGCCGGGTGCTTGGAATGCGCCCCTTTGACGTGCAGCTGATGGGCGGGATCGTCCTGCACCAGGGGAAGATCGCGGAGATGAAGACCGGCGAAGGGAAAACGCTCGTGGCCACCATGCCTGCCTACCTCAATGCGCTTACAGGAGAAGGCGTGCACGTTGTCACCGTGAACGAATACCTGGCACAGCGTGACAGTGAGCAGATGGGACAGGTCTACCGGTTTTTGGGCCTCTCGGTGGGCCTGAACCTTCACGATATGAGTCCGGAAGAGAAACAGGCGGCCTATGCGGCTGACATTACGTATGGAACCAACAACGAATTCGGCTTTGATTACTTGCGGGACAACATGGTCCTGTATAAAGAACAGATCGTTCAGCGTCCGCTGGCCTTTGCGATTGTCGACGAGGTGGACAGCATCCTGATCGACGAAGCGCGGACGCCGCTGATCATCTCCGGGCAGGCAGCCAAGCCGACCGACCTGTATTATGCCGCCGCCCGTCTGGCCAAGCAGCTGAAGCGGGATGAAGATTATACCGTGGATGAAAAGGCCCATTCGGTGATGCTCAGCGAGACCGGCGCCGACCGGGTAGAGCGGTTTTTCGGCATCGACAACCTTTACAGCAACGAAAACATGCTCTACAACCACCACATTACACAGGCCCTCAAGGCCAAGGAATTGATGAAGCGGGATCGGGACTACGTGGTGGTGGAGGGCGAAGTGGTGATTGTGGACGAATTTACCGGCCGGATGATGCCGGGGCGCCGTTACAGCGACGGGCTGCACCAGGCGATTGAGGCCAAGGAGGGCCTGCAGGTCAAGCGGGAAAGCATGACGTTGGCCACGATCACCTATCAGAACTACTTCCGGATGTACCGCAAGCTGGCCGGGATGACCGGAACGGCCAAGACGGAGGAAGAAGAATTCCGGAAGATCTACGGGCTGGATGTGGTGGTGATCCCCACCAACAAGCCGATGATCCGGGAAGATCTGCCGGACGTGGTTTTCCAGACCGAGGCCGCCAAGTTCCGGGCGGTGGTCAAGGAGATCGTCCGGCGGCACCGCAAGGGGCAGCCGGTGCTGGTGGGAACCACCTCGATTGAAAACTCGGAGCGCCTTTCCCAGATGCTCAAGCGCGAAGGAATTCCCCATCAGGTGTTGAATGCCAAGTACCATGCCCAGGAAGCGGCGATCATTGCGCGGGCCGGAGAGAAAGGCGCGGTGACGATCGCCACCAACATGGCCGGGCGGGGGACGGACATCAAACTGGGAGATGGGGTGGCGGAACTCGGAGGGCTCCATATCCTGGGAACAGAACGGCATGAGAGCCGCCGGATAGACAACCAGTTGCGAGGACGGGCGGGACGTCAGGGCGATCCCGGCTCTTCGCAGTTTTTCCTCTCGCTCGAGGATGACCTGATGCGCAAGTTTGGCTCTGACACCATCAAGTCGATGATGGGTCGCCTCGGCCTGGATGAGGATGAGCCGATTGAGAGCCGGATGGTGACCCGGGCCATCGAGTCGGCGCAAAAGCGGATGGAGGCCAACAACTTTGAACAGCGCCGCCTGGTCCTGCAATATGATGACGTGATCAACCAGCAGCGGGAAGTGATTTACAAACAGCGCCGGGAGGTGCTGGAGCGGGAGTCGCTGAAAGATGTGATTCTCAAGATGGCGGATGCGGTCATTTCCCGATTGCTGGAGAGGTACTGTCCGGCCAGTGAGGTGCCGGAGGACTGGGATCTGCAAGGACTCGTCTCCGAGGCGGAACGGCTCTTTCTCAAGCCCGGGCGCCTGAGCCCGGATTCCCTGAAGCGCAAGGAGGAGCCGGAGATTCGCGAGATGCTCCTGTCAGAGGTGCGGGCGCAGTACGATGAGAAGGAGCAGGAACTGGGCGAGTCGCTGATGCGGGAGTTTGAAAAAGTGGTGCTGCTCCGCACGGTGGATACCCAGTGGATGGAGCACATGGATGCCATGGATCAGCTGCGCCAGGGCATCCACCTGCGCGGTTATGCCCAGAACGATCCGTTGCGGGAGTACCAGTTTGAAGGATTTGCCATGTTTGAGGAGATGATCCGCCGGATCGAAGAGTCGACGGTGCAGCAGATCATGAAGTCCGAAGTGACGCAGAATGTGCGGCGGGAAGCGGTGGCGGTGGCGCAGCCGGTGCCCCCGGATGCGGTCCCGGCGGCAGGGACGGGAACGGACGGCCAGCCGCCGAAGCGGCAGCCGATCCGTGTCGGGCCCAAGATCGGGCGCAACCAGCCCTGCCCGTGCGGGAGCGGGAAAAAGTACAAGCATTGCTGCGGCGCTTCATAAGAAAGAATATGGCGCTCATGGATGCCGCTTATCTTCCGCTGGACATAAAAACAGCTGAACATGATCAGGTGAGAAAGGGATGAGAAGATGACGTTTGGAGAAATACGCCAACAGCTCCAACAGACAGCCCATCGGATTGCCGAAATGAGGGGGTCTCTTTGACCTCCCTGCCAAGGAGGGGCGGATTGCGGAATTGGAAAAGCTGATGGCAGCTCCGGAATTTTGGGAGGACCAGGAGAAGGCGCAAAAAGTGCTGCAGGAGAGCAAGGCGCTGAAAGGTCAGGTGGAGACCTTGCAGAACCTTGAGAAGCGGTTGGAAGACCTGCAGGTGTTGCTGGAGTTGGCCGAAGAGGAGAAAGATGAGAGCCTTATCCCGGAGCTGTCCCAAGGAAAGAAGGAACTGCAGAAAGCGCTGGAACGGTTTGAGTTGCAATTGTTGCTGAGCGACCCATATGACAAAAACAACGCGATTCTGGAACTGCATCCCGGGGCGGGAGGCACCGAATCGCAGGATTGGGCCAGCATGCTGCTCCGGATGTATACCCGCTGGGCGGAAGATCATGGATACCAGGTGGAGACGCTGGACTACCTGCCTGGCGAGGAGGCCGGGGTGAAAAGCGTCACGCTGCTGATCAAGGGGCACAACGCTTACGGTTATCTCAAGGCGGAAAAAGGCGTGCACCGACTGGTGCGCATCTCCCCTTTTGATTCCTCCGGCAGGCGCCACACCTCCTTTGTCTCCTGCAACGTGATGCCGGAGCTAGAGGATGATATCGAGGTGACCATCAACCCCGAAGACCTGAAAATCGACGTTTTCCGCTCCAGCGGGGCAGGTGGCCAGCACGTCAACACCACCGATTCGGCGGTGCGGATTCTTCACATCCCGACGGGCATTGTGGTGACCTGCCAGTCCGAGCGATCCCAAATCCAGAACCGCGAACGGGCGATGAAGATCCTCAAAGCCCGGCTCTATGAAAAAAAGCGTGAGGAACAGGAAAAAGAGTTGGCCGCTCTTCGCGGTGAACAGAAAGAAATCGGCTGGGGGAGCCAGATTCGCTCCTATGTGTTTCACCCCTACAGCATGGTCAAGGATCACCGGACCCAGGTAGAGACCGGCAATGTCCAGGCGGTGATGGACGGGGAGATCGATCTGTTTATTGACGCCTATTTGCGGATGCAGATGGGCAAACGAGGCCCGTTGACAGAAGAGCACCCCTCCTAGTGGGGTGCCTATTGTATTTTTATTCACGTCTTTGTATAATGATGCAAGACGTTTTTCGGCAGCAAACGGCGGAGAAGAATCTTGAGGAGAGGAGATGCGGGGATGCAGGTTGCCATTGTGGGGGCCAGCGGTTATGGCGGCGCAGAGCTGTACCGTCTGTTGCAGCGTCATCCGGAGATCGAGGAAATTCACTTGTTTGCCCATTCGCAGGCGGATCAGCCGATTTCGGCCATTTTTCCGCATATCGGCAAAGAGCAATGGGTGAAAAAGTTTGCTGTCCAGGCGGTGGCCGCGTGCGCGGAATGGGTGTTTTTGGCGACGCCCAGCGGCGTCAGCGCGCAAGTGACGCCGCAGTTGGTCGAGGCGGGATTGAAAGTGATTGACCTCTCCGGTGATTTGCGTCTTGCAAAGCCGGCTGATTATGAAGAGTGGTACGGAAAAACGCCGGCCCCCGCCTCACTGCTGGAAAAGGCGGTTTACGGTTTGACGGAGTTGTACCGGGATGCGGTGCGCACGGCCGATCTGATTGCCAACCCGGGGTGTTATCCGACGGCGACCCTTTTGGGGTTGGCGCCGTTATTGCAGGAAGGGCTGGTCGAGACGCAGTCGGTGATTGTGGACGCCAAGTCCGGCGTCTCCGGCGCAGGGCGCAGCAGCAATTTGACCCACTCCTTCAGCGAGGTAAATGAAAATCTGAAGGTGTACCGGGTCAACAAGCACCAGCACATCCCGGAGATTGAACGTTTTGCCAGCCAACTGGCCGGCGAGCCAGTGCAGATCTCCTTTCTCACGCACCTGATTCCGATGACCCGCGGCATGATGTGCACCATTTATGCCACCCCCCGCCGGGGGTTGAGCGCGGAGAAGGTGCACCAGCTGTATCGTTCTTATTATGAAGATGCCCGGTTTGTGCGGGTTCGCCCGCTCGGGCAGTTTCCCGCGACCAAGGAGGTCTACGGTTCCAATTATTGCGATCTCGGGGTGGCCGTGGATCAACGGACGGGACGGATCACGGTGGTTTCAGTGATTGATAACCTGGTCAAGGGGGCTGCCGGACAGGCGGTACAAAATCTGAATGTGCGGATGGGTTGGCCGGAAGCGTTGTCCCTGGAAGGCGAACCGCTTTTCCCCTGATTGGAGCGGAGATGACGGCAGCATACACAAACGTTGCAGATGGGCAGCGAAAGGGACTCTTGTTGCGAGGAGGAAGTGCGATGAAGGAAGCGGAACAGGTGGGAGGAGGCTCGTCCCGCGTGAAGGTGCCCGGTGACGTGACGGCCCCGCTGGGGTTTCAGGCGGGTGGCGTGGCTTGCGGGCTTAAGCCGGAGGGGCTGGATCTCGGGTTTTTGGTTTGCGAAGTGCCGGCTGTCAGCGCGGCGGTGTATACAAAGAACCAATTCCGTGCAGCCCCCTTGCTGGTAACACAGGAAAGTTTGGTTCATGAGGGGTTATTGCAGGCGGTCGTGGTCAACAGCGGCAATGCCAACGCCTGTACCGGCGAGCGTGGCCTGGCCGATGCGCGGCGGATTCGCCAGGAGGCGGCCCGGCGGCTTGGGGTGCCTGAGCATCGGGTGGCAGTTGCCTCCACCGGGGTGATCGGAGAGTTTCTTCCCGTTGCCAAGCTGGTCAAAGGGATTCAGGATGTACCGCTTGCGAAGGAGCAGGGCGGGAAGGATTTTGCCGCCGCGATCTGTACGACGGATACGCGATTGAAAACAGCCCAGGTCAGCTTCGAAGTGGAAGGGCGGCAGGTTACCCTGGCCGGGGCCGCCAAGGGGGCGGGGATGATCCATCCCAACATGGCGACGATGCTCGCTTTTTTAACCACCGACGCGGCGGTGGACCGGCAGGCATTGGAACAGGCCCTGCAGGAGGCGGTGGATGAGAGTTTTAACATGATCAGTGTGGACGGGGATACCAGCACCAACGACATGGTCCTGGTGATGGCCAGCGGGCTGGCAGGCAACGCGCCGCTTTCTCCAGAACATCCGGAATGGGCGGCGTTTGTCCAATCCCTGACCGAACTCTGCAAGGAGTTGGCGAAACAAATTGCCCGGGATGGCGAAGGGGCCACGCACCTCATTGAGGTGCAAGTCGACGGAGCGACCGATCGCCAGATGGCGCGCCGGGTGGCCAGGTCGGTGGTACAGTCCAACCTGGTCAAGACGGCGGTTTTCGGCGGCGATGCCAACTGGGGCAGGATTGTGATGGCGATTGGCAACTGCGGATACCCGATCATGCCGCAGCGGGTGGCTGTCTGGCTGGGCGAGGTGCAGGTGGTGCGGGAAGGCCTGCCCACGGATTATGAAGAAGAGGCGGCCACGGCACAACTGGCCCCTGAGGTGGTCCGCATTCGCGTGCATCTGGGGATGGGTGAGGCATCGGCGATCGCCTGGGGCTGCGACTTGTCTGAAGAGTATGTGCGGATCAACGGCAGTTACCGGACATGAGCTGCGGCGCCTGAGGAGGAGGGGAGCCTGATGGCAGGAACGAGTGAAAGGGGAGCGCAGGGCGGCTATCTTGTGATCAAATGTGGCGGCAGCACGCTGGAACAGCTTCCCGCCAGTTTTTACGAGGAACTGGTCCGGCTGCCTGAGCTCGGCTATCAGCCGGTGGTGGTGCATGGCGGCGGGCCTGTGATCAACCAGCTGCTGAAGCGCCTGAATGTGGAAAGCCGGTTTGAAGGCGGCCTGCGCGTGACAGATGCAGCGACGCTGGAAGTAGTGGAAATGGCCCTTGCGGGGCTGACCAACAAGGCGCTGGTGAGCCGGATCTTGCAATCCGGCGGCAAGGCGGTCGGGATCAGCGGTGTCGATGGGGGACTGATTGCGGCAGAGATCGCGGACGAACGGCTGGGGTTTGTCGGCCAAGTGAGCAAGGTGCGCGTTGAGCTGCTTCACCTGCTGGTCGGCCAGGGTTATATCCCAGTCATTGCCTCCCTCGGCGTCAGTGCGACAGGCCAGCATCTGAATATCAACGCGGACACGGCCGCCGGAGCGGTGGCGGCGGCGCTGGGTGCGGCCAAGCTGCTCCTGCTGACCGATGTGGAAGGGGTATACGTGGAAGAAGATGGCCAGCGGCGCTGGCTGCGCCAGTTATCCCCGGCAGAGGTGGAAAGATTGATTGCGGAAGGGCAAATCCGGGGCGGAATGATCCCCAAAGTGCGGGCCGCTTTGGAAGTGTTGGCGCAGGGGGTTCATGAAGTGGCCATCCTGCCCGGAGCATCGGAACAGGCGATGACCCGCTTTCTCCGGGGAGAAGAAGTGGGTACCGCCTTTTGCGCGGCGGCGGGGGTGAGCTGATGTCGGCGCTGTTTCCTACCTATTCCCGTTTTCCGCTTTCGTTTGTCCGTGGGGAAGGGGTCTGGCTCTGGGACGCAGGCGGGCGCCGTTATCTGGACTTTACATCCGGAATCGCCGTCTGCAACCTGGGCCATGTCCATCCCAAGGTGAAGGCCCGCGTGCAGGAGCAGCTGGGGAAGCTGTGGCACACCTCCAACCTTTTTGAGCAGCCGTTGCAGGAAGAGGTGGCTGCCCACCTAAACCGGCTCAGCGGGATGGATGCCGTATTTTTCTGCAACAGCGGGGCGGAGGCCAATGAAGGGGCGATCAAGCTGGCCCGCCGTTACGCCCAGGTGGTGCAGGGGCGGGAGGCGGGTGAAGTGATCACCTTCCACCAGTCTTTTCACGGCCGGACGCTGGCCACCCTGACAGCCACGGGACAGGATAAAGTGAAACACGGATTTCAGCCGTTGCCGCAAGGATTCAAGCAGGTACCCTACAATGATTTGGCGGCTCTGGAGGAGGCCATTACGCCTGCCACCTGTGCCGTGATGCTGGAGGTCGTCCAGGCCGAAGGCGGTGTCCATCCCGCCGACGCCGAGTGGTTGCGCGGGGTCCGCAGGCTGTGCGATGAACACGATCTGCTGCTCATCGTCGACGAAATCCAGACCGGCATGGGACGGCTCGGGAGCTGGTTTGGCTTTCAAGCGTACGGGATTGAGCCGGATGTGATCACGTTGGCCAAGGGCCTAGGCAGCGGCGTGCCGGTAGGCGCGGTGCTGGGCAAGGCCCATACGGTCCCGGCCTTTTCGCCGGGCAGTCATGGCAGCACCTTCGGCGGCACGCCGCTGGCCATGTCAGCCGCCCTGGCCACGATTCAGGTGATGGAAGAGGAGAATATCCCGGCGCGGGCGCGACGGCTGGGAGAGTTGCTCTTGCGACGGCTGGAAGAGGGGCTGGCCAACTGCAGCCGCGTCAGTGCCATCCGCGGCAAGGGGCTCCTGGTGGGCATCCAGCTGACAGAGCCTGCCGAACCATTCATCCGTGCGGCGCAGGAGAAAGGCTTGCTGGTGCTTTCGGCCGGACCCCAGGTCATCCGTCTGCTTCCGCCGCTGGTTGTGGAAGAGGAGCAGATTCAGGAAGCGGTCAGCGTGTTGGCGGAGGTTTTGCAGGCGGGCTGACGACATTTCCCGGGGAATATCGGCAAAAGAACTGCTCAATTGCCAATTTGTGAGTCGTGACGGGCAGGCAATGGTAGAATAGGATGAGTGGGTATAGTCGAGTGGAGAAAACAGGTGAGGAGAGGGTCATCATGAGTGAAGCGTTTGTGCCCTCCAGCGCGTATCGTCGCTTTCGGGGAAGAGATTTTCTGACCTTGGTCGATTATACGGCGGAAGAGATTCAGATGCTGCTGGATTTGGCCGTGCAACTGAAACGGCGCCAAAAAGAAGGCAAGCCGACCCCAATCCTGAACGGGAAAACGCTGGGGATGATCTTTGAAAAGTCATCGACGCGTACCCGCGTCTCCTTTGAGGTGGGGATGTACCAGCTGGGAGGACAGGCGCTCTTTTTGAGCACCCAGGATCTGCAATTGGGACGGGGGGAGACGATTGCTGACACGGCGCGCGTTCTTTCGCGTTATCTGGACGGGATCATGATTCGCACCTTTGCCCATGAAAAGGCGGTGGAACTGGCCCGCTTCGCCACCATTCCCGTGATTAACGGCCTGACTGACGACTACCATCCGTGCCAGGTCATGGCCGACCTGCTGACCATCCAGGAAAAGAAGGGGCATCTCAAGGGGCTAAAACTGGCCTACGTCGGCGACGGGAACAACATGGCCCATTCGCTGATGCAGGGAGGCGCGCTCATGGGCATGCACGTGGCTGTTGCCACCCCGCCTGGGTATGAGCCCCGTCAGGATGTGTTGACGTATGCGAAACAGCTGGCCAGCGATGCCGGCAGCGAAGTGACGGCCACCCATGTGCCGGAGGAAGCGGTGGACGGGGCCGATGTGGTATATACGGATGTCTGGACCAGCATGGGACAGGAGCAGGAAACACAGCAACGGCTCAGGGACTTCCGCGGGTATCAGGTGGACGAAAAACTGATGAAACGGGCCAAGCCGGACGCCCTGTTCATGCACTGCTTGCCGGCACATCGCGGCGAAGAGGTGACGGATGAAGTGGCCGACGGACCGCAGTCGGTGATCTTCGATCAGGCGGAAAACCGCCTGCATGCGCAAAAGGCGATTTTGGTCGCGCTGATGAGCTGAGCAGAACTGATCAAAAGCTGGGAGGATGAAGATGACGAGGGAAAAGATTGTCCTGGCCTATTCGGGCGGGCTGGATACTTCGGTTGCTATCAAGTGGCTGCAGGAAAAGTATAACTACGATGTGATTGCCCTGTCGGTGGATGTCGGCGAGGAGAAGGATCTGGAGTTTGTCAAGGAAAAGGCGTTGAAAGTGGGCGCCATCAAGTCTTATGTGGTGGACGCCAAGGAACTGTTTGCCAAGGAGTTTCTCCTTCCCGCGCTCAAAGCCAATGCGCTGTACGAAGGGAAGTATCCCCTGGTTTCCGCCCTTTCCCGGCCCCTGATTGCGCAACTTCTCGTGCAGGTGGCCGAGCAGGAGGGGGCCGTGGCGGTCGCGCACGGGTGCACCGGCAAGGGGAATGATCAGGTGCGTTTCGAGGTGTCGGTCAATGCGCTCAATCCGGAGCTGAAGATCGTGGCGCCGGTGCGCGAATGGAAAATGAGCCGGGAGGAGGAACTGGAATACGCGGCCAAACACGGCATTCCGGTGCCGGTCGGCAAGGAAAATCCCTTCAGCATCGACCAGAATATGTGGGGCCGCAGTTGTGAAGCGGGCGTGCTTGAGGATCCGTGGGTGGAGCCGCCGGAAGAGGCGTACGCGATGACCGCTTCCCTGGCGGAAGCACCCGATGAGCCGGAAGAGGTGACGATTACTTTCGAAAAAGGGACGCCGGTGGCGCTCAACGGCGAGGCCATGCCCTTGCACCAGTTGATCATGACCTTGAACCGGATTGCGGGAAGGCATGGCGTAGGCCGGATTGACCATATTGAAAACCGGCTGGTCGGCATCAAGTCGCGGGAAGTGTACGAGACGCCGGCTGCCACCGTGCTGATCACCGCCCATCGGGAGTTGGAGTACTTGACCCAGCCGCGTGAGGTGGCCCATTTCAAGCCGCTCCTGGAACAGAAGATGGCCAACCTGATCTACGAGGGCCTCTGGTTTTCGCCGTTGATGAAGGCGGTCCAGGCGTTTATTGAGGAAACGCAGCAGTCGGTCAGCGGCACGATCCGCGTCAAGCTGTTCAAGGGTCATGCGATTGTGGTCGGACGTCGTTCCGAGTTGTCGCTGTACAATGAACGGCTGGCCACCTATACGGCGGATGATGCCTTTGACCACGATGCAGCGGTCGGGTTTATCACGCTCTGGGGATTGCCGACCAAAGTGTATTCGCAGGTCAACGGCCGGACGGTTGAGCTGCCGCCGATGAAGGTGGATGCGGCCAAGGGGACGCTGGTGTGAGCCGATTGCTTGTGGATAGGCTTGCGGCCTATGGCAGGCTTGACTTTGCCATGGGCCGTTTTTGCGGAATCAGGCTGATACGAAAAGGGGTGTGGGCGAGATGAAACTCTGGGGGGGGCGTTTTACAAAACCGACCGATGAACTGGTGGAGCAGTACACCGCTTCCATCCATTTTGACCAGCAACTGGCGGAGCAGGATATCCAGGGCAGCTTGGCCCATGTGAAAATGCTCGGCAAGTGCGGGATTCTGCCTGCAGAAGATGTGGCGGCGATTGTCCAGGGACTGCTGGCCATCCGCCAGCGGATTCGCCAGGGTGAGGTCACGTTTTCCGTGGCGCATGAGGATATTCATATGAACATCGAGGCGCTGCTGATTGAAGAGGTGGGCCCGGTGGGCGGAAAGCTGCACACCGGCCGCAGCCGGAATGATCAGGTGGCGCTGGATATGCACCTGTGGCTGCGGGAAAAGGTGGTCCTGCTGACGGGACGCCTGCTCCGTCTGCAGGAGGCGCTCCACAAGCAGGCCGGACAACATTTGGATACCATCCTGCCGGGCTACACGCACCTGCAGCGGGCACAGCCGATCCTGCTGGCGCACCACCTGATGGCCTATTTCTGGATGTTCCAACGGGATGTGGAACGGCTGATGGACGCCTACAAGCGGATCAACCGTTCGCCCCTGGGGGCGGGTGCGCTGGCCGGGACCACCTTCCCGATTGACCGGCAGTGGGTGGCCGAGCAGCTGGCCTTTGACGGGATTTACGAAAATAGCCTGGATGCGGTCAGTGACCGGGATTTCATCATTGAGTTTCTGGCGGCCGCTTCCCTGTTGATGATGCACCTGTCGAGGCTGAGTGAGGAACTGGTTCTCTGGTCGAGCAGCGAATATCAGTTTGTGGAGCTGGACGATGCCTTCTGCACCGGCTCCAGCATCATGCCGCAAAAAAAGAACCCCGATGTGCCGGAACTGGTACGCGGCAAGACCGGAAGGGTATACGGCCACCTGATCGGCCTCCTGACGGTGCTCAAGGGGTTGCCGCTGGCTTACAACAAGGACATGCAGGAAGACAAAGAAGGAATGTTTGACACGGTGGCCACCCTTGACGGCGCGTTGGCCCTGTTTGCTCCCATGGTGGAGACGATGAAGGTCAACCGGGAGCGGATGCTGCAGTCGGTACGGGAGGATTTCTCCAATGCCACCGATCTGGCCGATTACCTGGTAAACAGGGGGATGCCGTTCCGCCAGGCCCACGAGGTGGTGGGCAAGGCGGTCCTGTACTGCATCCAGCACGGCAAATACCTGCTGGACCTGAGCCTGGACGAATATCGCCAATGGTCGCCGTTGTTCGACGAGGAGATTTATCAGGTGTTGCAGCCGGAACGGGTGGTCAATGCCCGGAATGTGGCTGGAGGGACGGCGCGGCCCCAAGTGGAGGAAGCCCTCCGCCAGGCGGAGGAGAAGCTGTCCGCCACCAGAAACTGGCTGGCGGAAAAAGAGGAAGCTTTGGAACGGGCGCAGGCGATTGGTGAAGGATGAGCGCCTCGGGCAACACGCCCGAGGCTTTTTTCATGCAAATGATCGCGTCGTTTCGCAAATTACCGCGCTGTTTCCGCCGTGCGGTTCGGCATCCAGCTGGGGTAGATGGGCGCCAGGGCGGATGTGGGATCGGCCTGGATGCTGTAAGGCGGGATGGGGTAGCGGAGGCCGTTTCTGGACAGGTGCGCCAGGCCTTCGATGCATTTGGGCAGGTAATGGGGCGGCATGGCCATGAGCAATTCGTCATCCTGAACTCCGCCGTACCGGCGTTCTGCGTAACAGGGAATCGAGAGGCTGGGCTCGCCGGTGGCCAGGGCACGCCCCCAGGAGTCGGCACAGGCGCTTTCTCCCACCACGCTCCAGTGGAACTTTTTATACCCTGCCCATTGCAGGCCGTTGATCAACAGGATCATTTGTCCCGGCGTAGCGTAGATCAGGCAGATGTCCGGCGGGTTGAGGCGGCCGGAGGACAAAGGAGCGACAGCCATCGCCTTGTAGCGGCCAAACGGGACCACATCCAGGGCTTGCTGATGCGCGGCGGCGTCCTCCTCGGTTTCAAACCAGACGCCTGCCATGGGTTTGCCGGAAAGCCAGGTTTCATCCTGCGGATGCAACCCGAGAATGGCGCTGCACTGAACCATCAGGTTTTCCGCCGTCACGCCAACGGTCCAGCCGAGACGGGCCGCCTGGGCAACCACCTGATCCGCCAGCACCATGCCCTGAGGTCTTCGGATCTTTGGAATCGCTTCCATTTCTTCCACCGATTCGAACAGTTTCATCCCGATTGGAATGGCTTTCAGCCGGAGATACTGGTTTAAATCGTCAACGAGTTTCTTCCAATCGTAGTTTGCAGACTCGGAATGGTTCATGGCGATTCTCCTTTTCTTGATTTACTTAATTTATCTATTTATTTTTGTCTATTTATTTTGGTGACCACGTTTTGAATTATTCGTCAATTATCCGTATACCGATCCGCAAGAACGAGTCTTTCCTGACTTCGGTTCTTGCGGGATTCGGCACAAGCGGCTTGGCGACGGAGGTCAGCGGAGCCGCTGGAGAAAACGGGCCATCCGTTCCAGGGCCTCCGTGATCTGTTGCACGGACGTCGCATAGGAACAGCGAATGTAGCCGTGGCCGCTTTTTCCGAACACATTGCCCGGGACCACTGCCACGCCGGCCTCAAACAGGAGGCGTTCGGCAAATTCTTCTGATGTCAGGCCGGTCTCCTTGATGGACGGAAAAGCGTAAAAGGCGCCTTCTGGCTGATGGCAGGGAAGGCCAATCTGATTCAAGCCCTTGATGAACAGGTTGCGCCGTTGCTTGTAGGAGAGAACCATTTCGCGCATCTCATCGAGGCCGTTGCGCAGCGCTTCCACCGCGGCCATTTGCGACATGATCGGTGCGCAAAGCATGGTGTACTGGTGTATTTTCCGCATCAGCTCAATCACTTCCGGATGGCCGCAAGCGTATCCGATCCGCCAGCCTGTCATGGCGAACGCCTTGGACATGCCGGAGATCAGGATGGTCCGGTCTTTCATCTCCGGCAGGGAAGCGATGCTGACGTGTTTTCCCTCGTAAGTCAGTTCGCCGTAAATCTCATCCGAGATGACCAACAGATCATGGCGGCGGATCACCTCTGCCAGCGAGGCAAGCTCCTCCTTGCGCAAGGCGGCTCCTGTCGGATTGTTGGGAAAACAAAAGATGATGGCCTTGGTGCGCGGAGTGATGTGCCGCTCGAGCTGTTCCGCTGTCGGCTTAAAGCCTGTGCGGGCATCTGTGTCCACTGCGACCGGGGTGCCTCCGGCCAGGGTGACACACGGCGCGTAGGAAATATAGGCTGGCTCGATGACCAGCACCTCATCCCCTGGATTGAGAATGGCGCGCAACGCCAGATCGATCGCTTCGCTGGCCCCGACGGTAATGAGGATTTCTTCTCCCGGCTCATACCGCAGCTGGTATTGTCCCCACAGGTACTCTGCAACCGCCTCCCGCAATGCGGGGAGACCGCTGTTGGACGTATAGGTGGTGTATCCCTGTTCCAGCGCTTCCACGCAGGCATCGCGCACCTTCCAGGGAGTGACAAAGTCGGGTTCGCCAACGCCGAGCGAGATGACGTTGTCCATCGTGGAAACGAGATCAAAAAAGCGGCGGATGCCGGAAGGAGGGAGCGCACTGACCGTATGCGACAGACGATGCCGGATGGATGAAAGGGCGAGTCGCTTGCTCATGGCGTGATCACCATGCGCCGGTCATCCGATCCGTCATCGAAGATGACACCATCATGTTTGTATTTTTTAAGGATAAAGTGGGTGGTGGTGGATATGACCGAATCCAAGGGAGAGAGTTTTTTGGCCACAAATTCCGCAATTTCGTGCATCGTCTTGCCCTTTACGATGACGGAGAGATCGTAGGCTCCCGACATCAGGTATACCGCCTCCACTTCCGGATAGCGGTAGATGCGCCGCGCGATCTCGTCAAAGCCGACGCCTTTTTTCGGCGTCACCTTGACATCGATCATGGCCGTCACCGGAACATGATCGGTCTTGTCCCAGGCGATGGTGGCCGTGTATTTGAGGATCACTTTCTTGTCTTCCAATTCCTTGATCAAGGCGTCTACCTCTTCTTCCGAGATGGCCAGAAGGCCGGCGAGCGTCGGAATGTCGTAGCGGCTGTTGTCCTCCAGCAGGTGAAGCAACTGTTGAACCAGTTGCTGTTTCGCTTGTTTGTCTGCAGATTCCATCCCCATCAATCCATTGGCTCCCTTTCAAGTAAACTTCATTCCCATTTTATCAAATTCAGATGGAAGAATTCTAGAAGCGGTACCCTCAAAAATGGGCGGTACGATGTCGAAGAGGATTATATGTAGGAGATTTTTGAAGCAGATGTCAAAAATTGCATCCTCGGCAGCGCCGGATGCATGATATAATACCCGGCGTGAAGGGACGTTTGTCGGCGAAATGTGGCAATTTGCCGTGAAAACCGTTTTTTTGTCTTGTTACAGAATTGTAATAGAGGATTTTGCTGATATGTGTCGAAGGTTTAATATTGTCTGGAGCTGTCCGGGCTAAGGGACGAGGTGAACACCATGATCGATCTGTTCGATGTCTGGAAAACCTATCCCAATGGTTCTCATGCCTTGCGTGGCGTCAATCTTTCGATCAAGCATGGCGAGTTTGTTTACCTGGTCGGCCCGAGCGGCGCCGGGAAGTCCACATTGATCAAACTGATGTATCGCGAGGAAAAACCGACAAAAGGCCAAATTTTCTTTGACGGGTTTAACCTGTCCCGCATCAAGGAGCGGGAAATTCCCAAGATCCGCCGGAAAATTGGCGTCGTCTTCCAGGATTTCAAGCTGCTCCATCGCTTGACCGTATATGAAAATGTCTCCTTCGCCCTGGAAGTGGTCGACACCCCGAAATCACGCATCAAAAAACGTGTCGAACAAGTGTTGGAGCAGGTGCAGTTGCTACATAAAAAGGAACGTTATCCTTCCGAACTATCCGGCGGCGAACAACAGCGCGTCTCGTTGGCCCGCGCGCTGGCCAACAAGCCTTCGGTGATCATCGCGGATGAGCCGACCGGCAACCTCGATCCAGATACATCGTGGGATATCATGCAGCTGTTTGTGGAGATCAACCGGCAAGGCACAACGGTGGTCATGGCGACACACAACAAGGAGATTGTCAACACCATTCGCAAACGTGTGGTCGCCGTGGAAGACGGTCGTATCGTTCGCGACGAGCAGCGGGGGGAATACGGATATGATCGCTAACCGCCTGCTTCGTGCATTGCGGGACGGACTGAAGAGCATCGTCCGCAACGGCTGGATGAGCTTTGCGTCGGTCAACGCAGTGGCCTTGTCGATGCTCATCCTCGGGTTGTTTTACTTGCTGGTCAGCAACATCAATCACTTTACCTCTACGGTGGAAGACCAGGTCGAGATGAAGGTGTACATGGAACTGACGGCAGGAGAGCAGGAGACAAAACAATTGGAAGAGCGTCTTCGGAACGATCCTGCGGTCAAGGAGGTCCAGTTCATCCCCAAGGAAAAAGGATTGGAGCAGTTTACGGCGAGCCTTGGCGAGCGAGGCCAGCTGCTTGAGGGGCTGAAGGAGGAAAACCCTCTCCCGGACGCGTTTCTCGTGCGTACCTACGAACCGCAGCAAATCGCCCCTCTGGCGGAGCAGCTCAAGCGATTGGAGACGGTTCGCAACGTCAATTATGGCCAGGAGTATGTGGACAAGCTTCTCTCCTTTACGGATGCGGTGCGCTGGGTGGGGCTGATTTTGGTGGCGTTGCTGGCTGTGACCGCTGTGTTTCTCATCTCCAACACCATACGCATCACCATCTTCTCGCGCCGTCAGGAGATTGAGATCATGAAGCTTGTCGGGGCGACCAACTGGTTTGTCCGTGGCCCATTTCTTGTGGAAGGGATCCTGCTGGGGGTGTTTGGCGCCCTGATCCCCGCGCTGCTTCTGGGGATTGGGTACAGTGTGATGGTGGACAAGTCCCAGGCCACGCTGGCCATGTATTCGATCGAACTGTTGCCTGTTTATCCACTGACCCTGCAGTTGACAGGGATTTTGCTGTTATTCGGCGCATGCATCGGCGGTGGCGGAAGCTGGATTTCAGTCAGCCGTTTTCTGCGCGTATGACAAATGTTTCTGCAGTCAAGGCTCAGGCAAGTTCGTAAAAGGGGGACAAACCGTTGAGTTTCCAGAAATCGGGTTTTAAGGGTTCATGGAAGAAGCGTTCCGCAGTTGCGGTGCTCTCAGCGGTCGTGGCATTGTCTGCTGCCATTCCCGCAGCTGCGAGCGGAAACGTGGACAAGCTCAAAGGCGAACTGAACAGGCTGACGCAGCAGGAAAAAGCCGCGAAGCAGAAAATCGAGCAGGCTCATGAAAAAATCAACCGGCTGACCAAGGATCGGGAGGCCGTCAACCGGCAGATTCAGCAACTGGATGCCCGGATTGGTCAGGCGGAAGAGCAGCTTGCGAGGCTAAAGGGCCAGATTGATCAGACGTCACAAAGACTGGCTAAGGCGAAACAGGAGCTGGCGGAAGCCGAGGAGCGCGTGGCGAAGCGGGATGAATTGCTCAAGACACGCGTCCGTTTTATGTATGAAAACGGCCACCTCAGCTATCTGGAGGTGCTTTTCGGCGCCAAGAGCTTTTCCGATTTGCTGGATCGGATCCAGGCGATCCAGTTGATCGTCAGCCAGGACTTTGATCTGCTGGAGAAACAAAAGGCGGACCGGGACGCAATCGCCCGGAAGAAATCGGAAATTGAACAGCATTTGGCGTCCCTGAATCAGTTGAAACAACAAGCTTCCCGTCTGAAAGCCCAACTGGAGGCGGAACAGCAACGGAAAAAAGCGCTGGTGGCTCAGATCACGGCTGCCATTGAAGAGACGGAAGAAATCGAGGAAGAGGAACGGCAGCGCCTGCTGGCACTTGCGGCGGAACGAAGCAAACTGCAGCAGCAGTTGCGCAATTCGCAGAACCGTCCTCGGCAAGGCAGCTCATCCCGCTCGGGCGGTTATGTGGGCAGCGGCATTTTTTCCTGGCCTGTGCCTAGTTCTAGATACGTCTCATCCGATTTCGGGTACCGCAATCATCCCATTAGTAAGACGAGAAAATTCCATAAAGGCATCGATATCGCCGCGCCGCAGGGGACGCCGATTGTGGCCGCCGAAAGCGGAGTCGTCCTGGTCGCAGGCTGGTCAAGCGGATATGGAAATACGGTGATCATCGATCACGGAGGAGGTGTCTGGACGCTCTACGGGCACATCCGTCAGGGCGGCATTCACGTCAGTGTCGGACAACGGGTGGAACGCGGACAGACCATCGCCGAAGTGGGATCCACCGGCAACTCCACAGGCCCGCACCTGCACTTTGAAGTGATTGTCAACGGCAACGTGCAAAGCCCATGGAATTACGTACGGTAAGCATGCCATATCATGAACCGCATAGACAACGTATCCCGCCACACTTTGGAAATGGGGCGGGAATTTTTTGTTGGAAAATGTTCTTTTTTGTCTTTCCAACCCCTATGGTTCGGAAATCGTTTATGATAGAGATAGGGATTGGCAAGCAGGTGAACATGTCTGGGCACATTGATTCATAGATTGTACCAGATGGCAAAGGATGGTGAAGTGAGTGAGACGAAGAACGGTGGTCGTTCTCTTGCTGGTCGTCGCATTGGCGAGCAGCTTGGTGACCCAAATCGTGCTGGCTGGAGAGGGCGGGCTTCTGAGCCGGCTCTGGAAAAGCTCCGGACTTGCTTCCATGGCGGGGGCCGATTCATTGGACGAGGCGGAGCTGGACAAGTTGCTCAGGACTTATCGCCTGATCAAGGAAAACTACGTGACGCCCGTCGATGACCAGACGCTCCTGGATGGGGCGATCCAGGGAATGGTGGAATCCTTGGAGGATCCTCATTCCACATATATGGATCCGCACTCTGCGGAACAGTTTCAGGATTCTCTGGAATCCTCCTTTGAAGGGATCGGCGCGCAGGTGATCATGCAGAACAACCGGGTGACCATCCTCGCTCCGATTAAGGGCTCGCCGGCGGAGAAGGCAGGTCTTCGCGTCAACGATCAAATCCTGGCGGTCAATGGAGAGTCACTGGAAGGGTTGAGTCTCACGGAGGCCGTCGCCAAAATCCGCGGGCCAAAAGGGAGTAAAGCGGAACTGCTGGTTGCCCGTCCCGGTTTGGAGGAACCCCTGAAAATCACCGTCATTCGGGACGAGATCCCGCTTGAAACCGTCTATGCGGAAAAAATCGGCGCGTACGGACTGATCCAGATCACACAGTTTTCCCTCAACACGGCGCAGCGTTTTGAGGAAGAACTGAAGCGACTGAAGGAGCAGGGGATCAAGGGCCTGGTGATTGACGTGCGGGGCAATCCGGGCGGTTTGCTGGAAAGCGTCGTGGAAATTGCGGACACCTTGTTGCCGGCAAAATCGGTGATCGTACAGGTTGAGGACAAGCAGGGAAACCGTGAATTAACCTATTCATCCAAAAGACAGGCAGTCGACATGCCAATGGTCATTCTCGTCGATGAGGGCAGCGCCAGCGCCTCCGAGATCCTGGCCGCCGCATTGCAAGAGTCGGGAGGCGTTCCAGTCGTCGGCACCCCGACCTTCGGCAAGGGAACCGTCCAAAATACGCTTTCGCTGGAGGACGGCAGCGAGTTGAAACTGACCGTTGCCAAGTGGCTGACGCCCAAGGGGAACTGGGTGCATGAAAAAGGGGTGAAACCGGACTACGAAGTGAAGCAACCGGATTACTTTACGGCTGTCCCGCTAAACCCCTCCACGACGCTGAAACGGGAGATGAATACCCTGGAAGTGAAAAATTTGCAGATGGTCCTGAAATCGGTAGGATATTCGCCAGGCCGCGATGACGGTTATTTTGATCAACAGACGGAAAATGCGGTCAAGGCTTTTCAGCGGCTGTCCAAGCTGCCTCCCACGGGCGTGGTCGATGCGGAAACGGCCGTGCGGCTCAACCAGGCATTGATGGAACGGATGCAGGACAAGGAAAGAGATCTTCAGCTGCAGACGGCTTTGAAATTATTAGAAAAGCGGGTCGAGAAGCAGGAAACCGGCCAATGATTGTGGAATACATACCCACGTGAGACAAGCGCGTGGGTATGGACAGGTGAGGATATGAACTTATTGTCGCAATTGTTGTTCCTTCTTTTCCAGTCACTAGGGGAATGGCTGCTCACTCCTTTTTTTTACGTGACCGTCCTGCTCATCGGTTGGCGAAATATCCAGCTGGTGCGGGAGGAGCGGGAGATGCTCCATCTGCGGTTGCATGCGCCGTTTGTGCGGACCGCCAGGCAGTTGCTTGAAGGAGTGCTCATCAGCTTTCTGATCAGTGCCGTGCTGTTGGCCATTGGCGTGGTGTTTTCCGCGCAGGGTTTTGCGCTTCTCTGGGGTGCAGCGCTTCTCCTGTTTTTGGTCCGGCGGCGCCTGCAGCCGGTCTATGGCGCGTTTGCCTTGTTTTGGCTGGCGGGCGTGCTATTGCCGATGGGGCCGTGGAAGGAATCCCAAATTTGGTGGATCGACGCGTTCCAGGAAACGCACTGGCCCTCCTGGCTGGTGCTGCTGGGTTTATTGCAGCTGGCGGAGGCCTGGATGTTCCGCCGTGATGTCCGCCGTCATGCCTTTCCGCTCATTTTTCAAGGCAGGCGGGGCCTGCCGATTGGCGGTTACCGGATGGAAGGATGGTGGCCGCTTCCCTTGCTGGTGTGGGGCCCGGCGATGGATGGAGGCCTTTCGTTTTCAAACGCCGGGTGGCCTTTTTTTGCGTGGGCTGACGTCACCTTGACAATGATTCCCCTGCCGCTGTATATCGGCGCCGGCGTGGCCAGCAAGGCTCTTTTTCCAGCGCAACAGGCCTCTTGGTGGGTGCAGCGGCGGCTGGCAGGCGGGCTGCTGGCCTTGATTCTGGCAGTGGCCGGCCAGGTTTGGCCAGGGTTCGCGGGCATCGGTGTATTTCTGTTTTTGCTCTGGGAGTCAGGGGTTTGGGCGGCCCATTATTGGCGCGAACGGAACGCCGATCCGCTCTTTGTTCCGGATAAGCGAGGGCTGAAGGTGCTGGCGGTCCTGCCGGAGAGCGCCGCAGAGGCGCTGGGCATCCAGCCCGGTGAGGTGGTGACCCGGGTGAATGGCCAGCCCGTGCATTCAGCCAGCCAGCTGTACCACGCTGTGCAGGCCAATCCCGCCTTTTGCAAGCTGGAGGTGTTGGACCGGCACGGCGAAGTGCGCTTTTTGCAGCGGGCGCTTTACGAAGGGGAGCACCACCAGCTGGGCATCATCCCGGTGCCGTCGGATAGGCGGAACCGTTCTTCCTGATCCCCTTCCTGATTCCCTGCTTGATATTCTCTTCCCGATTCCGGTTTTCCCGCGGCAGCCTTTTTCTTGTTTCGGTAACGCGTATGATATAATAATTCCCGAGGTGAAACGGAGATGGACCGATTCCAGCTGGTATCCGAATACGAACCGAAAGGCGACCAGCCAGAAGCGATTGCCAAACTGGTCGACGGGATCCGGAAGGGCAAGAAATATCAGACCTTGCTCGGCGCGACGGGGACCGGGAAGACGCTGACCATGGCCCACGTCATCGCCCAGGTAAACAAGCCGACGCTGGTGATTGCGCACAACAAGACGCTGGCTGCCCAGCTTTGCAGCGAGTTCAAGGAGTTTTTTCCACACAATGCGGTGGAATACTTTGTAAGTTATTACGATTATTACCAACCCGAAGCTTACATTCCGCAAACCGACACTTACATTGAAAAGGATGCCAGCATCAACGACGAGATTGACAAGCTCAGACACTCGGCTACCAGCGCCCTGTTTGAGCGGCGCGACGTGATCATTGTGGCCAGTGTCTCTTGTATCTATGGCTTGGGAGATCCGGCGGAGTACCGGAGTTTGGTCCTCTCCCTGCGCGTCGGCATGGAACGCAGCCGCAACGAGGTGTTGCGCGCGTTGGTGGATATTCAATACGAACGGAACGACATCGACTTCACCCGCGGCACCTTTCGGGTGCGGGGGGATGTGCTGGAGATTTTTCCAGCCTCCCGCAGTGAGCAGGCGGTACGGGTGGAGTTTTTTGGCGATGAAATCGAACGGATTACCGAGATCGATGTGTTGACGGGCGAGATCATCGGCGAGCGGGAACACGTGGCCATCTTCCCGGCGTCACACTTCGTCACCTCCGAGCCGGTGATGCGCCGGGCGCTGGAGCGCATTGAAAAGGAACTGGAGGAGCGCCTGGCGGAACTGCGGGCGGCCGGAAAGCTGCTCGAGGCGCAGCGTCTGGAGCAGCGGACGCGGTATGACATGGAGATGATGCGGGAGATGGGTTATTGTCCGGGGATTGAAAACTATTCCCTGCACCTGACCGGCCGCGAACCGGGGTCTACCCCGTATACCTTGCTTGATTACTTTCCGAAAGATTTTCTTATTTTGATCGACGAATCGCATGTGACGCTGCCGCAGTTGCGGGGGATGTACAACGGCGACCGGGCCCGCAAGGAAGTGCTGATCGAACACGGTTTTCGCCTGCCATCGGCAGCCGACAACCGGCCCCTGAAGTTTGAGGAGTTTGAACGGCACATCAACCAGATCATCTTTGTCTCGGCCACGCCGGGAGAGTATGAGCTGGAGAAGGCGCCGGATGTGGTGGAGCAGATCATCCGGCCCACCGGCTTGGTCGACCCGGAGGTGGAGGTGCGTCCCATCGCCGGGCAGATTGACGATTTGATTAGCGAGATCAACAAGCGCGTGGAGCGGGATGAGCGGGTTCTGATCACGACGCTGACCAAGCGCATGGCGGAGGATTTGACCGATTATCTGAAAGAGGTCGGGATCCGCGTCCGCTACATGCACTCGGAGATCAAGACGCTGGAGCGGATGCAGATTCTGCGTGACCTGCGGCTGGGCGAGTTTGACGTCCTGGTTGGGATCAACCTGCTGCGGGAAGGATTGGATCTGCCCGAGGTATCGCTGGTGGCGATCCTGGATGCGGACAAGGAAGGTTTCTTGCGGGCAGAGCGGTCGCTCATTCAGACCATCGGACGGGCGGCGCGAAACGCCAACGGCAAGGTGATCATGTACGCCGATCAGATCACCGAGTCGATGCGCCGCGCGATTGATGAGACCAACCGCCGCCGGGCGATCCAAATGGCGTACAACGAAAACCACGGGATCACGCCGCAGACGGTGAAAAAGGCGGTCCGGGACGTGATTGAAGCGGTCAAGGTGGCCGAGCAGAAGGCAGATTACCTTGATGAGCGGCGGTTCAAGGAGTTGGCCAGGAAAGATCGCGAGCAGCTCTTGGCCCGTCTGGAGGCGGAGATGAAAGAGGCGGCGCGCAACCTGATGTTTGAGCGGGCTGCTGAACTGCGCGACCTGATTATTGAACTGAAGGGCGAGCTGAAACCCCTGAAAGGCCAGCGGGAGCCAAAGCGCGGCAATAAAGTGGCCGGAGAGTGAGTGGACAGAACGTTGAAGAAAGGAAGGCGCGAATGAGACAGGACAAAATAGTCGTCAAAGGGGCACGTGTGCACAACCTGAAAAACGTGGACGTGGAGATTCCGCGTGAAAAGCTTGTGGTTTTCACCGGCCTCAGCGGTTCAGGCAAGTCCTCGCTGGCCTTTGACACGATTTATGCCGAAGGGCAGCGCCGTTACGTGGAATCCCTGTCCGCTTATGCCCGGCAGTTTCTCGGGCAGATGGACAAGCCGGATGTGGACATGATCGAGGGATTGTCCCCGGCCATCTCCATCGATCAGAAGACGACCAGCCGCAACCCCCGTTCCACCGTCGGCACGGTGACCGAGATTTATGACTACCTGCGTTTGCTTTTCGCCCGCATCGGACGGCCTCACTGTCCCGAGCACGGCATCGAAATCACCTCCCAGACGGTGGAGCAGATGGTGGACCGGCTTCTGTCCTATCCGGAACGAACGCGCCTGCAAATCCTGGCGCCGATGGTGCAGGGCCGCAAAGGGGAACATGTCCGGCTGCTGGAGGAGGTGCGCAGGCAGGGGTTTGTCCGTGTCCGGGTGGACGGCGAGATCCGTGACCTGAGCGAATCGATTCAGCTGGAGAAAAACAAGAAACACACCATTGAAGTGGTGGTTGACCGGATCGTCCTGAAGCCGGACGTGGCCAGCCGCCTGGCTGATTCGCTGGAAACGGCGCTGCAGGCGGGAGACGGGCGGGTGCTGGTGGATGTGATGGGCCACGAGGAAATCCTCTTCAGCCAGAAGCTGGCCTGTCCGATCTGCGGCTTCAGCCTGCCGGAATTGTCGCCGCGGATGTTTTCGTTTAATAGCCCGTACGGCGCCTGTCCGGCCTGTGACGGCATTGGCAGCCAGATGGAGGTGGACGTGGATCTGGTGATTCCCGATCCATCCATGACGCTGGCGGAAGGGGCGATTGCGCCCTGGGTCGGCAGTTCCTCCAACTATTACCCCCAGCTCCTGGCTGCCGCCTGTGCCCACTTCGGCATTGATATGCACCGGCCAGTCCAGGAACTGCCGAAAGAACAGCTGGACAAGATCCTCTATGGCGCCCCGGATGAGCTGATCCGTTTCCGCTTCGAGAATGACTTTGGCCAGGTGCGCGAGGCGCGGATTCCGTTTGAAGGGGTGATTCCCAATCTGAGCCGCAGATACCGGGAGACCACTTCAGAGATGGTGCGCGAGCAGATTGAAGGTTATATGTCGATTCGTCCGTGTCCCGCCTGCCAGGGCAAGCGGCTGAAGCCAGAAGTGTTGGCGGTGCAGGTTGGCGGGCGGAATATTGCTTGGGTGACCGAGCGAAGCATTCGCGAGGCGCTGGAATTTTTTTCTGAACTGGAGCTGAGCGACAAAGAGCGGCAGATTGCGCACCTGATTCTGAAAGAGATCCGCTCCCGGTTGCAATTCCTCGACAACGTCGGGCTGGATTACCTGACGCTGAGCCGTTCGGCGGGCACGCTTTCGGGCGGCGAGGCGCAGCGGATTCGCTTGGCGACACAGGTCGGCTCGCGCTTGACCGGCGTGCTCTATGTGCTGGATGAACCCAGCATCGGCCTGCATCAGCGGGATAACGACCGGCTGCTGAACACGCTGAAGGAAATGCGTGACCTGGGGAACACCTTGATTGTGGTGGAACATGACGAGGATACGATCCGGGCGGCCGATTACATTGTGGACATCGGCCCGGGCGCGGGGGCGCACGGTGGCCAGGTGGTTGCCTGCGGCACCCCGGAAGAGGTGATGCAATCCCCGGACTCCCTGACCGGGCAGTACCTGAGTGGCCGCCGCTTTATTCCCGTCCCGCTGAGCCGCCGAAAGCCCGGTGAGAAGTGGCTGGTGGTGAAGGGGGCGAGCGAAAACAACCTGCAGGAAATCGATGTTCACCTGCCGCTTGGCCTGTTTATCTGTGTCACCGGTGTCTCCGGATCGGGAAAAAGCACGCTGGTCAACGAGATCATACGCAAGGCGCTGGCCCGCATCCTGCATCGGGCAAAGGAGAAGCCGGGAGCGCACCGGGCGATCGAAGGTGTCGGACACCTGGACAAAGTCATCGACATCGATCAGTCGCCGATCGGCCGTACGCCCCGTTCCAACCCGGCCACTTACACCGGTGTGTTTGATGACATCCGCGAGCTGTTTGCCCAGACGCAGGAAGCGCGCGTACGCGGTTACAAGAAGGGGCGTTTCAGCTTCAACATCAAGGGAGGCCGTTGTGAAGCATGCCGGGGGGACGGGATTATCAAGATCGAGATGCACTTTCTGCCGGATGTGTACATTCCCTGTGAAGTGTGCCGCGGCAAGCGCTATAACCGGGAAACGCTGGAGGTGCGCTATAAGGGCAAGTCGATTGCCGATGTGTTGGAAATGACGGTGGAAGAGGCGCTGGACTTTTTCCGGAACCACCCGCGGATCCAACGAAAGTTGCAGACCCTCCATGATGTCGGCCTCGGATACATGAAGCTCGGACAGCCGGCAACGACCCTCTCAGGCGGGGAAGCGCAGCGGGTCAAGCTGGCCTCGGAGCTGTACAAGCGCAGCAACGGCCGGACGCTGTACATCCTTGATGAACCGACGACCGGCCTGCATGTGGCCGATGTGGAGCGGCTCCTGAATGTGCTGCAGCGGCTGGTGGAGAATGGCGATACCGTGCTCGTGATCGAACACAACCTGGACGTGATCAAGACGGCCGACTACCTGATCGACCTGGGGCCGGAGGGGGGCGACCGCGGGGGGAATCTGGTGGCCTGCGGAACCCCGGAAGAGGTGGCCGAACACCCGACTTCCTATACGGGGCGCTATCTGAAGCCAATTCTGGAACGGGATCGGCGCCGGACGGAAGAACGATTGGAACAGCTGGTGGGCATGTCCACCGGCTGATCCGGCGAGCAAGTCCGCTGATGAAGGAGAGGAGATACGGATGGGAGAAGAGCAGCGACTGATCTTGGAGATGGTCCAGCAGCGGACCATCACTCCGGATGAAGCGGTGAAATTGCTGGAGGCGCTGGAACCTTTCGCCCTCATTGCCAACACGGCGGCAACCAGCCCCCGTGAGCGAAAGCGGGGTAAGCGGCCAGCCAGGGATGACTTTTTTCCTGTACCGCACCAGCTGTCTCACGAAGAAAAGGAGGAGCGGAGAGAGAGCTGGGATGCAGAAGCAGAGGGAAAATGGAGTTCCCGTTGGAGCTTGCTCAGCACGCGCCTGGGCGAGGTATTCGAATCGGCCATTGAAAAGGTTCGGGGGCTTGATTTTGATCTGGGCGAGTTTCACTGGGGCAATGTGCATACGGTGGAAGAGGTTTTTTCCGGCGAAATGGATGTCAAGCAGCTGGCCATCGCGATTCCGCATGGTACCGTTCAATTGCGCGGATGGGATGACTCGGGATACCGGATTGAAATCCGGGGTTATGTAAAAGAAGAGATGGAAGAAGAGGCTTTGCGTCTTCTCAGGAAGCAGGTGCGTTTCAAAAAAGAGGAACGGATTTTTCTGGAGCTGGAAAAACAACGCCGATTCCGTGCCGAGGTGCGGGCCTACGTGCCGCGCGCCTGGCTGGAAGAACTGATTGTCGTCACCCATCACGGCGCCATTCAATTGCAGGACCTGGACGTGGATCGGCTGGTATTGCACAGCTATAATGGAAATATTGCGATCAACAAGGTAGTGGGCCAGCGCTTGGATGCGACCGCCGCGAACGGCAAATTGGAAGTGACGGAATGCCGATTCCAGGAAACCAACCTTTCCGGCGTGAACAGTCCCATTGAAGCGGCCGGAGCGTTTGGAGACACATCCTGCAGGACGGTCAACGCATTGTTGCATCTCCAGCTTGCCGAGCCTGTCGAAGGGCAGGTTTTCCTGAAGGCGACCAACGGGTCCATTCGCGTGAGCCTGCCGGAAAACGTTTCCCTCCAGGGGGAGCTTGCCGGGGCATTCGGCAAGATTTTTAACGAATTGACAGACATCGAAGTGCTCGGCGAGGTCAAAGAATGGCTGAATCACACCTACAGTTTTCGCACGCGTGAGACGGAGCAATTTCATCTCCAGTTGATGGCCAGTTGCACCAATGGCAGCATCTATCTGCAACATCACCAGGAATCAGTAGGGGAGATCTGAAGCATGAAAGAAGGGTACCGGCTGACCCAGGAAGAAAAGGCCACTTTGCAATACCGTGTGACATCCAAATTGCGCGAGGCGATTCTGCGGGGCGAATTCCGTGAGGGCGATCGGCTGATACAAGAAGAATGGGCGGAAAAATTGGGCGTGAGCCGGATGCCGATTCGTGAAGCGTTGCGGCAACTGGAGATGGAGGGTCTGGTTCGCATTGAGCCGCACCGGGGAGCCATTGTCATTCCGGTGTCGATTGAGGACGTGGAAGAGATTTATTTCCTGCGTGCCCTGCTCGAAGGCATTGCCGTTGAAAAGTCGCTTCCATTTTTGGAGGAGGCGGATCTCGAGGAACTGGAAAGTCTGGTGGAACAAATGGAAGCCTTGCCGGCCAATGAGGCGGCGGTGGAGCAGTATGTACGCTTGAATGCCCGCTTCCACCGCATCTTGCGGGAAGGCTGCCCGTGGCGGCGGATCCACGGGATGATTGACACATTGTGGAAAGGCATTCCCCCCATTACGCCAAGCTTGTTGTCAGACCAGATCCGTGAGGCCCGCCAGGAACACCGGTTGATGCTGGAACATGCCAAGGCGAGGCGGCCAAAGGAGCTGCGGGAGGTGCTGGAACAGCATATTTTCCGGACGCGGGACAAATTGATTGCGTTTATGGCAAAGGAAAAAGGGAGGTGAACCTGTCAGGGTTCGCCTCCCGTTTCCTTTCCATATGGCCTGTGGCGCCTCGCGTGAAGCGTGCGTGGGTTAAGCCTGGCTGCCCCTGTTAAACCGGAGCGCCACGTTTTTGACCTGTGTGTAGTAGCGCAATGCTTCCAGACCTTTTTCACGGCCAAACCCGCTCTTGCGGTAACCGCCGAACGGCATTTCGACGCCGCCGCCCGCCCCGTAGTTGTTGATGAAAATCTGCCCGGTCCGGATCTTTTGGGCCAGGTAGTGGGCGGTATGGATGTTGGTTGTCCAAATCGCAGCCACCAGTCCGTATTCTGTGCTGTTGGCCAGATGGATGGCTTCCTCGGCCGTCTCGAAAGTGAGAACCGACAGGACAGGGCCGAAAACCTCTTCACAGGCCAGCCGGTCCTGCGGCTTGACCTTGTCAATCACAGTCGGCTTGAAAAAGAATCCTTTGGACAATTCACCTTCGGTGGCCACCTCGCCGCCAGTGAGGATCACCGAACCCTCCTCTTTGACCACCTTCATATAGCCGAGGATGCGATCCAGCTGCTTCTTCGAAATAATGGGCCCCACATCCGGATCGGACAGTCCGTGGCCCAGCGTCAACTGCTCCATCTTTTCCACAACCCGCCGGACAAATGGCTCGTGAATCGATTTTTGGACGAGCAGACGGGAACCGGCCGAACAGGTCTGGCCGGCGTTCTGGGTAATGGAGCGGACCACCCAGGCTGCCGCCTCTTCCAGATCGGCATCGGCAAAGACAATGTTGGGGGACTTCCCGCCCAGCTCCAGCGTGACGGGTACCACGTTTTCGGCGGCTGCCTTCATCACTTGCGTGCCGGTGGCGACCGAACCGGTGAAGGTCAGCTGATTGATGTCGGGATGGCTGGCCAGCGCCGCTCCCGCTTCCGGTCCGTATCCCGTCACGACGTTCAGCACGCCTGCGGGAAGCCCGATTTCCTCTGCAATCCCGGCCACCTCCAGGGCGGTCATCGGCGTGTCTTCCGCCGGCTTTACCACCACCGTGTTGCCTGTGGCCAGTGCCGGGGCGATCCCCCTCATGGCAATCTGAATCGGATAGTTCCAGGGAATGATCTGCGCCGAGACGCCCAGCGGCTCCCGCAGCGTGTAGTCCAGAACATCCGGGCGGATGGGGATCGTTTCGCCGAGCAGCTTGTCGGCCACACTGCCGTAATATTCACAGTACCGGGCCGCCACTTCCACGTCTGTGCGGGCTTGGGAGATGGGTTTGCCCGTGTCCAGAGATTCCAGGCGGGCCAATTCCTCTTTCCGGCCGCGAATCCGTTCCGCCATCTTAAAGAGGAATCTTCCCCGCTCGACCGGCGGGATGTCGCTCCATGCCGGCGATTCAAAGGCTTTGCGTGCGGCGGCGACCGCTTTCGCAATGTCCTCGGCTGTGCCGCGCGGAACTTCAGCCAGCGGCTCGCCATTGCCCGGATCGATGCTGACCATTGTCTCCCCGCTTGAGCTGTCACACCACTGGCCGTCAATGTACATTTGATATTTTCTCATCCCTAACCCTCCCCATGGTCAGTCTCAACGCAAGTAGACACGAATGTCAGAAGTCGCTCATGATACGGGATACCTATGCTAGGCGGTGCATACGTATGCTGGGTGGCATGCTAGGCAGCACATTAGACTTGCGCGGCAACTTCATCGATCGCCTCGGCCAGAATCGCCACCATTTCTTCAATTTGCGCCGCATTGATGATTAACGGCGGGGCCATGGCCACAATCTGGGAACCTTGAATGGCGATGGCACGGACAATCAATCCTCGTTTCAATGCCGCGTCCGCCACCTTAAAGGCGATGCCGGAGTCGGGATCAAAAAGTTCTTTCGTCGTTTTGTCACGGACCAGATCCAGAGAAGCCAGCAGGCCTCTTGACATCACATTGCCGACAATGGGTGACTGTGATTTCAACTCATCCAAGCGCCGCCGCAGCAATTCGCCCATTTTCGCGGCGTTTTCAACCAGGTGCTCGCGTTCGATGATGGCAATGTTTTCAAGTGCTACCGCACAGGCGGTCGGATGTCCGCTGTACGTGTAACCGTGTGCCATCACTCCGCTGGAGAGCGCGGCCAACTCAGCGTGCATCCGATCGCTGATGACCACTCCTCCCAGCGGAACATAGCCGCTGGTGATGCCTTTGGCAATGGTCATGATGTCGGCCTGCACGCCTTCGTGCAGCATGCCGAACCATTTGCCGGTCCGGCCGAAGCCGGTGATCACCTCATCAGCGATGAGGAGGATGCCATATTCATCACAAATCTTGCGCACTTCCCGAAAATACCCTGCCGGCGGAACAATGACCCCGCCCGCTCCCTGAATGGGTTCAAGAATGATCGCCGCCACGGTTTCCGGACCTTCTTTTTCAATCAACCGGCGGATGCTTTGTGCGGCACAGGCCAATTGGCAATCCGGAGGCGTCAAATTGAGCTCACAGTGATAGCAGTGGGGAGCGGGCACGTGCAGAAACCCCTCGGCCAATGGGCCAGCCATCTCCCGGAAAGAAGGAATGCCAGTGGCGCTGGTGGAGCCCATGGCGATGCCGTGATACCCCTTGTTCCTGGCAATGATTTTGTAGCGGTGTGGTTCGCCTTTCAATTTGAAATAGTACCGGACCAGCTTAAATGCCGTGTCATTGGATTCTGAACCGCCGGATGTAAAGAAAGTGACATTCAGATCCCCGGGCGTGATGGAAGCCAGCTTTTCCGCCAAGCGGATGACCGGTTCGTGGCTAAAATTGTTGAAGGAAGAGCTGTAAGCCAGCTGACGCATCTGGTTGAATGCCACTTCGGCCAGTTCCCGGCGTCCATGCCCCACGTTGACGTTCCATAGGGAAGAAAGGCCGTCGATGTAACGCTTGCCTTGGGTGTCATACACGTAAACGCCTTCACCGCGTTCCAAAATCAGTTTCGGACCGTGATGGAAATGGTCCTTGATGGAACTTGTCGGGTGCAAATAGTATCGTCTGTCCGCTTCTTTCAGTGCCAATGTCGTACCCATAGCGAACTCCTCTCCCGCAATTTTGAAATGATGATCCATGAACAGACAGGCTTTACGCGATCGGATGGGCCTCCAATTGGAATGCCTCGGCCACGGCAGGATTGACAACGCGGCCGCCGGTGACATTCAGCCCTTTCCGCAACGCCTTGTTGGATTGGATGGCTTTTTCCAAGCCTTCGTTGGCAATCTGAAGGGCATAGGGCAAGGTGGCATTGGTCAGGGCGATGGTTGACGTATACGGTACGGCGGCAGGGATGTTGGGAACCGCATAATGAAGCACGCCGTGTTTTTTATAGACAGGGTTGTCATGCGTGGTGACCCGGTCTACCGTCTCGATGCACCCGCCTTGGTCGACGGCCACATCCACGATGACCGACCCCGGCTGCATCTGGCTGACCATTTCTTCTGTCACCAGCTTGGGGGCTCTCGCCCCGGGGAGCAGCACCGCCCCGATTAAGAGGTCAGCCTCTTTGACCGCCGATGCGATGTTGTAAGGGTTGGACATCAGGGCGTTGATTTGTCCATGAAACAAGTCATCCAGTTCGCGCAGCCTTTTTGGCGAATTCTCCAAAATCGTCACCCGCGCGCGCATGCCGAGCGCCATTTTGGCCGCGTTGGTTCCCACAATCCCGCCGCCGATGATCACCACATGCCCCGGCTTGACCCCGGGCACGCCCCCCAGCAGGATGCCTTTTCCGCCGTGACTTTTTTCAAGAAACCTCGCGCCGATCTGCACCGCCATGCGTCCGGCCACTTCGCTCATCGGCATCAGCAAAGGGAGCGAGCCGTCGTCCAACTGGATGGTTTCATAGGCCACCGCATGGACGCCGCTTTTCATCAGTTCAAAAACCAGGTCGCCCGCGGCAGCCAGGTGAAGATAGGCGAACAGGATCAACCCTTTCCTGAAATATGGATATTCCTCGGGAAGCGGTTCTTTGACCTTCATCACCATCTCGGCTTCCCGCCAGACGGTTTCCCGGTCGGCAATCCGCGCTCCTGCGGTACGGTAATCCTCATCCGAAAAGCCGATGCCGGCGCCGGCAGACCGCTCCAGAATGACCTGGTGCCCGGCCTGGGTCAGCTGATGGACACCGACAGGCGTCACAGCGACACGGAATTCGTTGTTTTTGATCTCCTTGGGAACGCCGATAATCACGCTTTCATCCCCCCTTAAACCGTGATTATTTTCAGATTACATAATAAAGAAGAAAACAAGCACTAACCATCTGGTCAAGAAAGTTGATAGTAACACTTTACATTGTGTACACAACAACATTCATTTGTTCGTTTCGCTTCTTGGTGCGTTTACCTGGAAAATCGAATAAAAAAGGAGGCCATCCTATGGTTGAAACGTCGCTTATCCATTCACAATTCCCCATAGGAGCCACCTTTTACAGATATAATCTCATCAAAATTTCATTTATATACCTAACTATAAATTAATCCCAATATGCAACAGAACGTTTTTGCAACATTTCCCGAAATTGCTGAGTTGATTTTTTCAAAACTGTATCATTCTTAAAATCAACGATGACTCCATAACGTCGAATGAGATCTAACTTGTCGATTTCGCCCTTTTTGTACATCTCATATACCACATTGATATCTTCGTTTAGCCATTTTTTCCGGTTGTTACGGATATATTCACGTGCCCGCTGGGTGGCCTCCATATCGATCTCATATTGATCCAGGTCTCTGTCAATTTCTCTAATTACCACGCCGTAATCTTTTTCCGCTCGTTCAATGGAGACGTATCCATCAATCACATCTTCCAAAACCGCCTCAGGAGATCGCTGTAAGGGGTCTCCCAAGCCTCCGCCACCGGCTGACGGACGCGTGAAACTGTCTCCTTCTTTTACTTTTACATTGGAAAAAATGGCGCCTAAAAACTGTTCGTTTTCTTTTCCTGGATTTAACCACGCCCCGTGGGGATAGGATGGCAGTCCTCCAAATAACCCCCAGGTTACGGAGCGGGAACGATCGCAACAATAGGACATCACTGTATCTTTCACTTTGGTCAGGATGCCTCCCTTTTCTACCCCGCATCCACCACGGTATTTTCCTGGCCCTCCTGAATCGGGGATAATCTCATGCTTTGTGGTAATGACGGGGGAAAGTCGTTCCTGACCTTCACAAGGCTGAATGCTCAACCCGAGACCAAATACAGGTGAAAGGGCATTGGCACCGTCGCGATCGCTGCGTCCTCCGTGCCCTCCGGCCATCCAGTCATACCACATAAAATAACGGTCATAATTTGCTCGTTTGTCCCAACCCCCAATTAAAAGGTATTCCAAGTTAAACGAGCAGGCGAGGGCTCTTTCAGGGATGATATTTGACCAAAGTTCAAAGCAGGCGTTCATAATTTTCTCATAGGCCCCAGAACAAAATCCGGTCACGGCCACTGGCCAAGGCGCATTTACCACCGAGTTTTCGGGTAAATGGGTGTGAATGACTCGATAGAATCCTGAGTTGAGCGGTACATCTGGGAAAAATGTTTTTGTTCCCGCATAAAGGGCAGATAGAGTAGAGCCAAATGCGGAATTCAAGAAACATCCGATATACGGATGCGAACCTTCCAGATCATAATAAATCTCGCCATCTTTGATCGTCATTTTGACATGGATCGGAATTAAACCGTCTCCCAATTCAGGATCCATATCGATGTAATCCACCGTCTCCCAAGTTCCGTTTGGTAATTCTTTCAATTTAGCCCTCGTTAGTCTTTCTACATAGTCCTGCACTTCTTCAAATGCCGTTAAGACGGTATCCAACCCGTATTTTTCCACAAGTCGGATTAATTGTTTTTCTGCTACCTTTGTTGCTTCAGCTTGGGCGCGCAAATCTCCTAATCGTTCTTCTGGTACACGCATATTAGAAACGATAAGATTAGCAACATCTGATAAATATTTTCCCTTGCTCCAAATTCGTACGGGCGGAATACGTACACCCTCACCATAATGGTCTTTCGAATTAATATCAAAAGATCCTGGTACCGAACCACCCATATCCGCCCAGTGACCATTCGACTGCATAAAAGCGATCAATTTATCGTTGTAAAAAACTGGACGGATGACCCGCACATCATTAAAATGGGTGCCACCTCTGTATGGGTCATTTACAAGAAACACGTCACCCGGATGAATGTCGTCTCCAAAGTCCTCAATCACCGCTTTTGCTGTCAGATGCAAGGTTCCCACATGAACGGAAATGTCTTGCGTTCCCTGCATGACTGTGTTCCCATCTGCGTCACACAAAGCAGAACTGAAATCTCGGTTATAAATCACAAAGGAATAACAAGTTCTCAGTATTTGTTCCGCCATTTGATCAACCAAGTTGATAAAACCGTTTTTCAATACTTCGAACGTTACTGGGTCTAGTTTGACTTTGTTGTTAACAGTTTTAACATTAGTCATGGCTTTCTTACCCTCCTGTTCATCTAATTTTTGTAAGATATGATGAGATTGCCATATTCATCAACCTTTGCATGGAACCCTGGTGGAATCAAAATAGTGGAATCCAATTCTTCTACAACAGCAGGTCCGTATATTTCTGCCTGTATTGGAATATCCGGACGGTAATAGATGGGTGTCCGAACAAATCCTCCGGTCTCTTCGAAATATACATCTCTTGATTCTTTTAGTGCCCCTTCCAATGTTCCCTTCGGTTCTTTCTTGGGCAATTCGGGTTTTGGTACTGTACCAATGGCTTCCACTCGCAAACCGTAAATTTCTACACCTTGATCCCGGTTTGAGAAGGCAAATTCTCTCTCGTGTTCTTGATGAAATTTCTCAAGAGCCGTACTGAGCGATTGAATTGGTTTGCTTAAAGAAACATGTAGTGAGCGCCATTGTCCTAGGTAGCGCATTTCTATATAGCGGATCAATTTCATGTTTTCAGGACCTATGCCGTCTTTTTCGAGAAGCTGGATTGCTTCTTTTTCCAAGTTGGAAAATTCTTCTTCCAATTCTTCAGCTGCTACCTCGTTTACACTTATTACAAATGTCTTCGATACGTCATGGCGTACATCAACTAACAGACAGCCCAGCGCAGCAGCTACTCCTGGATGAGGCGGAATGATGACATGCGGAATATCCATTTCTTTAGCCAGGTATGCGCTATGCAATGGACCGGCACCTCCAAATGCAACAAGTACAAATTCTCGTGGATCATAGCCGCGCCGGACGGAAATCAAACGTAGCGCATCACACATATTTGCATTGGCCACTTTTAATATGGCGTTGGCTGCTTCATAATCCGTGTACCCGAATTTTTCGCCTATTTTTCGTATCGCTTTCAATGCCGCTTCTTTGTTTAATTCCATTTGACCATCTAACAGCTTGGTATTCAGGCGACCGAGAACAAGATTGGCGTCTGTATTGGTTGGCTCTGTCCCTCCGAGGTCATAACAGGCTGGCCCAGGTTCGGCGCCGGCACTTTGCGGACCATTGCGTAGCGAGCCGCCCTCATCGATCCAAGCCAGGCTGCCCCCGCCGGCCCCGATCGTTAAAATCTCAATACTTGGAAACCCAATCGGATATCCGTATTCGATATACCAATCTTTTGTAATGCGTAGATTTCCTTCATACATGAGGGAAATGTCGGTACTGGTCCCCCCCATGTCAAGCCCTATTGCGTTTTTGAACCCACATAAGTTGGCGATATATTGACTTGCGATTGCTCCGGCGGCGATGCCGGAACTTGCCAGACGTGCTGCATAACGAGGAACAGTTTTTGATGTCATCACGCCGCCACCCGAATGCACAACCAAAATATCGCCTTCATTACCTTTGTTTTTCATCTTGTTTTCTAGTAAGCTAATATAATGACTGACCTTTGGACCCAGAACGGCATTGATGATTGTAGTGCTCATTCGTTCATGTTCAAATATCTCTGGTAAGATTTCGCTGGATGTACAAATATACACGCCGGGCAATTCTTCTTCTAGAATCTTTTTTACTCTGGCTTCATTGGTTCCGTTTACATAAGCATTGATAAAACAAATAGCAACCGATTCATACTTGCGTTTTTTCAGTTTTTGTGCAAGCTGCCTGACTTCATCTTCACTAACTTCAACCAAAATTTTTCCCGAATAATCCACTCTTTCTTCTATTTCGAAGCGATCCCGGCGCCGAATATAGGGGGGTGCTACATCTTTATACGCATCCCACAAATCGAGTTTGGTTCCACGGCGAATTTCCGGAACGTCTCTAAATCCCTTGGTGGTAATGAGTGCTGTTTTTGGCAATTTACGTTCGATTAACGCATTGGTGCCAACAGTGGTTCCGTGAGAGAACATTTTGATCTCTTTTCCTGATAGGTTTAACTTTTCAATTCCGTTGATTACGCCTGTCTCTGGATGAGATGGAGTGGATGACACTTTTGTCACGAGCATCTTTCCGTCATGTTCATTGAAAGCAATGACATCTGTAAATGTTCCTCCGACATCAATGGCAATGCGGTATTGGGTCATAATATCATCCTCCAAATCTGAAGATTAAATTTAATAATTTAAAAAATTTGCTAAATAACTTCTTCTACAGGGTGGTCTGTAACGATTTGTTTGGCATAATATTTTCCTTGGGTTACTAATGCCAGTACGATGACCAAAATGAAGGCAACGATTCCAGCAAAGAATGCTGCGATATTTTGAAGTAGTGTGCCCATGAAACCAAAGGCTGCAAATGTTCCTAGGATACTTGCGATGATTAGAGCAGTAACCCCGACTGGGTTCCAAGCATACAGATATTCTCTGCGATATTCGAAATAATTCGGTCCTAATTTTAACGCTTTTTTTACAATAATGGCGTCAGCGACGATCGTAGCTGCCCAGGCAAATAGAAAAACTCCTTGGAAAGTAAGCAACGGACCAAGGTGATCTAAAATCCCAGCAAGCATCGAAATAATTGCTGTGACAGAAACAAAAACCACCCAGAACGTGCGACCAGGCTTAAAGTTAAAGACATTTTCGAAGAAGTTGGATAACGAAAGAGAACCACTGTATAAATTAGTGATATTTATTCTAAATTGAGTAATTATAGAAAATAACGCTCCAAAAATACCTATGGCTTGTACGAAATAAACTCCTGGATTGGCTTCCATGAAGCGTACGCCGAACCAAATGCCAATGACGCCCATGAGGAAAAAGCAGACCAGTGGTGGAATAAAACCTACTGCAAAAACGCCAATCTTGAATTGTTCCCGTTTAATGAATCGGGCGTAGTCGGATAGCAGCAAAGCAACAATGCCTACCAGGCCATTCATTGTTCCGATACAAGTCAATAATGCGATTCCTCCAATCTTCGCGTTTTCGGGTAGGTACGTCCACACTGATCCCGAATAAGCCGGTTCCATTTTCGCTGCTGCAATCATGCCTGCAATGAGTAAAATGATGAAAATTGGCAACGACCACTTCTGAAATTGATCCAACTGTCTCACACCAAACCAGTTGAAAGGAATAACGACGAGACCAAAAAAGATCATATAAACCCATAATGGAATCTGTGGCAAATATTCGTAAACCGCTCCAGCCATAATGGCTCCTTCAATGGCACAATACATAATGAAATTGATAGCATAGATAAATGAAGTGATCGAAGCGCCAATATATCCGTATCCACCGCCACGGGCCATCAGATTGACGTTCAACCCAGATTTTGCGGCAAAGTATGCGATTACAATTCCCAGAACTCCAGTAATCACAGTCGCATATATTTCAGCAAGCAGGGCATTTACCGAACCGTATGATACTGCCATTAGGCTGCCCATTTGCATAAAGACAAGTGCTGTCGCTACACCAATGGCCACGTTGGTAATTGACCACCAGTTCATGCGATAATGCTGTGGGACTTTTTCCAATGCGTAATCTTCTTTCCTTTCTTCTTTACTTGTAATGGAAGACATGCTGGTTTGTGTATTTAAAACTTTTTCCATATTACAACCACTCCTTATTAAGCTGAGAAATAATCATTTTGATTAATAGAAATGCTTTTATTATAGTGTTTAAGATTTCTAGTATACATAGAAAAATCTCGCGCCAAAAAAGCGTTTTCATATTTTGTGTCTTTCACCGAATCTACATACAACCACTCCTTTTATAAATTTTTGATCAATTGAAGAGATGAAGCTTTCTTGCGAAATCCTATCAGTTTCTCGACCCAATTTTACAAAGATGTGAAATACGATAAAATATCAGTACACGCATAAATTCTAAGTTATGAAATTTCATTGCGGCATGTATCGAAATGTTAATAATATGCCGTTGAAATTTTACATTTCGTCTATTTTTGGGGGCATTCGTTCCGATGGACGTTTACCATACATTGACTGTGAAAGAGATTCTTGAGCGGCCGCTGTTTCGCAAGGCCAAAGTGGTAGCAGGCCACGAAGGGTTAAACCGTGTCGTCAAGTGGGTACATGTGTTTGAAGTCACGGAAATCGGGGAATTGCTGCATGGGCATGAGCTGATTCTCTCGACAGGCATCGTGTGGGGACAGAAGCATCTGCGCCTTTCTTTTCTTCAGCAGTTGATTGAAAAGAACGTATCGGCGCTTTGCATCCAGTTGGGCTACTACTTCGAAAAGATCCCGGATGACTTGATTCAGATGGCCGACCGGCACCATTTCCCGGTTATCGTGTGGGAGAAAGCGGATGAAATTCCTTATGTCGATATTACCCAGGATCTGCACCGCGCGCTGATCAACAAGCACTATGAAATGGTGGATCAACTGGAAAGATTCTCAAACGAGGTGAATCAACTGCTGCTTTCCGCCAACGCCCTGCCGAAGATTTTGCACCTTCTTCACCGCTTTTTGAACGTACAGGTCGCCTATCTTCCGCTGCAGGGGGAAGCGCTCTGTATCCCGAATCCCGGGGCAGAAGAAAGAAGAGAAAAGATATTGTCTCTGGTCCGCTCCGGCGAGCTGGCGCGATCCGGTTTGTGCGTCGCGGTCAAACCGGTTCAGGCGTTCAATCAAAAGTGGGCTGATCTTGCACTCATTTCACGCAACCGTGAACTCACCGAATTTGATTCCTTAATCCTGGATCGCTGCGCCACGGCGGTGGCCCAGGAACTGATGCGGACATTGTATGTGGAAGAAAGAAGGCGGCATCAAGAAGATCAGTGGATATATGACTGGCTGAGCGGCAAACACCAGGATGAAGAAGTGTTCCGTCGGCTGAAAACCATCGACCCCGCTTTCAAGACGTTTGCGTTTAAAACGTTTAAGGGATGTGTCTGCGTGGCCGGCATTGAGAAACAGCAAAGTTTTGACAGGACATTCAACGAATCACAAATCTTGCATTTGGCCGTCATTGCCCGTTCGATTTTTCAGCAGTACGGTTTTATCACGCTCTCCACCATGCGTGAACCGTTCCTCATTTTTATCCTGGTTGACACACGGGATGGTCAAGCGTGGAAAACGCGCGTCACGGAAGCGTTGGAGCGCATCAAGGGATCGGCCGTATCGGATAAAGTGGGTTTTACGGAGCTCAAGCTTGGTGTCGGAAAAATGGTGGACGATGTCACGCACATCAGCAAAAGCTTTCAGATGGCGCAAAAAGTGCTTGAGATTGAAGAAAAAGCTGGCAAGAAAAACAGGTTGTTTTACGAAGATTTGCATATCTACCGCCTTTTTGATGCCGTATCCGACGAAGAACTGAAGGAATTTGTCATGGATTACCTGAAGCCTGTCATCGACTACGACAGGCAGCGCAATGGCGAACTGATGCAGACGCTGTATACCTACCTGGCCTGCCATGGTTCAAAACGGGAGACGGCGGAAAAATTGTTTGTGGTGCGGCAAACGCTGTATCACCGGATACAAAAACTGGAAGAACTGCTGGGAAGCGATTTCATGTCGCCGGAAAAACGGCTAGCCATTGAATTTGCGGTACACGCATACCACTACCTCTATAAGTCCAAGAACTAAGGCTAGACATCCGATATTGGATACAGTATCCTTAATTATAACCTTTGTTGGTTTTTATCTTTTGATTATCCCAATGGTAAGGAGGTTTTCTCTTGGCAACCAAAGAATTGCACGAAGATCTGCGGCAAGCCGTGCGGAAAATCTGTGCCGATTATCCGGACGAATATTGGCGTGAACTGGATCGTGAGCGGGCATATCCGGAAGCGTTTGTCAACGCGTTGACCAAGGCCGGCTATTTGTCCGTGCTGATTCCGGAAGAGTATGGCGGTTCCGGGCTGGGGATTACCGAAGCCTCCATCGTCCTGGAAGAGATCAACCGCAGCGGCGGGAACGCAGGTGCTTGCCATGCCCAGATGTACACCATGGGCACCCTGCTGCGTCACGGTTCCGAGGAGCAGAAGAAAAAATACCTGCCGAAGATAGCCAGCGGCGAGCTGAGGCTGCAGGCATTTGGCGTGACAGAGCCCAATACCGGTTCTGATACGACGAAACTGCGGACTTTTGCCGAGCGCAAAGGGGACAAATATATTGTCAACGGGCAAAAGGTGTTCATCTCACGAACGGAATATTCCGATTTGATGTTGCTGCTGGTCCGCACCACCCCGATCGATCAGGTGAAAAAGCGGACGGAGGGCTTATCTGTTTTGCTGGTTGATTTGCGGGAAGCGGTGGGGAACGGGATCACCATTCGCCCGATTCGCACGATGATGAACCATTCCACGACGGAATTGTTTATCGAAAACCTGGAAGTTCCGGTCGAAAATTTGATTGGCGAGGAAGGAAAGGGCTTTCGTTACATTCTGGACGGCATGAACGCGGAGCGCATCTTGATCGCCGCCGAATGCATCGGAGACGGCCGCTGGTTTATCGAACGGGCCGTCAATTACGCCAAGCAGCGCGTGGTCTTCAACCGCCCGATCGGACAGAACCAGGGCATCCAGTTCCCGATCGCCCGGGCCTACGTGAACATTGAAGCGGCTGACCGGATGCGGTTCCATGCGGCTTCGCTGTTTGATCAGGGACAACCTTGCGGCGCGGAAGCCAACATGGCCAAATTGCTGGCTGCTGACGCTTCGTGGGAGGCGGCAAACGTGGCGCTGCAAACCCATGGCGGTTTTGGCTTCGCGGAAGAATACGACGTGGAGCGGAAATTCAGGGAGACCCGCCTGTACCAAGTGGCGCCGATTTCCACCAATCTGATTCTTTCCTATGTTGCCGAACATGTATTGGGACTGCCTCGTTCTTATTGATCAAATAGAAACAGATACAATAGATGACCAATACAGATAGATAACAATAAGGAGGAGCGACAATGGAGCAAAACAAGGTGAGGATGGAGGAATTTGGACGTTATTTTGAGGATTTTGAAGTGGGCGAGGTGATCCGGCACTGGCCTGGCCGGACGATCACGGAGTATGATGACACCTTGTTTTCGATGCTGACAATGAACCATCACCCCTTGCATATCGATGCCCACTATGCGGCCGGCACGCAGCACGGACAGCGGTTGGTGGTCGGCACGTTGGTGTTCAGTATCGTTGTTGGCATGACTGTCCGTTCGATCAGCGGCAAGGCGATCGCCAACCTGGAGTATTCCAACGTCAAGCACGTCGGTCCGACATTCCATGGCGACACGATTTACGCAGAGACCACCGTCCTGGACAAAGTGGAATCGCAAAGCAAGCCGGATCGCGGCATTGTCCACGTTCGCACACGCGCCTGGAACCAGCGCGGCGAAACCGTGCTGACCTTTGAACGGAAGGCCCTGATTCCGAAGCGGCCGAAAGAATGAGGCTTCCCTACATTTTGCCGGAAGCGTGGGCGGTATCATGTTCATGGATGAGGAAGGGGGTGAGGCGGTGGGCAAGCCATTGCAAGACGTGACAGTGGTGGATGTGACGGCCAACATCGCCGGACCCAGTGTCACCATGATCCTCGGCGATCTGGGAGCAGAGGTCATCAAGGTGGAGCGTCCCGGCAGAGGGGATGACGCCCGCGGCATGGGCCCGCACATCGGCGGGGAAAGTTGTTATTTTCTCAATATCAACCGGAACAAGAAGTCGGTTGCGATCGACATCCGCACGCCGCAGGGCAGGGATTTGATGTACCGGCTGATTGAACAGGCGGATGTGTTTGTTGAAAACTTTCGTTACGGAAAGGCGGAGCAGCTCGGCTTTGGGTACGAGCGGCTGAAACAGCTGAACCCTTCGTTGGTTTACTGTACCATTTCCGCCTACGGGCAGGCGGGGCCGGAGCGTGAGAAACCCGGATATGACGGCCTGTTGCAGGCGCGGACGGGGATCATGACAGTGACCGGTGCGCCCGGAGGCCCCTCCGTGCGCGCCGGCGTGTCCATCCTCGATCAGGGAAGCGCCCTGTGGGCCGCCGTCGGGGTGCTTGCGGCGCTATATGAGCGTCGCTCGACGGGAAAAGGGCAACGGGTGACCGCCTCGCTGTTTGAGACGGGACTGTCGTGGGTCGGATACCATCTCCTCGCTTATCTGGCCACTGGACAGGAACCCGAGAAGATGGGGGCGGGGCATGCCGCGTTTGCTCCCTATGATGCCTATCCGACGGCGGATGAGGAGTTGTTGATCGGGATATCCAACGACAACCTTTTTGCCAAACTGGCTGCCGCGTTGGGAAAAGAGGAGTGGCTGGCGGACGAACGGTATGCCACCAACCTTTCGAGAGTCCGCCATCGGAAAGAGCTGGATCGGGAAATCATCCGCATTCTTCAAACCAGGACATCGGCGGAATGGCTGGAACGATTGAGTGCCGCCGGCGTGCCTTGCTCCCGGGTAACCCGGATAGGCAGCCTCCTGGATGATCCGCAGGTAGAGGCGGTTGGGATGCTGCAAGAGGTGGAACATCCGACGCTCGGAAATGTCCGCCTGCCTCGGCTGCCGGTCCAATTGTCAGAGTCGGCGGTCGGGATAACCTCCAGCCCGCCGCTCCTCGGTCAGCATACGGAAGAGGTTCTGGCGGAACGGCTCGGACTGACGCAGGAGCAAATGGAGAGACTAAAGGAACAGCGCATCATCCAAACGCAACCGGAAACGTCCATGGCGCAGCAACAAAAGTGAGACGGCAGCAACCGTGATGAGGACTCTGGCAAGTCCCTTCATCCATCCATGAGGGGATGCCAGAGTTTTTTGTTTACAGATCAGACTCTGGTCGGGACGTTTTCGTTCCCGGGTCCAGGTGAAAAATTGTCCCGACTCAAGTATAATAACCGCGGATGAAAAAGGTTGCCATGTTTACAAATTCTTAGAAAAGGACGGGAGATATGAGCAGGCTGATTCGTTTCAGTATGCAAAATGCGGTTGTCGTATTGCTGGTCATCGCCATGATCATCGGCGGTGGACTCTTGTCTGTACAGCAAATGAACATTGAACAATTTCCGAATGTGGATATTCCTTATCTGACTGTCGTCATTCCCTATCCCGGCGCTTCCGCGGAACAGGCGATGAACGATATCGGCAAGCCATTGGAGGCGCAGCTGCGGAACATCAAGGGTGTCAAGAACATTTACTCCGAGGGGAATCCCAACGTCTATTATGCGACATTGGAGATGGAAATGGACGTAAAGTTAGATGAGGCGGAGCGGGAAGTGCGCGATGCCTTGCAGCGGGTCAAGTTGCCGGATGAGGTCAAGCAGCCTCAGTTTTACCGCCAGTCTCCTTCGGGAAATCCGGCTGTCTACAGCATCGGCGTCTATGCGGAGAAAGAGGAACTGGCCAAGGTGCAGCAACATGTTGAGGAGCGGCTGCTCCCCTCGCTGGAGGCGGTTGAAGGGGTTTCTGAGATCAAGCTGACGGGCGCCGAAGAGAAAAAAGTGTACGTCCGCCTGATCCCGGACGCCCTGAAGAAACATCACCTGACGATGGATCAGGTCAAACAGGCGATTATCGCCAACAACCTTTCGGTCCCGACCGGAGAGATCGCTTTTGCTGACCGGCGGTTTCCCATCCGGGTCAACCAGAAGCTGGAATCGATTGAGGAATTGAAGCAGATTGAACTGCCGGTGGTCAAGCAGGACCTGTCGGGACTGGATAAGGCGTTTCATTCCATCGGTGATGGCATGAACAGCATGGGCGGACACCTGCAGGAGCTTGGCAAGGGAATGGGCCAGCTTGGCCAGGTGCAGGGATGGCAACAGCAGCAAATCCATCTATTGGCGGCAATTCAACAACTGGCCGGCCAGCAGATGCAGGATCAATCGCGGTTGCAGCAGCTGTTGGCACAGCGGCAGACGGAACCGGAAGCGGTGCCGGAGGAGGAGATTCAAGCCCTTCAGCAAAAGATCCGACAGCAGGAACAAACGTTGCAGCAGCTCCAGCGGCAATTCCAGCAGCTCGGCCAGAAGGTATCGCAGGCGGGCGCATCCCTGTCCCAGAGCCATCCGCAACCCCCGGCAAGCCCGTCCGGAAACAAGTCAAACGCCTCCATTTCTGCCGAAGCGAAAATCGAAACGCTGAAGCTGGGAGACATCGCCGAAATCACCTATGAAACGGATGAGGCCACGACGCTGAGCCGCGTTAACGGGAAACCGGCCGTCATTCTGGAAGTGATTCCGGAGACGGGAACCAATGTGGTGTCCATCGTGGAACAGGTGGAGAAGGTGCTGAGCAATCATCCGTTGCCGGAAGGCTACCAGGTGGAAGTGCTGCGGGATCAGTCCACCCAAATTGAAGCCTCCGTCCATGGCATGCTCCGGGAGGCATTGCTGGGGGCTTTGATGGCCATCGCCGTGACGCTCCTTTTCTTGCGGAATCTGCGTTCCACGCTGATCGCGGTGATTTCGATTCCGCTGTCTGTCCTGACTTCTCTGATCGTGCTCAGGTACCTGGGCTATACGCTCAACCTCCTGACGCTGTCCGGGATTGCCGTGGCGGTGGGGCGGGTCGTGGATGATTCGATTGTCGTCATCGAAAACATTTTCCGCCGGGTCCGCTTGTCCAGGGAACGGGATCCGGAGTTGGTCGCGCAGTCCACCCAGGAGGTGGCCAATGCCATTACCTCGTCCACCATCACCACCGTGGCGGTGTTTCTGCCGATGGGGTTTGTCTCGGGCATTGTCGGCAAATTTTTTGCGCCGCTGGCCTGGACCGTGGTGATTTCACTGCTTTTCTCCCTGCTGGTGGCAGTGACAGTCGTCCCGCTGTTCTCCCGGCTGTTCCTGCTTAACCTGAAACCGGAGGAGCCGCGCGTCAACGCCTTGCAGCAAATCTACCGGCGGGTCTTGCGCTGGTCGCTTCACCATCGTCTGGCTACACTGAGCCTGGCCTTCCTGCTGCTGATGGCCAGTGTCGGCTTGATGGTCCCGAGGCTGGGTTTTAACTTCCTGCCGCAGGAGAAGGTGTTGGATTACGCGGTGGAGGTCCGTATGCCGACAGGAACGACGATCAAGAAACTGGATCAAGTCACCCGCAAGGTGGAAGAGACGCTCTTGAGCAAGGAAGGGATTCAGTGGGTGGCCGCCACCGTATCCGGAAAAAACGACTACGCAGCCATTGCCTTTAAGGTGGCTGAGGACGTGCCGGAAGCCGAGGTTTCTTCCCTGATCGGGTCGTTGCGCCAGGAATTCAGCGGCCTGAAAGAGGCGCAGAGCGTGACGGTGACCGAGATCGGCGGGCTTGTCGGAGGACAGGCCAATGAGTTTGTCCTGGTTGTCAACGGTCCGGATATTGAAACGATCCGCCAGGCTAGCGATCAGATGCTGCATGCATTGAAGGCGGTTCCCGGGTTGGCCGATTTGGACACTTCCCTGAAAGCGGAGATTCCGGAAGTGGAGCTGGTGCTGGATGAGGATGCATTGGCACGGCACGGGCTGAATCCGGGCATGGTGGGGATGAACCTGCGGACGCTCATTCAGGGAGAGGCGGTCACCCAGCTTTCGCTGGATGGGCAGGATACCGATGTGATGTTGGGGCTTCAACGCAAACCCGTGTCTACCATCGAGCAGCTGGGCAGCCAGGAGATTCCCAACATTCTCGGCGAGGCCGTCAAGCTGGATCAGATTGGGCAGCTGAAGGAGACCCGTTCGGTGCGCAGCGTGATGCGCCTCAACCAGCGGGAGTATGCTATGATTCAGGGGCTGATCACCGATTCCAACACCGGAAAGGTTTTGGAGGAGGCGAAGGAACGGCTGGAAGGCCTGAAGCTGCCGGATGGGGTCAGCTGGTATTTTGAGGGAGCCTCGAAAGCGATGAGTGACGGGTTCAAAAACATGGGGATTGCCCTGATGCTCAGCATTCTCCTGGTCTACGTGGTGATGGCGGTAGCCTTCGGCGAGGCCCTCGTGCCGTTTGTGATCCTCTTTGCTATTCCCTTTTCAGTGATTGGCGCCCTGGCCGGGCTTTTCTTCCTACAGGAGCCGATCGGCATGCCGGCCATGGTTGGCTTGCTGATGTTAAACGGCATCGTTGTGACCAACGCGATTGTCCTCCTCGACCGGGTGAAGAAAAACCGGCTGCAGGGGATGCCCGTAGAGGATGCGCTGGAAGAAGCCGGCATGACCCGGTTGCGTCCCATCTTGATGACTGCCATCGCCACGATTGGGGCGCTGACGCCCCTGTTGTTCAGCACCTCAGGTGGCCTGTTGTCCCGTTCGCTGGCAGCGGTGGTGGTGGGCGGATTGACCACCTCGACACTGCTGACGCTGGTGATTGTTCCGGTGCTGTATCATCTGTTTCTCGGACGTAAGCCGGCAAGCAGCGTGAATCAGACCGTGGCCGGGGAAATGTAAGCGGCAGGATTTCCGGGAGAGTCGTTTCACTGTTCCAGCGACTGACATTCCTGTGCCAGACGTTTCTCGGCTTGCCGTTTCATCCGCCTGCGATGCATGGATTCATCGACCATGCCGGTGCCCAGGAACACCCCGGCGGCGATGAAGAGAAAACTGACCAGGTGTTCCGGATGGAGCGGCTCGCCGAGGAACCATACCGCTCCCAGCAGGGAAAACAAAGGCGTCAGATTCAGGAAGATGGCCGCTTCGGCCGTGCCCACCTGGTGAATGGCCGTGTTGTACAGGAGATGTCCCAGCCCTGTGGCCAGTACGCCGGATGCCAGAAAGACGGACCAAGCCAGGAGCGTTCCCTGGGTCAGGCTGGCCATGCCGTGCGGTTCCAGTTGCAGGGCCAGCAAAAAAAGGAGAAAGGAACCGATGAGCTGGGACATGCCCGTCACATAGGCAGCTTCCAGCGTAGCGGTGGCCTTTTTCACCAAAACGAAACTGATTGCCTGGGCCACAACGGCGAAAAAGACAAACAGGTCGCCCATCGACAGGTGCCAGGAGCCCGTCTGCTGGGCCAGCACGATCAGAACGACGCCTGCAAATCCGGACAACAGTCCGCCGATCCGGAACGGGGACAGCCGTTCTCCCAACATGACCGCGGCCAAGATGGACGTGGCGATCGGGATCGTGCCGAGAATGAGCCCGCCGTTGGCGGAGGTGGTATTTGCCAGTCCGACCGAGAGAAAAAAGTGATGGCCCAGAATGCCTGTCAGGGAAATGGTGAAAAGATACATCATCTCGCGCCGGGTCAGCTTCCGCCAGAGCCGCCTTGCCATAAGGAGCGGCATCAGTGTCAGGGAAGCGGTAAAGATCCGGAGCGAGGTGATCGTGACGGGCGCAAACTGGTCAACGATGAACTTGACGGCAATGACGTTGAGTCCCCAGATCACCATCACGCCGATGAGAAGGATGTATAATCGTGTGCGAGTCAAGGCCAGCATCCTTTCCAGAACTTTCTGTGAAAATGGGACGACGATAGCTATGGACGGCATTTTAATTGCCATTGTAACACGAATGCCGTCTTTTTTCATGTTCGGCGTCGCCATCGTGCACTGAATGCTTTACCTGATCTTTACCTTTCCTTCATATCCCCTTTACATTCGTGCAATAGGTTTAGGATGGGGGGTGTGGAGGATTGTGGAAACCACTGTTCCGTCGGGCAGGACGAATGTTGTCACGCAGGACTTTATCCGTCAAAATTTCGGTCCCTTTTTTCCTTGCTGTGTTGATTTTCCTCTGTGGCATGGGGGCCTATGCTTCCCAGCAGGTAGAACAGCTCGTTAGGGAATTGGCAGGGGATCAACTGTCCGCCGAGGCCAAAAAAATGGGAGAAAAAGTGACCTTGCTGCTGACTTTGCTGAGTCCGGAGCAATTGGGGCAACGCTTGGAAACGGAAGCGGGGCTGCAGCGATCCGATCTCAGTCAACGCGGGTTGAATGCCGATCTGTACATTGTTTCGCCGGAAGGGCTCGAGATGACGGGAGGAACCAGAAAACCGCTCCCTGTGCCGCAGGAGATGGTTCAAACCATCATCCAAGAGGGGAAAATGGCAGGGACTCGCCATGTACATATCGCGGGGAAAGAGTATACCCTGGCCTATCACAAACTGGTGGAATTGAACCGTTATTACCTGATTGCAGTGGCAGATGAAGATTTTCTAGGGCCGTTTTATCGCATCAGAAATGAACTGATCGGGGCAGTGCTGTTGATGGCCGGGCTGTTTCTGCTGATCAGCTGGCTGCTGGCGAAACAGATTGGCCGGCCGCTTGGGCGGCTTTTGGACAGTTTCAGTGAGGTCAGTCAGGGAAACTTGATGATCCGGTGTCACTTGCATCATGAGGGACCGGAGTTCGGGCGCCTGTCGGATCACTTTAATGAGATGGTTCAGCGTACCGAAGAGGTGATCCGCAAACTTTACCACGCCGTTCACCGCTTGGCCGATTTTGAGAAAGAGTTGCATAGGGCCATCTCACAAAACAACGCACATGTCGAGCAGCATATTCTGAGCCTGCAGGGTTTGAGTACGGCCAGCGGGCAGTCAAGGGCGTCTGCCGACAGGATGCAACAGGCCTATCTGGCGATGAAAAGGGAAATTGAAGCGATGCGTGCACAGATTGAGGCAACCGTTCAGCAAAGCAAAGAGGCAGTGGAGCAAGTTATCCGGCAACAAGGGCAGTGGGTGGATCTTTTGGTGATGATTCAGCAATTTGTCCAAGAAGTACAGGAGATCGACCGTACGAGCCGCCAATTCCTTGAAGACGCGCACGCCATCGGGGACATTTCCCGGTTCATCCACCAAATGGCCGGCAAGACCAAATTGTTGTCGCTGAATGCCGCGATCGAAGCGGCGCGCGTTGGCGAAGCCGGAAAGGGATTTACCGTGGTGGCTCGGGAAGTGGGGAGTTTGGCGGAACAGGTGGTCGCCTCGGCAGGTGAAATCGACCAGTTGGTGGAGCGCAGTCAAAAACATGCCTATGAGGTTGCGGAAAAAACGGGTGAACTGGCTCAAAAAGCGATGCAGACCGGACAAATTGTGGATGAGGTGCATCAGGTGTTTGCACAGATGATGCAGCGGATTGTCGGGATCGGTGAAAGTGTGGGCGGTTTGCTGGAGCCGACCAGGTTGCTGTCGGCTGTATCGGATGAGGTGGAACGAGGAGTGGAAGTGGCCGCTGGGATGACGGAGGCGGTGGCTGCTTATGCAGAGGGGATGGATGCCGGTATCCGGCTGCAGAAGGATGGCACCCGGCAAATGGCCCATCTGGCCGGGCAGATGAGCCGACTGGCTCAAGAGTTGCGTGAAGTGATGCAGGCATTTCGGGTCGATGTCCATCGTTGACCGAATGCATCAATCAAAATAAAAGTCAAAGATTCCATCCATATCATGTGAACCCATTTTTGTGCAAATCCATCTCCGGCGGCCATCCGCTTGATTTGAGGTGGATTTTTCTTTTTTATTTGTTATATAATATATATAACAGATGGAATAAAGGAGGTGCGTCGATGCCATGTTCATCGAGCTGGATTTGCAATCGGATGTTCCGATCTACACCCAATTGGTGAACGGCATACTCGAAGGGATTGCCAGGGGAGAACTGAAACCGGGCGATGAACTGCCATCCGTAAGGATGCTGGCGACCGATTTGGGAATCAACATGCACACGGTCAACAAGGCTTATCAGTTGCTGAAACAGGAAGGGTTCATCCAGACACATCGGAAACGGGGAGCGGTGGTGAACACGGAAGGTTTTCCCGGTGCCGATGAGGCCTATCTCCAACGGCTTGAGGCGATGCTGAAACCGCTGGTGGCCGAGAGCATTTGCCGGAGGCTGGATGAGGAGCGGTTTCTAGAGGTATGCCGTGCGTTGTATGCGCAATTCCGGGGGCAAGGAGGAGAATGAGATGAATCAGGAACTTTTCATTGCCATGCTGATCGAGACGTTGACGATGGTGCCGGTTGTGGTATTGCTGGCCAGTATACCCTATTTAACCCGTCGAACGGAAAGTTTCGGCGTGTCGATTCCAAAAGAGGTATACGCCGACGAAGAATTGGTCCAGATGCGCAAGCAGTTTGTCCGGCGTTTTGCGGGCGGAAGCGCTGTGCTTTTGGTCGCCGGCCTCCTGCTGATGACATGGTTGGCGCGGCGCGTGCCGGTGGGCGAGGGGCTTCAAGGGGCCATGTTGACCGCTTTGCCGCTGCTTGTGCTGGCCCTTCATTTTGGCCTTTATTTGCATTATCACTTCCGGATGAAGCGGCTCAAAGCGGAACGCCAGTGGCAAACCGGTTATGTGGAAAAGGTGGTGGTTGATACGCGCTTCCGGGAGCAGCCGCTTCGATATTCGAACTTCTGGCTCCTGCCGTCCATTTTCGTGATGTTGCTTACAGTGGGCATGACCGTCATCTTTTGGGATCGCATCCCGGAGAAAGTGCCCATGCAATACAACTTTTCCGGGCAGGTGACCAACTGGGCGGACAAATCATGGGGCACCATGTCCCTTTTTCCGCTGTTCCAATTGGGGATCATCTGCCTGATGGGATTCGTCAACTGGACCATTGGCCTGGCCAAGCAGCAATTGGATCCGGATGACCCTGAAACATCGCGCAGCAGAAACGTGATTTTTCGCCGCCGGTGGTCAGCTTTTCTCATCTGGAATACGCTCTTGATCACGCTGTTGTTCTTTTATGCGCAGTTGACGTTCATTGTGGCTGTACCTGGGTTTGTCACGGCAATCATTAGCTCCCTCTTTGCGGCGGTGGTGCTGGTTTGGACGCTGGCGCTGTCATTCCGGACGGGTCAGGGCGGAAGCCGCGTGCGCGTAAAGGCCCAGGATGGAGAAAGGCTGATGAACAGGGATGACGACCGGTACTGGAAACTGGGACAGTTTTACTTCAATCCGGATGACCCGGCGCTATTTTTGGAGAAACGCTTTGGCATCGGCTTTACGCTCAACTTTGCCCGGCCGGCCGCCTGGCTTTTTCTCTTGCTGATCCTTGGGTTGCCGCTTGGCATTCTGATGGTGAGCCTTCTGATTGGCTGATGATAGATGGCTTGGCTGATAAAGATAATTGGGAAAGGCGTGATTGGGTGATGACGCAGGAAAACCGGAGGAAAGCGATTCGTTTTGTTCTTTTGACGTTCATCATCAACTGGGGGTTGTTCGGATTGGCCTATTTGCTCGGCCGGCATTGGCCCGTCCCAATATGGATGCTGGCGTTGTCGCTGTATATGCTCGTGCCGTTGGCTGTGTCCGTTGTTTTGGCGCGGTTTGTCGATCGGCGCTCCGTGAAAGAGATGTTGGGCATCCGTTTTCGCTGGAACCGGTTTTTCACCATGGCATGGCTGCTGCCGCCGCTGCTCGTCCTGCTCATATTGGGGATAAACCTGTTTTTTCCTGGAGTGGATTTTGCCCCGGCCAAGGAGGGGATCCAGGTTGAAAGAATGGGACAGAACTTATCGGATGAGGAAATGGCGAACATCATGGAACAGGCAAGCCGTTTTCCCGTTTTCTGGCTGGCTTTGGTCTCGGGAATGGTGGCGGGGATCAGCGTCAATGCGGTGTTTGCGTTTGGCGAGGAAGCAGGCTGGCGAGGGTATTTATACCAGGTTTTCCGTCCGCTTGGTTTTTGGCAATCGTCTTTGTTGATCGGGCTGATTTGGGGCCTCTGGCATGCGCCGCTCATCTTGCTGCTGGGACATAATTATCCGGTGCACCGGCTGGCTGGCGTCGGCATGATGCTCCTCTTCTGCGTGCTGCATTCAGTGATATTGACGTACATCCGCAGCCAATCCGGATCGGTTCTGGCGCCGGCCATTTATCACGGCACGATCAATGGGCTGGGTGGCGTCTCCCTGCTGCATCTTCAGGGAGGAAATGACCTGTTGAATGGGTTGACTGGATTGGCAGGCTTACTGGGCGTATTCCTGATTTTGCTCGTGTGGATCGGTTATGGAAGGCGGCAGGGAAAACGATTGGATGTGCTGCAGGATTGACCGAAAAATTTTTTTCCTTTTGGGATTTTCTATCGTTTTGTCCTGTGTTATAATATCAGACATCTATTCATTCTGTTATAAAACAATGGGATCGTCGCAAATCGGCTCTATGTTTTTATTGCGTTGTATGGTATCCTTCTGGAAAGTGAACCAGGATTAGTATCTTTGTAGTTCCCGAATATGGAAGCCGAAGGAGCGGCAAAATCGATTGCCATTGAATCGAGGCCTAAAAAGGAGGTATGCCATCGATGACGTTGCCAACAAAAGCCAATCCAAATGTGATCCTTCGCCTGGAGATCTCCCCTCCCAGCTCTTTTGGTTCTGTCGTTTCCGCGATCAGCGAAGCGGGCGGGGATGTGGTAGGCATCGACATGATCGAGTCGACGCCGGAGTATACGGTGCGCGATTTGACGATCAATGTTGCGGATCAGCAGCAAGCGGATCAGATCGTGGAAGTGGTCAAACAGATCCTGGGAGTGAAGCTGGTCCATGTTTCCGATTCGGTTTTCATGATGCACCTGGGCGGCAAGCTGGAGACCCAGCCGAAATTTCCCATCAAAAACCGGGATGATCTGTCGCGTGTCTACACACCGGGTGTGGCGCGGGTCAGCATGGCGATTCATGAGGACGAAAACCTGGCCTTTACCTTTACCATGAAACGCAACACCGTGGCTGTGGTCAGTGACGGGACGGCGGTGCTCGGCCTGGGGGATATCGGACCGAAGGCGGCGATGCCGGTGATGGAAGGCAAGGCGGTACTGTTCAAGCAATTTGCCGGCGTCGACGCGGTGCCCATCTGCCTGGATACGAAAGATGTGGATGAAATTGTCCGGACGGTGAAGTTGATTGCTCCCGCCTTTGGCGGCATCAACCTGGAGGACATTTCTTCACCCCGTTGTTTTGAAATTGAGGAGCGGCTGAAAGAGGAACTGGACATACCGGTGTTCCATGACGATCAGCACGGAACAGCAGTGGTCACGCTGGCTGGCTTGTTGAACGCCCTGAAAATCGTGAACAAGCGCATTGAAGACATCAAGGTGGTGATCTCCGGCGCAGGTGCTGCCGGCGTGGCGATCGGCAAAATGTTGCTCAGCGCCGGGGTAAAGAACATCATCGGCATTGCGCGGGCCGGCGTGATCGAACGAAACGGGCAGTATACCCAATACAACCACCGCTGGTTCGCTGAAAACACCAATCTGGAAAACGTCAAGGGGGCACTGTCGGATGCCATTGTCGGTGCGGACGTGTTCATCGGCGTGTCCCAGCCCAATACGCTGACAGTGGATGATGTGAAGAAGATGGCCCGCGATCCGATTGTCTTTGCGATGGCCAACCCGATTCCAGAGATTGATCCGATTGAGGCGGCGCCCTATGTACGGGTGATGGCGACCGGCCGTTCCGATTTTCCCAACCAGATTAACAATGTCCTCTGTTTTCCGGGGATTTTCCGCGGGGCACTGGATTGCCGGGCGAGCCAGATTAACGAAGAGATGAAGCTGGCGGCTGCACAAGCGATCGCCTCTGTCGTTTCGGATGAGGAGTTGAATGAGTCCTACATCATTCCCAGCGTTTTCCATCAACAGGTGGTGGAACGGGTTCGGGAGGCGGTCATCGAGGCGGCCATTTGTACCGGCGTGGCCCGTCGCCGGCCGCGCAGGACGGAAGTTTTTGCCTAGCCCTGCGTGCCGTTCCCGAGTGTCATCTTCAAGCATTCGTGCCAATAAGTACTATCCGTCACAAGCAGGATTTCCATCATCCATCGCGAATCAGATCAATCAGAATCCAAGGATTCATGAGATATTGGATGGAAATGAAAGGATGGTTTAGATTCGCGATGGGAATTCGCTGTCAATGTGGGGAAACGATGGAAATTCAGCTTCGCACCTTGGTTTATCAGGGCCAAGTTGAAATAAAAAATGTGCCGGTCACCTCTTGCCGTGCTTGCGGACGGACGCAGGTGGTGGAAGAGGTGAAACCGGAACTGAAAGCGTTGCTGAAAAAGTTGGGGGATCATCCGAAATCCCAACTTGTGGCTTTTCAAGAGGTTTCCTCTTTTACACAGGTATTGGTCGAGGCGGCCGATGAGGCGACCGGGAACGGGAAGGAGCATTGGACGGAAGCGATGCGCCGGATTAAGGTGGATGAACTGCTGGATCTGTTGCTTTTGGCCCGTTCATTGGGAGATGCTCGCTGGATGGGAGAGATTGAGGAGAAGCTCCGCGCCTGGGCAAAGCTGGTTTCTACCTGATACATAGCGTGAAGCCCTGGCGCGAAGAAGTACTGGCGCGAAGCTGATCGATGGCTGAAGCTGGCATCGGCTACAGTTCGTAATGAATGGCATCCCAGGCGTCCAGTTTGGTCTGTACTTTCTTGATCACGGCATCGACAAATTCGGAAGTGGTGGCTGTTCCCCCCAGATCCGGTGTGCGGGTGCCTTCCCGCACCACTTCGATGGTTCCTTCATAAATAGCGCGGGCGGCGATCGGCCCCTTGTTGTCCGGGAAGTGGTTCAGGAGTGCTGCGCAAGCCAGGATCATGGCCATCGGGTTGGCGATGTTTTTACCGTAAAGGGAGGGGGCTGTGCCATGCGGGGCTTCCGCCATGACCACGCGTGTCCTGAGGTGTTCATCCAGGCTGAGGAGGAGCGATTCGGCGCCGGCGATGCTGCCGAACAGCTGGAGCACCAGATCGCTGAGGCAATCGCCGTCCCGGTTCAACGCCGGAATGACCAGCGGTTCCCCGCCGGAAGAGACGAGCAGCGCATAGGTGGCATCAATCAGTTGCGGTTCGTATTCCACTTCCGGGTGGCGCTTTGAGGCCGCGTCCATTTCCTCCTTCAGCATGCCTTCATAGACTGGGCTGACGGTGTATTTCGGCCCGCCAAACACCTTGCCCCGCATCCGCTTGGCCTGCTGAAAGGCATATTCGGCGACAGCCCGGCAGGTGGCGCGGTCAATCATTTCTGTCCGGTAGGCCACCTCTTCCAGGCCTTCGCCTTCCCGCCATTCCTTGGCGCCGTATGCATCGCCGACGGCCATGCGGACAACGGAGATAGGGGCATGAAGGCCCGCGATGGGCACAATCCCGGGTATCCGGCGGCCGGTTCGCACGATGACCTTGCCGTCGATTTCTTCGCGGAGAATGGCGTTGGGACTGCCAACGTCATTTTTTTCTTCCGGCGTGATGGTGGCTGCCTTGATCCCGTAGCCGGCCTGCTTCATCGCCTGGGCTGCCTCATAAACCACCTTGTTTCGTGTTTGCCGGCGATGTTCCAGGCTCAGGTCATACGTTTCCAACAAAACCTCGAACCCGATCACGTTTGGGGCCAGAATCCGCAGGGCCTCTTCCAGCAACTCCTGCCCGGTCTGATCCCCTTTCATCACAATTACCGTGTTTGCCATGGCCAATCACCTCATTCATTGATGCTTTCTCACTTTACCTTTATCCCCTTCATTATACCCTTGCAGGCTGCATCCCAGAAATTCTTATTTCCCCATGTGTTTCCCCACGTGATGATCTGTCCGCATTTCCCATGAGATGATTTGTCCGCCAGAAACGTGTGCCGGGTGACGACAGCAGGCAAATCCGTTATAATAGACAAAATAAAAGATCGATTAAGGGAGTGGAGAGGTTTGGAACGAAGCAGCCTGGATGGAAACAGTTTGGAAGAATTACGGAAACGCCTGGATGAAATCAATATCCAGTTGTTGAAATGGTTGAATGAACGGGCGGCTGTCGTGGAGCAAATTGGGCAACTTAAGGAAAAGCAGGGTGTGCGCCGTTACGATCCGGTTCGCGAGTCGGAAATGCTGGCCCGGCTGATCGAGATGAACGAGGGCCCATTTGATGATGCCACGATTCAGCATTTGTTCAAGGAGATTTTCAAGGCCAGCCTCAAGTTGCAAAAAGAGGACAGCAAGGAAGCGTTGCTGGTCAGCCGCAAGCGGAAATCGGGCAACACTCATGTCAAGGTTGGGGATGTGGTGCTGGGTGAGCCCCATCAGCCGGTGATGGTGGCCGGTCCATGTTCCGTCGAAACCGAGGAACAGGTTCGGGCTGTGGCCAAGGTCCTGGTGCAGGAAGGGGTGAAGCTGTTACGGGGCGGAGCCTTTAAGCCTCGCACCTCTCCGTATGATTTCCAGGGACTGGGCGTGGAAGGGCTGCGCATTTTGCGGCGCGTGGCCGATGAATTCGGTCTGGCCGTCGTCAGCGAGATCGTCACGCCGGGTGATTTGGAACAGGCCTTGGAATACGTGGACGTCATCCAGATCGGCGCGCGCAACATGCAGAATTTTGCCCTCCTGAAAGAGGCCGGCAAAGTGCGCAAGCCGGTTTTGTTGAAACGGGGCCTGGCGGCAACCATGGAGGAGTTCATGTACGCGGCCGAGTACATTCTCTCCCAGGGCAATGATCAGGTGATGCTGATTGAACGCGGCATCCGCACGTATGAGAAGGCAACGCGGAACACGCTGGATATCTCGGCTGTGCCGATTCTCAAGCAAGAGACCCATCTGCCGGTTCTGGTGGATATCAGCCATTCCACTGGCCGGAGGGACATTGTCCTGCCGATTGCCAAGGCCGCCCTGGCAGCGGGCGCAGACGGGATCATGGTGGAAGTGCATCCCAATCCCGCGGTGGCTCTTTCTGATGCCAACCAGCAACTGAACCTGGAGCAGTTTTCCGATTTGATGAAGGGGTTGCGGGAAGCTGGTCTGATTGACAAGTTGTCTTTTGTCGAGTCGTAGGTTTTGAAACAAGGAGGTGAAGGCGTCGGATGAGCGTGACCATCTATGATGTGGCCAGGGAAGCGGGGGTTTCGATGGCTACCGTCTCCCGCGTGGTGAACGGAAACCCGAATGTCAAACCGTCCACGCGGAAAAAGGTGATGGAGACGATTGAACGTTTGGGCTACCGTCCTAACGCCGTGGCCCGGGGACTGGCCAGCAAGAAGACGACCACCGTCGGGGTGGTGATTCCGGACATCTCCAACCCCTTTTATGCCGAAGTGACACGAGGTGTGGAAGATATTGCCAAAATGTACCATTATAACATCATTTTGGGGAACTCCGATCAACAAAAACCGAAAGAGCTGGATTTGATCAATACCTTTCTCGAAAAGCAGGTGGACGGCCTGCTGTTTATGGGCAGGGAGATCACGCCGGAGCACGAGGAGGTATTTGATTCCGCGCATGTACCCATCGTGCTCTGTGCCACGCGGGATGAGAAGCGCCGGTTTCCCGCGGTCAACATCAACCATCGCCTTGCCGCTTCGGAGGCCACGCACCACTT